>Ga0172375_10006773_pt1 | contig 15912 bp, 17 predicted proteins | sample LakKiv1m_FD_114537 | JGI IMG/M metagenome (GOLD analysis project Ga0172375, IMG submission 114537) | Freshwater microbial communities from Kabuno Bay, South-Kivu, Congo - kab_092012_11.1m | ecosystem: Environmental > Aquatic > Freshwater > Lake | place: Democratic Republic of the Congo...
GAGGGTCGAGATGCAGAATTTCGAGATACGGCAGCATTTATTGAAATATGACAATGTAATGAACCAGCAGAGAGAAATGATATATTCGAGAAGGAGGGCGGTCATACTGGGCAACAGCGTTAAGGAAGAGATCTTTAACAGTATATCCGCTATTATAGAAGAATGGCTTATAGATCATGAAAACGAGAATTTTTATGAGGAACTCAAGAAAAAAGTATTCCTGAAATTTTTTATAACGCTGAAGGAAGACGATGTTTCGCGCCTGTCAAAAGACGACCTTTATGAATATTTATTTGAAGCCGCGAAAGCCCAGTATGAAAAGCGGGAGAAAATGGTGCCTTCGGAGAAGCTCATGCACATCGAGCGTATGATAATCCTGCATGTGATAGATACTAACTGGAGGGATTATCTTTACAATATTGATCAGCTGAGGGAAGGCATCAACTGGAGGGCATACGGGCAGAAAGACCCTTTAATAGAATATCAGCATGAGGCGTATTCCATGTTCAAGGACCTGATAGGTGCTATAGACCATGAAATAACGGACAGGGTATTCAGGGGGTTTTTCCTCGAACAGCCGGAACAACGTCCTGCAAAAGTTTTTAAACTGGAAAAAGAGCAATATATACATAAAGAAGTAGCTCCTATGAGCGTGATCAAAGCGCCTGATGCCGAATCTATGACGGGCGGGCCGGAAGCCGAAGCTTCGGTAAAACGAGCCGCTCCCAAAGTGGGGCGCAACGATCCCTGCCCTTGCGGCAGCGGTAAAAAATACAAAAAATGCTGCGGAAGTTAAAAAAAATTCTATCCGGACCTTTATTCAGCCGTACCGGCGCATTGTCTTTTCTTCTGGCGGTGGTTTCCGGGGCAATAGTCGCGTCTGTATTCTCATTTTTTAAGATAACATTTCTGGCGTGGTTTTCGCTTGTCCCGTTATTTTACGCGGTCTTCGGGAAAGACGCCAGGGACAGGTTCATCCTCGGATATGTTTTCGGGATCGTATCTTTCGCCGGTATCCTATATTGGCTTGTGAACGTAAGCTGGCCTGGCGCGGTATGTCTTGTCATGCTTTTGGCGTTATTTCCGGCTTTTTTCTGTTTGTATAATATCAAAGGAACTGCCGGCGATGTGATCGCAATCCCGGCGTTGTGGGTCATAACGGAAATGGTCAGAAGCCATATTTTTTCGGGATTCCCGTGGGCGCTTCTGGGATATTCCCAATTCTTAAACGTCCCGGTTATCCAGATAGCCGATATAACAGGGCCGTACGGAGTATCTTTCCTCATCGTTATGTTCAATTTCGCTATATTTTCCGGTACAAAAAAGATGAAAGCGCGTATGGTCCATAATGTAACATGCCTTCTTCTTGTTATCGCGAGTATATATTACGGTTTTAACGCGATCAGTTCGGATAAAGGCGCGGAAGGCGACAGCCTGAATGTATCCGTGATCCAGGGAGATATCCCTCAGGAAGATAAATGGGACCCCGCTTTCAGGGAGGCCATAATAGATAAATATGAAATACTGAGCCGGCAGGCATCAAACGATGCGCCTGACCTTGTTGTATGGCCGGAGACCGCGGTGCCGGGTTATATTGAAGGAGACGACTATATAAACAAACGAATGTCGTCTATAGCGTCAGGCCTGAATTCGTTTGTTATTGCCGGTGCGTTGAGAAATTCGGCAGGAAAATATTTTAACAGCGCTTATCTTATGTCACAGGACGGACGCGTGAACGGAGTATACGATAAGGTCCATCTTGTTCCGTTCGGCGAGTTTATACCTTATGAAAAATATATTACCTGGTTCAGGGGCCTGATCGATAAACCTATAGGCGAATTCTCTCACGGCAAGAAATATGATCTATTAAGGTTCAACGTAAAAAGGAGAAGCAGGGAAATAGGATCTATTACAAGTTCAACCAGATTTTTTGAAGCAGGCGTTATGATATGTTTCGAGGATATTTTTCCGTATATAGCAGGAACATTCGTGAAAAACGGGGCGGACATGCTTATAAACATTACCAATGACGCGTGGTTCGGCGAAACAAAAGCCCCGTATCAGCATGTCCAATCATCCGTATTCAGGGCGGTAGAAAATAAAGTTCCGGTTATCAGGGCGGCTAATACGGGGATCTCGTGTTTCATCGACAGGTTCGGCCGTATATCGGGGGCTGTTTCCAAAAACGGCAGAGAGATATTTGTCGAGGGGTATAGCACCAAAGCGGTGGAAGTGCGCCCGTCGAAGACCATTTACTCCGTATATGGCGACGTATTCGGCTATATGTGTTTTATTTTTTTCGCGGTGATGACAGTATTTAACGCATTGATCGGAAAATCAGTTGACCGGATGTAATATAACCGTATAATAAAAAATATATCATGGATACGGAAAAAACAGTTAAACAGATAAGATTTTTGTCCGTTGCGCTTATAATCTACGGTATGGTATGCCTTGCAGGCATAGCGGGCAGTTATGAAGATTTCAGCCGTATGTATAGCCCTCTGAACGGGGACGTGATCAGGGGGCTGTATTATTTTTCTTTTACATACGGTGTATTATCCGTTCTATGCGGCTTACGTATAATGAAATACGAAAATTGGGCGAGGATAACGTCGGTTATGCTGACATTGTCCAGCCTCGTGATCGGCGTATTTGTAATGCCGACCGTAATAAAGAACTTGAAAAGCGCAATGTCTGCGGTAACGGCCGATCAGGGGGATATAAATTCTATAGTTGCCATATCGGCGTTTTTTACGCTGTTCGAGATTTTTTTTGTGTATTTTTTTACGCGTAATAATGTGGTGAGATTATTCAGTAAATAAAAGAGAGGCTTAAATGATAAAAAAATTGTTTTTCTCGACCGGCATGATGCTGTCGGCGCTTGTGATGACTGCGGCATATTGCGTTCCGATAGGTGATACGGACGCAAAAGTCATGAAATCATCGGACCCTTTGATAAGGGCGGTAGTTGACAGCTATAACACCAAGGATTACGCAAAGTTGGCCATGCATTTTTCAGAAGAAACATTTAAGACATTTTCGCAGGCCACTTTCGACAAGATCATAAAAGATATTCAACCTGTATACGGCAGGATCATTTCTGCCGATTATCTTGGGTTTGTCGGCCAGCTTGATAATACGATTGTTGTATATAAAGCCTATGCCGAGAACAGCGAAATGCTGATCAAACTTGTACTTACCGAAGAGAGCCAAAAGGTGTGTATTTCCGGAGTCTGGTTCGGATAAACCATGCTAAAAAAATTAATAACCGTTATAATCATAGTTTTACCGGCTGCAGCTCTTCTACCGTACGCGCTGAAGCCTGTTCTGCATGTAGTGATTAAAAATAGCATTGCGGAACAGATACCCGGCGCGGTCGTAAAGATCGCCGGGATCGAAACGGGTTTTTCCGGGATATCGGTTAAAGGCCTTAATGTTGAAAAGAAAAATACGCTGCAGGTAGATGTCCCTGATCTTTATCTGCGTTTTTCCGTGCCCGGATTGCTGAAAGGGGCGCTATCTGAAATAAGAGTGAATAATCCCGTTTTGAAAATAACTGCCCCAGAAAAGAAATTTGAATCTTTGAAAAAACTTTTTTTGGCAGGGAAAAAGAAAGGCAAAGGAATATTTATACAGGTTGTTTCGATAAATAACCTTGAAGTTGAGGTGAGGACAAAGGATATTTTATTCAAGGGTAAGGTCAACCTTGCCGTTGATCTTGGTGCGGGCGCCGTAAAGACAACGGATATTGTTTTAGACTCATTTTCAAGCATGGATATAAACGCAAAAAATATTTCCATAAAAAGCGATAACAAAGGCAGTAAACTGGCGTTCGGATGCGGAACTTTCAAGTACAGGAAGTTTGTCATAGATAATGCGGAAAGCAGCATAGAGATACTGCCCGATAATACCGTAGGATTTAATAACTTCAAGGCGGATTTCGCGGGCGGGATTATAAACGGGCTGATAAAATTTGAAAAAAGCGATATACTGTCGTATAGGGCAAAGTTTGATTTCAGAAATATCGATCTTTCAAGCATTATGAAAAGTTTTGAAGTGGATAATAAGCTCGACTTGTCCGGCCGCATGGAAGGATCATTGGAATTCGCAGGCGACGAGAAAAGGATCAATGCCATAGCCGGAGATTTTGTGACGGATGCCCCAGGCGGCATAATGTATATGAAAGACGACAGCATGCTTAAAAGCATGGCTGAAAAATATAAACAGGATATAAATATACTGTTGGAGAGCTTCAGGAACTATCATTATAATAAGGGTCATATGAAAGTCCGGCTCGAAGCGAATGACATTGTTATGGACGCGGGGCTTGAAGGTGAAGCGGGTAATCGGAATTTAATAATAGTTTTACACGAATTCCAAAAATAATGTTATGAGTAAAAAGGAGGGAAAATGAAAATGTTTGTTATTTTATTGGCAGCGATATTTATAGGTTCAGGATGCGCATCCGTAGAGGTAAAAGCGCCGAAAGATCCCATTAAGGTAGATGTTACCATGAGAGTCGACGTATACCAGCATGTTGAGCAGGATATAGACGCGATCGAGGACATTGTGACAGGCGGCGCCGGTATAACACAGAGTTTTATTTCTGCATTGGTCCCTGACGCATACGCTGAAAGCGGATTAAGCAAAGACGCGGAAGAAGCGGCTTACAGAAGGAAAGGCAGATACGCAGAATTGAGTTCGTCGGAATCCAAAGGCATAATAGGCGAAAAAGCGAACGGGCTCGTTGAGATAAGGGATCAAAATGCCGGAGCGGATGCAAGCGGGCTTGTAAGCTCGGAAAACAGCGACCGTATGGTTATTTATAACAGCATTGCGGCTAAAAACGGTATTTCGGTTTCCGAAGTCCAGAAAATGTACGCCGAAAAGCTGCAGAATAGCGCTCCTGCCGGAACGCCGATCGAGACATCATCCGGTAGTTGGCAGAAAAAATAGACATGTCTAACCAGCGTGTTTCAAAGCGCCAGAAGGATATATCGAGGCTTTTGCGGGATAAGAATGAATCCCGCAGATACAAGCTGGGTATTCAAAACCTTAAGAAGCGCAACAGGCCGAAATAAATATCCGCCTGAAAATTGTTTTACGATCTTATTTCGTAAATAACAAATGCGCCACGGGTGAAAATAGGCTCCAGGTATAGTGACCTGAATTCGTTGATCAGATCCTTTTTATCGGGTTCGAAGTCCGAATAAAGATAAGTTTCCGCCAGGTGTTCGTTCACCAGAAGATGAGTGATCCCAAGCGATACGAGTCTGTCTTTTATGAAGACAGGGCTATCCGCTTTGATCAGTATTGACCTTAATAACTGATCTTCAAAAATACTGTCTTGTAAATACGGTTTATCGCAGTAATAACCTATATTTCCCGCGTACACAAAGTAGGTAAGAGACTCATTCCGCAGATTTTGATTTATAAATTTTATAGGAGCGTATGCGTTAAGTTTCTTATCAAGATATTGCTCTTTATTGATCTTGCCGGATATGAAGAGAATATCGGGGGTTTTTAAAATGCCCTGAATGGGATAATAAAGATTGGCAGTAATTAATGCGCAGAAAACGACTTTGAATGAAAATTTTAAAGGAATATTCTTGCCGGTAAACGCCGTTTCAAATACATTTGCGAAGGAAATAGAAAAAGCTGCCAGCGCAGGTAAAATGAATCTGACCTGCTGGGTCAGGGATGCCCAGAGAAAAAAGAATATACCCGCAAAGACCGCGCAGGACCTTAACAGCGGGTTTTTCGGCCTTAAAAAAATAAGAGCGCATATTAACACCAAATATGCCGGCCCGATTATACCGTCGAACGGATAACTATTCGATCCGTGTATTACAAGCCTGACAGGAAGCAGCAGTATGTCTATAATTCCTTTCCCCATACCGTAAGCATGGGTTTTTAGAAGGTAGTCGTACATTTCCGATCTTGTCAGGTCCCATCCTGTTCCTCCAAAAAATTTGTAGAAAAAAGGAAAGAACGGATTGCCCGTTTGTATAAAATTTCTGATATACCAGGGGGATCCCGCGGCAAGGGTAGCCGCGATAAAAACCGCGAAAGGTGAAATATATTTTATTTTATCTTTATCGGTTACCTTTAAAAGGTATACGAGAAATAACACGACCAGGCATATTGCCGCAAGCGCTGCCAGGTATTTTATGCTGAACGCGTACCCCATGATCAGCCCTGCAAGGCAAAAAAGGGTTATACTGGTTTTTTCTACCCCTTGGATGAACAGTATAAGACCAAGCAGTATATAAAAAGTAAGCGCAAGATCTACATAGGGCCATCCCGACAGGGACATTACTACCGGGGTTGTATAAAATATAGCCGCTGACAAAAGCGCGGACAAAGGAGAAACTATTTTTAAAAGAATGCCGTATATAAGGATCGCCGTCAGCAAGCCGAAATAGAAATGGATGATCTTGGCTGAACTCCCGTTTGAGAATAGGAGCCCGAAAGTGTAAGACATTTCCGTAAGTTCGGGGAAAAAACTGTATATATTGCTGCTGTCCGGCTTAACGGCGCCGGATGAAATGTATTGTTTCGGAAGCTCAAGATGATATTTCAAAGCATCTTTCTCCGCAGGGGGCAGCATGCAGGCCGTGAAATTAAAAATGACCGCGAAAACAAAAACAAAAGAGACTATTTTAAAAAATATCGTCTGGCCGGACAGGAATAAGAAGCTATTCCTCACGTTAAACTTCACTTTTCTTAACTCTCCGCAGCATAGGACGGGGAATACCAGAAAAAAGACTATGCCTATTGCCGCAGTATTGATGCATCCAAGAAGCCCCATTATGAATATGGTGAGCGAAAGTACGGCAAATCCCAGGGCCTGAGCGCATGCAAAAAATAAAACAGGCTGCAGTGCGGTTTTTTTAAAAAAGCCGAGTATTTTTCTTCCTGCCAGGAACCCTAAAAAAAGAAAATAAAAGGAAAATAGAACGGCGTGTAAAAAAGAAGTTAAATTTGCGAAAATATACATAATTAAAAGCCCAAAAAGATTATACATTATATTCCTCTAATTTGCCTCTCATTTTTGTATTAATCTTGCGGATAAATATTCTTTACGGTAGAATTAACGGTATGCATGTATTCAATAACCTCAGAGCTAACAGCGAAAGAGCGCTTGTTATCCTTTTTTTTGCGGTTTTTCTTGCGGCAGGGCTCCTGCTGTTCAAAGATTACGGTGTAGCGTGGGACGAGGATACTTGCCGCACAACCGGGATCGTCACATATAACTATCTGGCCAAAGGCGACGAAAGCCTTTTTATGTACATGGACAGGTATTACGGACCTGTCTATGAGCTGCTGCTTGTAGTTCTCGAAAAGGTGTTCTATTTCAGCAGCACAAGGGATATTTTTTTCATGCGCCACCTTGTGAACTTCCTGTTTTTTTTTATAGCGGTCATATTTTTTTATAAGCTGGCGAAATACAGGTTCAAGAACAGCCGGTTAGCGTTACTGGGTTGCTTATTCCTTGCCTTAAGCCCGCGCATATTCGCGGATTCGTTCTATAATCCAAAAGACCTGCCGTTTTTGTCCGGTTTCATTATAGCAATGTATACCACTATAAAATATATTAACAGCCGCAGCGTAAAAGATCTTATCCTGCATTCTTTTGTGAGCGGACTTGTGACCGATATAAGGATAATGGGCGTAATGATACCATTTTTTACGGTAATATTTTCCGCGGCCGGGCTGCTGGACGGGAAAGATATTGGTAGAAAGACAAAGGAAACCTTGGCGCGTATAACGGCATATCTCGCCCTTACGGCTGTATTTGTAGTGCTGTTCTGGCCGTTTTTGTGGAGAAATCCGTTTGTGACGTTCGCGAACGCTCTGGACCAGATGGCGCATTTTGAAAGATGGAAATACGATATTTTGTATATGGGCGGTTTTATAAATGCATACGATACGCCGTGGCATTACATACCGGTTTGGATAGCTATATCAACGCCTTTTTTGTATCTTGTTTTTTTTGCGGCAGGGTATATAAATGCTGTAATAAGCTTCATAAAAAATCCGGTCCGTTATATTCTTGAGAACCGGGACGATGTGATGTTTATTTTATGGTTCACGCTTCCGATATTCGCCGTAAATATACTGAACTCAGTTCTATACGACGGATGGAGGCAGTTATTCTTCATTTATCCCGCGCTTTTACTGTTTACTCTTTCGGGTATAACACAAGTTTACGAAATCGTAGTAAGAGGATTTTTCAGGGCGAAAGAAAAAGCGGTTAAATCTGTTTTTGCCGCTATTATAGCTTTTTTTGTATTCCAGATATTTTATCGTATGATCGCCTTGCACCCGTTTGAGAACTTATACTTTAATTTTATCGCCGGAAAGAATTTGGGGGAGATAAAACAAAGATTTGAGCTGGACTACTGGGGGCTTTCGTACAGAAAAGCGCTTGAATATATAACGGCGAATGACAAAGATGAGGAAATATACGTCTGTGTGTCAAATCAGTCCGGCGCGATAGGCGCGTATATCCTGCCTCCGGAGGATATGGGAAGGCTCATTTATGTGAGGAAGCCTGAAGACGCGGATTATTTCGTGAGCAATTACCGTTGGCATAAGGAAGACTATGATTTTGATAACGAAGTCTATTCTTACGTCCTGGACGGTGCGAAAATAGCTGTTGTTTATAAAATAAATGGACAGTCGAAATAAATGCGTTTTAAATAATGAAAATGTAAAAGTGTGTTGTGCCGATTGGCCGTGGCCGAACATGAGGTGTATGATGACCCAACCTGAAAAACCGAAAAAGCAAAATTTATCGACCGTAGTCGGATCCCTGGACAAACGGGTTGATCCTTTCTATTATTATTTTATTTTCGCGATTACGCTCATTTTGCATATGTATTTTTCTACGATCGGTTGGGGCAATACAGAATGCGGCCATCACGGTTTCAGAAGGTGCCAGACAGCGATAACAAGCTATTACGCGCTGAAGGAAGGTTTTAAACTCGCATACATCACTCCGGTTATGGGAATGCCGTGGGCTATCCCGATGGAGTTTCCTCTCTATCAATGGATATCAGCGGCATTTGCCGGTATTACACGCCTGCCGCTTATTCAGTCAGGGCGCATTATCAGTTTGTTTTCCTTTTATCTGCTTTTAATACCTGTTTATCTGACACTTTCGCGAATACTCGCTAAAAGATATTACGCATTTATTTTTCTTTCGCTGATATTAAGCTGCCCGGTCTATATTTTTTGGTCAAGATGCTTTATGATCGAATCTACGGCTCTTATGCTATGCGTGATGTTCCTGTTTTTCTTGATACGGTATACACAGAAACCGTCGCTTTGGGCCCTGGCGTGGGCATCCGCATACGCAATTTTAGGAGGGCTTGTAAAGATCACGACATTGGCAGTGTATTTTTTCCCAGCCGCAGCAATTTTATTTAGACAGTTCATGCAAGCGGATAAAGGTTTTAAAACTTATATGCGCGCGATAATGATCTGCATAATTTTATGCGTAATTCCTTTGACTGTTGGTTATCTGTGGATCCATTACACTGATTCTATCAAGGAGATGAATCCTATAGGAGCAAAACTTTCGTCAGCTGGGCTATCTGCCTGGAATTTCGGAGACATAAGCGCTAAGTTATCATTGAATACATGGCTGGAATTATATAAAAAGTATATGGTTAACATCTTCGGCCCTGCGAAATATTTATCCGCTCCAGTTTTTTTGATCATATTAACGATGGCCGCGGTTTTGAATAAAAAGTACAGGGGGTATTCAATATTGTCGCTGGCGTCTTTTATATTTCCCATGGTACTTTTCACTAATTTATTTTATGTGCATGATTATTATTGGTACAGCAATGCGATCTGGTTGTTGCTGTTTACCGGTTTTTTTATTTCTTTTCTCGCCGAAAAACCTTTGGGGTCTGTTGCCGTAAAATACATTATTTTACCCGGTATGATCTTTTGCATGTATCAGGCATATTTTTCCGTTTACTACGATATCCAGAGAACGGATGATACAAGGGTTATGCCTATCGCGGAAACTATTGCCGAGTATACCGGTGAAAATGACGTCCTCTTGATATATGGGTACGACTGGGCCCCGGAAATACCGCTTTATTCAGGGCGTAAAGCATTGATGATCCCTCGCTGGGTGCCTTCGGGCGATCCCAGGATTGCAGCGGCGCTCAATAAACTAAAAGGCGGCGCGGAATCAGTAAAAGCCGTGATAATCCCGGACGATACTATTCCGGGGGATCCCTATACAGGGGGATTTATACAGAGGCACATAGATGAATTTGACCTATATTATGAACCGATAGGGGTATATGAGATACCCAATTTCTACAGTGATTATAGAAAATATAAACTTTATATATCACGTGATGCGGGGAAGTAAAAACTGCGGCAATCACGCCGCACTGTAAATATCAGTTCCAAAGATTTCTGTCGAGTGACCTGTAAGAGATCGCTTTCGAAATATGGCATGCGTTTATGATTTCTTTTCCATCCATGTCCGCAATCGTCCTTGATACTTTGAGGATTACCACATTAATTCGCCATATTTGTCCGTGATAAAGGTTAGATTTGATGAGTTATTCACGTCGGGCATTCGGTATTTACCATTTCCAGAATTATAGGTATACTTATACTAAAATTCTAAGGAATGGTATAGATAAGGAGTTCGCTAGGAAAGTTATAATGTGGGAGGGGTGATTTATGTTTCTTATATTATTTGTTATTTTACTTTTAACAATAATTGGGTTTGTATTAACCAAAAACTTGATAAATAAAACTTGGGTTAGAGTTGTAGTCTGGATATCTATATTTATTATGGTATGTATTATATATTTCTTCACAATCGCAAATGCCATAACAGACTTTTATAGTACACGTAGTGGCGCGGCTTCATCATCCGATCAGCAATGATGATAATAGTAGCCGACGCTTAAACGTCCCCTGCAAGCTGGTCATTGCTTGTAATACACGATATCACATGGTTGGCCTTTCATCGACTGGCATAGAGGGCAGACATCCTCATAACCATCATCAATCCGACCTTCTAGGACCTCTTTTATGCGCTTGCGGATCTCTGAATCTGTTGGATTATCCAGATGGATAATGTTGTATCCGTTAACCCTGGATACAATTGTGTTCTTACCATACACCTGTTGGATCATTTCTAACGGTGTTGTAGACATGATAGTCCCTCCTTTTGGTTTTAAGGATTAATCCTTATCAGCGTGAAACCCAATACGTCGTTTCGGTTTTTCGGGTGGTATCATCAATTGACGTATTGCCTCAAAAATAGCGTTAATTTTCTCATCATGGTTCTCGAATTTTTTCTCAAGTTCGTTTAGCTTATACTCGAGTTCTTTATGAGTCAAAAGGATTTCTTTTAGCCTTACAAATGCACGCATTATAACGATGTTCACTTGTATTGCTTTTTCGCTGTTTAATACGCTGGAAAGCATTGCGATACCTTGTTCTGTGAAAACATAGGGCATAACCGTCGAATGCTTTAATGCATTTAACCGGTCGCAAATTGCGACCAGTTCATCTTTCTCGGATTTGATCAATTGGAACATGAAATCTGCGGGGAATCGTTTGAGATTTCATTTTACCTGTTCATTTAAACGTTTTGTACGTACTCCGTAAAGAAAAGCTAAATCCCTATCAAGCATTACTTTTTTATCCCTGATCAAAAATATTTTGTTGGTTATTATTTCTATGGATAACATGTTAGGCATAGTAATCCTTTCTTGTTTTGAGGTCACAACCTGGGGCATCAACCTTGTTTAGCAATAGGCACATCTGATATGAAACCCCATTTTATTATCAGAATTGCAGGTGACAAATTGACACATGCAATTTTTACCCCCACAAGTTCCTATCAAGACTCCTGTATGAAATAGCTTCGGATATATGACAGGCACTTATGGTTTCTTTTCGTTCCATATCGGCTATGGTCCTGGACACTTTGAGGATTACCACATTGATTCGCCATATTTGCCCTTGATAAGGATTAGATTTGATGAGTTATCCACGTCTGGCATCCGGTATTTGCCATTTTCTGAATTATAGGATATAATTATTGAGAGTTTGCGCGAACCTTGAAAGGAGAATGACGCTGGAGATGAAAAGAACGACTGGAGTTAGAATATTTGCCCTCATAATTATGGTGATCTTAGTCTGTCAGTTTATAATAATTTTCTCTAACCCTGACTATATGCTTCCACAAAATATATTCACTTGGGAGAAAGAGCATTTTTCCGAAAATTGGTTTAAATCGTTATTTATAATTGCTATTTTCATATTAAGTCCCTCTATAGTAGGTATATTTCTTCTAAAAAATTGGGGGCGAATTATTGCAATTTGGGCGGCACTATTGCTGCTATTAAATATGCTAGGTCAATTAATTATCTGGCCGAATGGTCTATATTATTACGGGATACTCAGTTTAATACTCTGTTCTTTTATCGATATAATTGCACCATTTATGCTCTACTATCTCACCCGCCCCAAAGTAAAAGAGCAGTTTAAATAATCCGCTTATTATTTGGACGGTAGGCAAATAGTAGCCGATGTTTAAACGTCCCTAAGGGTGAGCTTGGGTTATTGTTTGTAATATACGATATCACACGGCTGGCCTTTCATCGACTGGCATAGAGGGCAGTCATCCTCATAGTCATCGTCAATTCTACCTTCCAGGACCTCTTTTATGCGCTTGCGGATCTCTGAATCTGTAGGATTATCCAGGTGGATAATGTTGTATCCGTTGACCCTGGATACAAGGGCGTTTTTACCGTACACCTGTTGGATCATTTCTAACGGTGTTGTGGACATGATAGTACCTCCTTTTGGTTTTAAGGATTAATCCTCATTAGCATGAAACCCTATGCGCCGCTTCGGTTTTTCAGGCGGGGTCAAAAGTTCTCTTATGGCGTCAAAAACAACTTTGAACTGATGATCGTATTTTTTCTCCATTTCCGCTATCTTTCTTCGAAGGTCTTGATTGGTCAGAAGCATTCTTCTTAGCTGAATAAACGTACGCATAATTTGAATGTTAACGTGTATGGCTTTTCTGCTATTGAGAACACTGGAGAGCATTAAAATTCCATGTTCGGTAAAGGCCAATGGTCTTTTGCGTAGTCCCATCTTTTCTTTATTGGATGTCACAATTTGTGATATCCAATTTTTAGTTTCTTCTTCACTTAGCTGGAACACAAAATCGTCAGGAAACCTATGGATATTTCTTTTCACTGCTTGATTTAGGGTTCTGGTTTCCGTGCAGTACAAAAACGCCAAATCGCGATCAAGCATAACCTTTTTACCTCTTATCATGTATATCTTGCTTGTTATTACTTCTGTCGATAATAAGTTAGACATGTTGATCCTTTCTTTTTACGCCCACAGATTCCTGTCCAAATTTCTGTAACCGATAGCTTCTGATACATGATGTGCGCCTATAATGTCTTTATTGTCCAGATCTGCGATTGTCCTTGATACCTTCAGTATCTTATCATATGCCCTAGCCGATATGCCGAGTTCCAGAATGGCGGTTTTTAGGATATTCTCGGCATCCTTTTCCAAAACACAATATTTTTCCAGAAGACTTGACTCAAGGTGCGAGTTGAACGTGAACCGTTCGCTTTCGAATCTTTTGATCTGTATCTGACGGGCAGTATTTACCCGCTGCCTTATTTTTTCTGATGTTTCTCCGCACCTTTTCCCGGATAAATCCTCGTAGTTTAGCCTCGGCACGTCGAGATGGATGTCTATTCTGTCCAAAAGCGGCCCGGAAACCTTGGACAAATATCTCTGTATCTGATTGGGGGTACAGTGGCAGTCCTTTTTCGGATCGGTGAAGTAGCCGCACGGGCAGGGATTCATGGCTGCTACAAGCATGAATTTGCTCGGGTAGGTGAGCGTTTTTTCAACGCGGGATATGGTTATCTCGCCGTCCTCAAGCGGCTGGCGCAGTACCTCAAGGGCATTTTTTTTGAACTCAGGGAGTTCATCGAGGAATAGAACCCCGTTATGTGCAAGGCTAATCTCGCCGGGAACGGGCCATGTGCCACCTCCGACGAGCGCCGCATCGGATATTGTATGATGCGGCGACCTGAACGGCCGGGTTGATATGAAACATTTCTTTGGTGAAAGATATCCGGCAATGCTGTGTATTTTTGTTGTCTCAAGGGATTCTTTTAAAGTCATCTCGGAAATTATGGTAGGAATGCGCTTTGCGAGCATACTTTTGCCCGAACCCGGAGGCCCGATCATGAGGATATTGTGCCCGCCGCTTGCAGCGATCTCAAGTCCTCTTTTGACATGTTCCTGTCCTTTGACATCGTGAAAATCCACGGCATATGACGAATGCTCGGAGTATAGACGGTCTACGTTTATTTTTTTCGGATTAAGATCGATATTCTCGTTCAGATATTCCATGACTTCCTTCAGATTGGAACACCCGTAAACCTTTTTATTTTCAACAACAGCGGCTTCCCGCGCATTTGTTTTTGGTATGATGACGGATTTGTCTGCGGGCAGGCCCATGGTTATAGGGAGAGCCCCCTTGATCGATTTCAGGTCTCCGTTCAGGGAAAGCTCCCCGCATATTATAAAATCATCCAGACGGTTTTCCTTTATATCGCCGCAGGCGGCCATTATACCTAAAGCTATAGGCAGGTCGAATCCCGCGCCTTCTTTGCGCACGTCGGCAGGGGCGAGATTGACTGTTATTTTTTTATCCGGGAATTTATAGCCGGAATTCCTTATCGCGGCTTTTATACGGTCGCGGGATTCTCTTATGGCGGTGTCAGGGAGGCCGACTACGGAAAATGCCGGCAGCCCTCCCGAAATATAAACTTCTACATCTACTATACCGGCATCAACGCCGGTAACGCTTGCGGAAAAAACTTTTGCGAGCATGATAACCTCCGTTATATAAGTGATCGGTATTTTCACATACTGCGTTTTTGATATGTTCAAGTCTTTCAAACCCGCCTGTGGGGCTGAGATTTATCGCTATTACATCGATCCTGCAGTATTCATCCGTGCAATGGCGTTTTTTTAAATAATAGGCCGCGTTTTTCAGAATATGGGAGCTTTTCTGATCGGTTACGGAAACCTGGGGCGGACCGAAATCATCCTGAGTCCTGGTTTTGACCTCTACAAATACTATTGTTCCATTGTCAAGAACGATCAGGTCTATTTCACCGAACGGCGTTTTATAATTTCGTTCGAGGACTTTATATTTGTTTTGCCTGAGAAAAGACTCAGCTATGCATTCGCCGGTTTTACCTATAAATATATTTGACCGCTTGACGCTCATAAAATCTTATTCATTGTCAAAGTAACTTTTACTTTTTCTTTTGGTGACTCCGGGAAAGCCCCGGCCTGAAGGCCGGGGCGAGTCGTATGCCCGGAAAGACCCGGGCTTTTATTGGTTGTCATATGCCGCCAAAACCGTATTCTCTACGGCTTTACGTACGTCCTGATTAAGGACACGGACAGCGTCATACCACTTGCCGTCTTTTCCCTGTTCCCTGGGCATGCTTACGAAAAGGCCGTTCTTTCCGTTCACGACCTTTAAGCCTTTGACCAGAACAGTATTGAAAAGCGATATGTCGCAGAACGCTTTAAGCGGTCCGTCGCCGTCAAACCTGTTCAACCTTACAACTTCGATCTGGTTTTGCATAAAAACCTCCTTCTAATAAGAAAGACGTAAAATTGGGGGAGGATTTCGCAAACAAAATCAAGCTATTTTATTCTTAACGCATTTGCCTGTTAGTGTAAGATTTAGTGGGGTAGTTGGGGATGTTTCGGGGAAAGTAAAAAGATAGTAGTAGTCATTTCTTTCTTTTTGGTTCTTTTTCTTTCTTTGTGGATACTGATAATATGTGGATA
>Ga0172375_10006775_pt1 | contig 15910 bp, 6 predicted proteins | sample LakKiv1m_FD_114537 | JGI IMG/M metagenome (GOLD analysis project Ga0172375, IMG submission 114537) | Freshwater microbial communities from Kabuno Bay, South-Kivu, Congo - kab_092012_11.1m | ecosystem: Environmental > Aquatic > Freshwater > Lake | place: Democratic Republic of the Congo...
CTTGCCGATGGCGCCGGGTTTGGGGTGGACGGAGTACGCGGCCACCTCATCCCCCGCCGCCAACGGCGCCCCGTTGAACGTCGGGGCGCCGGAGAGATAAACCCTCGGCGTCGGCGGTCCGGCGACAGGGTCGGGGAAGTGGGCCGGATATGCGACGCCGGAAAGAGCGATAAACACCCCGGATACCACAGTGACGACGGCACCAATTGAGACTGTTTTTTCCCTCATCTCCCCCTGCCGTTCTGTTGCGAATCAGGAAATCTCTACGTCAAGGCGTTCCGGATCCGATTTTTCCATCGCGGAAATTTCAGTAGTAAATTCTTTGCCAGGCATCGTCATAAACGGGAGGGACATCGTCGCCAACTTCGAGGTAGGCATCGCAATACCCGGAACCGAACACGACTCTCACAGAAGATCCGTTAGTGCCGTAAAGATAAACCAACCCGGATCCAGAATTAATCGGAGTAACCGTTTCAACAACTACTGAACCATATGGCGAATAGTATGCTTTTCCGTTAATGCTCAAACTATAGTAAGAATCAACATAAACATCATAGTTTTCATACATAATATATATTCCATCATATTCTATTACAGTGTCTAAATAAACAACTCTTTCGCTAACAAATGTGTAGCTGACTGTGAAATTTACCCCGCTTCCATAAGAATAAGCATTTGAACCTACGGTTTCCATTCTAAAACTTCCACCACCAGAAATTATTGAAGGCAGCAAACCAGATATGGAAAAATTGTTTGCTAAAGTAAACGTCTCCGTGAGGTTATAAGTTGTTCCCGATAAGTCCTCCAAGCCGGAAACATATATTGTTCCATTAAATACTGCCCCACCGGTATCACTGGAATCCGCATAATTACTGAATGTAACCGTATAGGAATACGGGCTATTCAATACAGGCTCGGTTCCGTCGTATGTGATAGTACCGCTGATATTACCAGGAAATGTTGCCGACGCCCGCACGGAAGCGCTTGCTCGAATTCGGGTCCGAAGGGAGGAGACTGCCGTCGATGCGCTTCTGACTGCGGCATTCGCTGTGGCAGGTGCGGCCGCCAACCCACCGATATTTTGCGTTGGTGGAGTTTGATTGGATACGAATTCATTTGTGACGTTCGAGTAGTTGGATGTCGTGAGCACCACCGGTGCGGTCAAACCGACATACTGGAGGTTGCTCCCACCCCCCGCCTGACCACCGCCGCCACCACTACCGCCGCCACACGCTGCAATCCCAAACATCGCCAAGGAAACAAGGCACATCAAACGATTTCGCATTTCTATTTCTCCTTTCCGCAAATGAACTACGAACGGCCTCTGCATAGTGGTTCTCCTTTCCCAACAGCCCCTCACTTCGTGCCACCCGGGTACATCAACGTACCCGGCCCGTTCATCTTGAGCCAGTAGCCGTTGTCGGGGCCCAGGTACCGCAGCGTACGCGTCGACGGCAGCGACGGGTTCCACAGGTGCGCACCCTGACCGTCGAAGGTGGTCACCCGGACGTAGCTCCCCGCGATCGACGACCAGAGGTCGCCGATCCATTGGAGACCGAAAAATCCTACGGTACTCCCGGAGGGCCACTGTCAAACAACAGAAACGGATTCACTCCTATCCGAGGAAATTTTGCATCCCGCCGAAAGAGTAGGTCACCTCGTTTCGTCGTTCTGCCCGTTCACGTTATACACTTTCAGGACCTTCCCGTTCTTGATGTCCATGAACGACAAGGTCGCCTCGAACTGTCCCCGGACCTGGTCCGTCAATATCGTCCGGGTGATTTCATCGGTCCCGCTGACCTTCACCATGTTCAGGATCTTCAGATCGCAACCGCTCTCCTCGTTGATGGGGATGCCACCGTTCTCGGCCACCTTGTTCTGGACGTATGCGGTGATGAAATCCTTGTCCGTTTTCGCGAGCGAGTGCGTTTCGACGAACACCTTCTTCCCCATGACGATGCTGAAGTCGACCGGCTGCATCGCCTGGTTGATCGCGCCGGACAGGGCCCTCTGCTCCACTCTCGGGCGGGCGCTCAACTCTCTTTGCGAGGACGTTACGTTTTTCGAGCATGAGACCATCGCCATCACCGCGGCTACCGCCAATACCGCAAATGCAATCCGTTTCATTCTCCCGACCTCCTCGTTGTATTTTCAAACAATGCTCGCCACCTCAGAAAGGGATGATCTTGATGGGGATCAGTTTTCCGCTGGAATTGTTCGACGCCGCCCCCCCATCCGTCTCGATGTGTTCCGTGTAGGTGCATTTCCTGACGATCCCGTCAACGACGTATAATCTCAACCATCTCGCCTGAACACCACTCGAACCATCGCCTTTGCAGTAATACACCATCCCTCCATTCCCCTTGCTGTCGCGATTATCTATGCCCGGTGGACCGAGCAACGCGATCACTTCCTCTGCGGATGTCACGTTTTCCTGTATTTTGTCGACTTTGGATCGATCGAAATTGGTTTCCTTCATGTTTGATCTTTGGCTGGAACAGCCCGTAACCAGAAAAATACAAACCAACAAGGGAAGGTAAATCAAACCATTGCGACCGCAAAGGGTACTCCGGCAAAGTGGAATCATTTTCTTTCCCAGTATCTTCATCAGGAAATTCCCTTTCTTCACGTCTTATAATTCGCTACAGAGGCAATACCACTGTTCCATCGTTGAATAGCGGCGGACTGTCATCGCCGTTTTCCAGACTGGCGGTACACGTGGTCCAACCGAAATCAAGTTTTACGGCGGTGCCGCTTATCCCGTGAAGGTGGATCGTACCGCTTCCAACTGATACTGGACTGATGGTTTCAACCACAACCAATCCGTAACCCGAGTAATAGATGTTCCCATTCATGCTCATACGGCCGGAATTCGTCCAATCCGTATAGACCACGTAGTTATGAAGTCTGAAATAATCGGTCCCGATTCTTGCCACGATGTCGCCATAGGAATATGTTTCGTCGAGCATCGTATACGTAACGTAATCCGGCAGCACGACAGCGTTGTTTCCGGTTATGTTCATGGAAGCGGTCCCGGAAATGTCGAGTGTAAATCCACCAACGCCTGTTTTTGTAACAGAAAGACCCCTTCCGATCGAATAATTCTCATTGAAAGAATAATCGGAACCGACAACGCTTTCGATCCCGGAAACCGAGATCACGCCATTGAATACCAGCCCCCCTGTGTCGTCCGTGTCCGCGTAATTGGAAAACGTTACAGTAAACGAGTAATTGCTTCCCAATACCGGTTCGATCCCGGAATACGTGATCGTTCCACTGATATTGCCGGGATATGTCTGCGAAGCACGGGGAGCCGCTTTCCTGGTGGCCGATCGCACCAAGGAGGGAATATTTGCCGCAACCGCTCGCGCATCCACCTGCGCAACGGTCTCAACCGAGAGGATGCCGGGAGAACCGATCACGAAATCCGACGGAGTGCTGTAGTTCAGGAATTCGTTCGACACTCCCGAGTAATTCGTCGACGAGAATGTCACAGGAGCGGTCAACCCTACATAACTGATTCCGCCACCTTCATTCGAAGTCCCGCCACCACCGCCGCCACCGCACGAGGCAATCACTCCAGACAGAACGACGATCAGAAGCATCGACGACTTCTTCATCTCGGCCTCCTTATTGAAGTGGATGGAATCTCTTTTTGATAATCGCCGTTTTCCCCTGTTCAATGCGCACTCGCTAATGCCCCATATACAACAAAATCAAACCTCGGCCCGTTCATTTTTTCCCCTCGCGATAACAGAAATGGTGCCCCACCCATCGTCTGTAATGTCTGTATCGGCATTGACCGTATCGTTCCCGTTCCGTCACCGAGCTGCCCGCAGGAGTTATCACCTAATGCCCAGATCCTATCGTCGCCACCAAGCGCAACGGTGTGAGCACTTCCCGTTCCAACGGATACAATATTTGTGAGACCAGAAATCTGTACCGGCGAATACTGATCGCTTGTATTCCCACCTAAATAGCTTAGCTCATAGGAACTGTTTGACCCCCACCCCCATACCGTACGGTCGCTTATCAGGGCAACAGTATGGAGGGTACTTGCCGCGATTGCTGTAACGCCAGCAAGAGCCGATACGCGACCCGGTGAAGGTCGATCAACATATGTCCCATCACCCAACATCCCTGCCGCTCCCCATGTCCACACCGTGCCGTTGCTCTTTAGTGCAACAGAGTGGGACCAACCAGCAGCAACGGAAGCTATTCCACTAAGAGTGACTACCTGCACTGGTGTATTTCTATCGATTGTCGACCCGTCCCCAAGTTGCCCCCTATTGTTCAACCCCCATGTCCACACTGTCCCGTCGGACTTAACAGCAACGGTGTGATACATACCTGCCGCAATAGCCACGATATCGGTCAGACCGGAAACTTGAACCGGCGTATATTTTTTCACGATCGTCCCGTCACCAAGTTGTCCATTGTCGTTCAATCCCCATGCCCATACAGTGCCGTCATTCCTAACGGCTACGGTGTGCGCATATCCGGCCGCGATAACCCTGATGCCCGTTAGGCCCATAACTTGTACTGGCGCGGCACGGGCTGTCGTCGTTCCATCCCCCAACTGTCCGTGATCGTTATAATCCCAGGCCCACACGGAGCCATCCCCTTTCAAGGCAACGCTATGTCGATAACCAGCCGTTATGAAGATTATGTTCGTTAAACCGGAAACCTGTGACGGCACATACCGATAGCCAGACCAAACTCCATCACCTGAAGTCAGTCCCCAACCCCATACCGTTCCATTCCTTTTCAGGGCAATTGTGTGAGTGCCGCTGGCAGTAACGCGGGGTGTAGACGCGGAAATCGTGTAACTGCCATTCGACATCATAGAATTCGACCACCCTGCCATGTACGCTACTGCGCGGATCGTTATTGACGACGAAACAGGAATTGATCCAGAGTAAGCGATTCCCATCGACTCGCTTGGGGTCGTGCCGTCTGTTGTGTAGCGTATATCCGCACCGGGTGTCGACGTTGAAATTGTCACACTTTGTGCGGTCGTGTAGATTCCAGGTGCTGGAATGAACGTAGGCGCAGCAACCGTACCCGCAACTGAAGCAATAAAAGCGATTGAACTTGTCGCTGTGCCACCCTCCGTCGTCACTGTTATCGATCCTGTGGTCGCACCGGCGGGCACGGAGGTGATGATCTGGCTGTTGGTGATGCTCGAAATCGTGGCCTGTACTCCATTGAAGCGCACAACGGTATTCCCCGGAGCCGTGTTGTCGAAATAGTTACCAGTGATCGTCACCGTCGTCCCGACCGATCCGCTCGCGGGATAGAAGCCGGTGATCGACGGGGCGCGGGCCTGCGGCGTCGCGCTCACCGCCGGGGACTCGGCGCTCTCGACTCCCCCGATGACGGCGGTCAGGATGTAGTAATACGTCGTCCCGTTGGTCAGCCCAGTGTGATTGTACGGCGACGTCACGCCCGGGATCCGCGAACCCGCCCCTTTGCCGACCCCAGGGGAAGTGGACCAGTACAGGTTGTAGGACGTCGCGCCGGGAAGCGGCGTCCAGCTCAGGGTCACGCTTCCGAAGCCCGATGTCGCGGAGAGACCGAGGGGAACCCCGGGTTCCAGTGTGCCCGCACTCCGCATCTGCATCCAGTATCCGTACCCCGGCGCCACGTACTTCAGCGTCGAGAAGGTGGGCATGGCGGGATTCCATTGAAGGGCACCCGAGGCATCGAACGCCATCACGCGACCATAGAGACCGGCGATGGAGGACCAGTAATCCCCCAGAGATGGTAGAACCACGTTGTCTTTTACGGTCAGGGGTACGAGCAGTCCCGACGGATCGTATCCATCCGCGTTGTAAAGGCGGTCGGATCCCGAGTATCCGAGGAGTGTCCACCCCGGATTCAACTGGAGGGACTCGAGACCTCCTGCGGGCGTTCCCGGAACGGTCATCCACGCCAGGTCTTGCGCGGCCGATTTCATGCGGATCCAGTACCCGTAGCCTGGGACAAAGGCACGCAGCGTCGAGAACTGCGCGAGTGCGGGATTCCAGATCCTTGCGCCTCCGCCGTCGTTCCCGATGATCCGTTCGTACTTCCCCGCGATCGACCGCATGGGGAACGCGTCGCCGAGCGACGCTACATATTCCCACACGGTGCCTGGAAGCTGCGGCGCACCGAACTGGGTCCCCGCGACCTCGTACCCTTTCAGGACGCCGTGGCCCATGAGGTTCCACGCCCCCGTCCGCAGCGGGATGCGGACCCCCTCGATGAAGTCCAGGTCGACCCCGATCTGCGTGACGTTGTCCGTCCAGACGATCATGGGCGGAAGGCCGGTGGCCGCGTCCACGTAGGCGGTGTACTCCTTCTGCTCCGACGCGCTCCACAGGACGAACTGGATCTCCTCGCCCCGCCTGCACCCCTCGACGACGTTGTCGGTGAGCGGGTCGTCCCCGTTGACGGCCATCGACGGCAGGACGCCTTCCTGCGCCACGACGGCCCGGCCCACGAGCGTCTTCTCGTATTTCCCGGGCGCCCCGGGTTTGGGGTGAACGGAATACGCGGCCAACTCGTCGCCGGGGAGGAGCGCGCCCCCGGTCTTCTTCACGCTACCGGCGACCGGGACCGAACTGGAGAGGATCGGCGGTTCCGTGTAGTGGGACGCCTCTACCGTCAAGGTCACTGCGATCGTCTGCGGGGAACCGGATACGCCGGCTGCTGTCACAGATAGAGCAGCATGGTACGTCCCGGCCGTGAGGGAACCGGTCGCGGCGGTCACCGTCACGGGAACAGAAGCACCTGGATTCACAGTCCCGCTCTGCGGGGAGACGGCCAACCAGACGTTGTCCGTCGAGGCGGACCAGGAGAGCGCCGTTCCTCCGGCGTTGGTTACCTCGAACGTCCGGGTGACGGAAGTCGTACCGACCGTCACGGCCCCGAAATCCAGAACGGGCGGGGACACGGAGAGGACCGCGAGGGATGGTTTCGTTACGCGCTTGCTTAGACGGTTGCCGAGGGAATCGTAGGTGTATTGGACGACGGTGCCGTTGCCGTAATCAACCTGAGTCAGGCGATGCAGACCATCGTAAGTATTTGATAAAATATACGCATCGGATGAGGGAGTTCCGAAAACACATAAACAGGAAAATAAAATGACAAATACGGAACGCATCTTTAATGATAAATATCCACGCATACATTTCACAACGAGAAACGAATAATTCCAATTAAAAATCAACGACTTCAACGAAAATACCCCTGAAATATCTTATATGATTTGGTTTTTTTGATTCTGCCTGATATAAAACTATAAATGTTTATTGCGGCAGATAACCCAGATGATGGCGTTGGTGTACGTGTATCATTGTAAATATCCGTTACATTTTCAAGCGCCATTGGAGCAAACTTCTGAATTGCATATTGACGCTTTTTTATTGCATTTGAAAACTCAATTAGCGACTTGTCCCCTGATGACGACTGAGTTCTCTCAAAAGCTGCACTATATTCAATGCCAGCTTGCATAGCGTCTTGTGTTGTTTTTGAGCCGGATAGATTTAGAAATGCAAAGAACCATTTGAATATTAATCCACTTGGATCAATATTTCGAACCGGATCATTTTTTACGTAGATATAATTATTCCAATCCCCTCCCTCAAATCCCAGAGGATCCTCGCTCAGGAACCGGCCGGTTTCGGCGTCGTAGAACCGGGCGCGCATGAAGTAGAGGTCGTCTCCCTCGTCCATCACCCCGTGCTGACCGACGAATTTGAACGGATTGGGAGTCGATCCCGTGCTTCCCGCGAGTTTTCCGTACTCATCGTATGCGTAGCTGTCCGTCACCATCCCCTGTCCGTCGGTCAGCGCCACCGTGTCGCCGCGGTTATTGAAGTGGTAGAAGCGCTGGCTTCCGTCCGCCGCGATGCGGCTGATCAGCCCGAGCCCGTACACGTACCACGCCGTGACGTTCCCGGATGCATCCGTCTCCGCGAGGACCCGGCTCATGTCGACGTTTAGGTCGAGGACGTACCGCGTCGTGGCGCTCCCCGACCGCCGCGCGATCCGGTTTCCCAGTCCGTCGTAGAAGTGGTCCACCGTTTTGCCGGGGGAGGAGACTTGCGTCAGCCGGTTGTCCGCGTCCCACTGGTAAGTGATGCTCTCCCCCGGACGGGTCCGCGACAGCCGGTTCCCATTCGGGGAATAGGTGTATGACGCAGTGCCCGCCGTGAGGAGACGGTTTGCCGCATCATAGGCATACGAGACATCCTCCGCGGGAATCGATTGCGCAAGCGGTTCGGTCGCAGAGATCCCCGTGATGTCCCCTGCTGCGCTCAGCGTGTAGTCCGCGGAGAAGATCACCGTGCTCCCGGCCATCCTCACGTCGGAGATCCGGGTCAGGCGCGAGGCGGAGTCGTAAGTGTATAGCGCACGGGTGCCGTTAGGCCGCCGGATCTCCGCGAGGTTGCCCGATGCGTCGTAGGCGTACTCGGTCACCCCCCCGAGCGGATCCTTCACCGTCAAGAGGCGGCCGTCCGCATCGTAGGTGTAATCGGCGGTTCTTCCATCCGGGTATGTAATCCGCGTGATCCGCCCGGCCGGGTCGTACCGATATTGCACGGTCTTCAGATACGGGTCGGAAACGGAGGCAACATCATTCAGCGGGGTATACGTGAACCCGGTGGTCCCTTGCGGCCCCTGTACGGTCTGGATGCTCCCGTTCCGGTTCCTCGTGATCCTGTTCGTGTGATCCGCGTACACGACATTGTCGAGCCGGTTGTTCCCGTCATAGAAGTAGCTGGTGGTCGTACCGTCATTATCGATCCGGGTCCGGACGTTTCCCACCCCGTCGTATGTCACGGATTTCGCGAGGGTCAGAGGGTTCGTCACCTCGCGCAGACGCCCTTCGGCGTTGTAGAAATATTTCGTTTCCGACAGAACCCCATCCCGCGTCCAGCTGATCCTCGAGAGGTCCCCGTTGTTGTTATGGTCCATGAAAACCGTGTTGCCGAGGTGATCGGTTATCGACACGAGGTTCCCGCCCGCATCGTATGTCGAATCGGTCCTTTTCCCGTCCTCGTCCACCGCCTGGGTTGTGCGGCCGGCGTAGTCGTTCGTGGTACCCGCTATCCCGCCTTGCGGGTCCCGGACCTGGGAAAGGTTGCCGTACGCATCGTAGGTGAAATACGTCACGAACCCGCGGCCGTCCCGCACCCAGTCCACCTGGTGGTGCGAATCGTAATGGATGGCTGTCGTCTGCCCGATCGGAGTTACGATCGTCTCCAACTGGTTTCCCGTCAGGTCGTAGGAATATCGCGTCGGGACAACGGACAGATCGCCGGGCGCGTGAAACACCGTCGCGCTGAGCAGGCGGTTCTTGTCGTTATAGGAGTAATCGGCGATGTTCCCCAGAGCGTTCGTGATCCGGGTGACGTTCCCGCGGGCGTCGTAGACAAACGAGGTGGCGTTTCCCCCCTTGTCGACGATCCGGGTGGGGCGCGTGGGGTTCCGTGTATCCGTGTACTCGAACAGCGCCGGGTTGTAATCGATCTGTGCCTTCTGCAGTGTCAGGTTGAACTGTTCGTGCGTGAAGGAGAAGATTTTCCCGGCCGGATCCCTCACTTCCGTCACGTTGTCCGCAGGCAGATAGGTTACGGTAGCTACCGGGTCGTTCCCGATCTGCATCGAGACCGTTCTCTGCGTTGAAGCGTCGTAGGTAACCCGGAAGACGTTCCCCTCCGGGTATGTCGCGAACGTCAGTAAACTATTGTCGTACGCATACCGGGTGACCTGCTCCCGGGGATCGGTAAACGACTCGAGGGTCCCGTCCGGGTTGTATGCAAAGGATATCGACCGCTTCAATCCGCCGGGATCATACTCCCCGACCGATGTCAGCCTGCGCGACAAATCGTACGTGAACCGAAGTTCGCGTCCCAGGCCATCCCTCATCGACACCGGGGTGGCATACGCTGCCTCCCGGTCTATGGTCAACTTGTTCCCCGCCCAGTCCTGTATCGAGATCAGGCAGATCCTCGTCTGGGGGAAGGTATAGTCCGTGATACCCGTTCTCCTGGGGAGAGGGTTGACGTTCAATCTCCGGTATTCGAATATGGTCTGGTCGGTTTTCGTGATGCGATATCCATAGTTGGTGTTGTCGTTCACGAGCGCCAGGCGGTCGTGGGCCCCCGTCCGATCCTCGAAGTCCGTTATCCCAGTCCCCGTTTTCTGGAAGTAGGAAGCGGAGCCGTCCCCCCACACCACGTAGACGTCCCCGGCGATGCCTTCAACCGCATAGGAATCGACGTTGTTGCTCCATCCCGGCCCCATGGTGTAGTCGCCGGTGTTCGCCGAGTTGTAATAGTGGGAGAACGATAGCGAGGGACCGCGGCCCTTTACAGACAGGTCGACCGAATCCAACCCCCGGAACGCACCCGTTCCGAGGTCGATCCCCCCGTAATTCCCCTGCGGCCGGTTGTGCGCCATCGGGTCCTGCAGGCCGTCCGGGCTGACATACCCGGCGATGCCGTCGTCCATGTATCCCCACGCTGCCGTCGCGAGCACGTTGTCGTATTCGAACTTCCGGGCGGTCAGGAAGTAGTGGTTCGTCGTGTCCCCGTTCCTCTGCTGTAGACGACGTAGGGAAACCAGACCGTCCACCGGTGAACCGTAGACGTATGCAGCGATCCCCTCGTCCGCGTAGCCGGCAAGGATCTTCGCGTTCTTCTCCGCCAGGTCCATCGTGTAATAGTGGCTGTTCACGCCGCTTCGGTACAGCCGATACAGGGGCGTGCCCCCGATGAAAGGCCGGTCCGAAACGTACACCACCACCTTCTCGTCGACATACCCCATCGTCTGGACCGCGTTGTCCCGCTCGGTGCGGTTCGTGGTGTAGAAATGATCGCGGGTGTTGTTTCCCGGGTCATATTTGTAGAGTCGATATAGCGGGACGAATACCGGCCGGGGATGGTCCGCCTGCCGCGGGATGAAGCTCCACACCGGCGACCAGTCGCCCCAAAGCGTACCCGCCCCGTTCAGCGTCCTCATCTGCCAGTAGTGCACCACCCCCCACGCGAGAGAACCACTGTAGGTGTAGCTCGCCGAGGACCCCGGAATTCCCTGATCGTTGACGATCGGGGCGGCAAACGTGTTGTCCATCGAAATCTTGATCTGGAAGGCCCCCGCGCCGCTCATCGGAGACCAGGTGAACGTGTACGGTGCGCCCGGCAGATCCCCGACATTTTGCGGGGCTGACAAGACAGGGGCGGGAAGTACGGCAACTACCGCAATGGTCATCGAGCGTGTTGCCCAAGGACTCCAGTACCCGTTCGTCCCATGAGCTCGAACGCGCCACCAGTAAGACCCGTCGGGCAGGGAAGAAGGTGTGTAATTGAAGGCGCCAACGTTGGGGGCATCGACCGCGATGTCGGTGAATCCGGCATCCCGTGCGATCTGAACCGCGAAATAGTTCGATGTCCCGGAAGCTTCGGTCCATGCGAGATCCGGCGTGGGATCGTCCAGCACGGATCCGTCGGGAGGGTTCGTCAATACCGGAGACGGGGTTGTCGTCAGGACGGAAAAACCCCTCACGACCGACCAATCTCCGTAGGAACCGTAATACGCCCGCACGCGCCACCAGTAGGCACCGTCGGAGAGCGGCGAAGCAGGGGTGTAATTGAACGCGTTGATGTGATCCTGATCGATCACGATATTGCTGAACACGGAGTCCCTTGCGACCTGTACCCGGAAATAGGCGGCATTACCGGACTGGTTCCAGGCCATCGCCGGCTGCGGGTTGCTCAATACGGCACCGTCGATGGGTGTATCCGGTACCGGGGTTGCCGGTGGCGGTGCCTGGATGACGAGACTGAACGGAATGGACCAGTCGCTCCACGATCCGTTCACACCGTGGGAACGAACCCGCCAATAATAGGTGTTCGGTGTCAATGGCATAAGTGCGTAACTTGCGGTGACCCTGTGGGCATCTTCCCGAACGATGTCCTGGGTGGCAAATACCGGAGTCACCGCCACCTGCACGTGAAAATAGTCGACACTCCCGGAATACCCCCAGCTCAACGTGGGAGCGGTGTTCGTGGTTATTGAACCATCAAGGGGAGCGGAAAGCACAGGAGATGGAGGCGGGACGGGAACTGTATAGTTGACCGTCAGGCGAACCGTGGCGATGGTCGGGGCATATTGGGGCCAGCAGTCGGCCGCTGTCGCGAAACGGACGAAATACGTGCCGTTGGCGGCTTGGCCGTTCCACGCACTGAAAGAAACGAATCCGTACGTCCCGAGGGTTCCTCCCGGACTGGGACTGGAAGGGAGGCTCCCTTGGGCAACGACGACCGCCCCCCCGGTCGGGCCCGGGTCCGAGCCCTTGTTGATGCGGCTCGAAACGTACGTCTGCACGCCGTTGTAGGCGATGTACGTGAACTGGACGTCGATACTGGTCACAAGCGCCCCGGACGGCGCCGCACTTACGGTAAAGGCCTCCGTGTAGGAACCGCCGATCGGGACAAGGACCCTGGGATAGTGTTCATAGACCATTTGCTCCGCCGAAGCTGTTCCAGCGAAAGCAATACAGAGCAGCGCCCCGGCGAGGAGCCAGGAACAGGCAGGGAGTTTTTTCCACCGGTAGTATTTCATCAGACCACCGGCTCCTTTGTGCAACGCGGCATCCGGCCTACCTCACGTCCATCACGTATATATCGGAATCCCCGCTGTGGACGAGGGAGAAGGCGATTCTTCTTCCATCGGGGGACCAGGTGGGTTCCCCAACGGTATCGGCAGTGACGGGATGAGTCGTCTTGTTCGTTCCATCCGCATGAATCGTGCGAAGTTCGTAGGGGCCGGTGTTCGGGATGGCGACGTACGCGATCACGTTGTCCGACGACCAGGCCGGCTGGACGCTGGAAATTCCCGCCCCTCCGTCGGAGGTGATCTTCGTGTACGTCCCGGCCGGGAGATCCACCACATACAATTCGTACTTCTCCGTGGAGCCCCCGCCATCCATATCCACCGCGACGCAGAGTTTGCTACCATCGGGAGAGAACGTCATCCCGTATGTAGAACCCCCCGACGGCGTCTGGAAGACCAGGCTTCCTGCCGTATTCGTGCTTCCCGACAATCCCGCGAGTGGCCCCATGCGGATCTGGCTTGGGTATCCGCTCCCGGCCTGGTAGGTCCACGCGGCAGATCCGCCGTCCCGTGTGACATCGTATGAATACAGCCCAGTTCCCCCCGGCACAAGAAGAAGCCGGGTGAAGAAGAGGCTGTTCCCGTCGAGGACTGTCCGGTTCACCGGCAGGGGTGTCGCCGCCGCCAGACCGAAACGCATCAGTTCGTGGTAATACTGCGTCTCCAGCATCAGAATGTCCCCGGAGCCCCCGATCCAGAACGGTCGAGCGCCCAGGCCGGAATCGCCCCACGTATCGGTGGTGCTCACGACGACATCCGTCAACTGCTGTTCCCCGGTACCGTCCACATTGATCGCCCAGAGGTTGTTCACCCGGGGTTTGTTCCCGTTCCGGTTCGACAGGTAAACGATCCGGCTTCCATCGGGGGACCAAGTGGGCGACGTCTCCCGGTATGTTGAGACGACAAGCGGCCGGAGAACCGCATTATCCGTTGTGAAACCGAGAATCGATCCCCAAGACGTAATCCCGCTCCGCTGCGCGCCGAACCGGAAGTAGTAGGTTGTGCCGGGGGAGAGCCCGTCGATCGCAGCGCTCACCGCCTGAGGGGTTAATTGCGCGCCAACGGTCTGCAGGGGCGTGGAGGTGTAACTCATCAGAGTGGGGTCCGTTCCCCATTCAAACCACGCGTACGTCATCAGACCGGTGGGGTTGACGCTGCCGTTGAGGGTCGCCGAAATGGCTGTCACCGTCGATGCGCCGACCGTTACGACGAGACTCGTTGCGAGGGCGGTGAAATTCCGTATCGATCCTCTCTGTGTGCCGCCGGCATTCGACGCCACGACCCGGCAATAGTACGTTTCGCCGGGCATGAGGGACCCGATGGGCGCGGTGACCGACAGGTCGGAGGATCCACCGCCAAGAGCCTGGACAGAAGTGCTGTTGTAGAGCGACAGGGTGGGGTCCGTCCCCCATTCGAACCACGCCGTGGTCGCCACACCGTTCGGATTGACCGTCCCGGACAGGACCGCGTCCGTCGTCCCTACGAGGGCGGGGGCCGCCGTGGCGACCGTAGGAGGCAGAAGCGAACTGGTGGGCACCGCACCGACGATGAAGGATTCCGGCCCCTCGGTCCCGGATACCACCGCGGTTACCACGTAATAGCAGGCCGTTCCCGCAGTCAAACCTGTGTGGGCGTAAGGCGATGTCACACCGGCCAGCAGCGACCCGGTCATTCCAGTGACGTCCGGAGACGCAGACCAGTAAATGTTGTAGGACGTGGCCCCAGGGACGGCTTTCCATGAAACCGTGACGCTCTCATTTCCCGGGGTCGCCGTCACCCCCACCGGCTGCCCCGGTTTGGGGTATTTCAGTCCTGTGGACCCGACGGTTTTTATCCAGTACCCGTATCCAGGCCCCATATATTTCAAAGTGGAGAATTGCGGAAGCGACGGGTTGAGAATCTTCGCGCCGGTTCCGTCGAACGATTGAAAGCGTACCGCTGCGGTCTGCATCGCGTCCCAGAGATCAACCATCGTGCCGAGCGCCACGTTGTCCGACACGTCCACAGGGAACAGCCCTCCTGAAGCATCGTATCCGGATTCGAAAAACACGGCACTGCGACCCCAATACCCGGCCAGCGTCCATCCGACGGAAAGGGATAGCGTTTCGTTCCCGGCCGGAGGAGACCCAATGAACGTCATCCAAACGAGGGGGACGGTTCCCGGTTGCATCTTCACCCAGTAACCGTACCCGGGGGCAAGGGATGATAACGTGCTGACCGCAGGCATCAACGGGTTCCAGAGCTTCGCCCCGCTTCCGTCATTGCCGATGATACGGCTGTACCGTCCTTCGATCGAGCGCAGTGGTAAGGCATCCCCGAGCAGGGCGACGTTGTCCCAGGACGAGCCGGAAAGTTGTGGAGTCGACGGAAGCGTTCCCTTGTAATAGCCTTTCAGGACACCGTACGAAAACAGGTTCCATTCGCCGGTCCGAAGCGGGATTCTCTGCCCATCCCGGAAGTCCAGGTCGAGCAGAATCTCGTCGAGGTTCGCCGTCCAGAAAACGGATCTTGGGTCACCCGCAGCTGTTGCATACGCAGTGTATTCGCGACCTTCGGACGCACGCCAAAGGACGAGACAAATCTCCTCGCCCGAAACCGGTCCTTCGACAATACCCGTTGAGTACGGATCATCTCCGTACACAGGTATTGTCAGCAGCTGGCTGGCGGTATCGACAACAACATGGCCAGCGACGACTTTCTCCCATTTGCCGACCGCGCCTGGTTTCGGGTGGACCGAATAGGCCGCAACCTCGTCCCCCGGTTGCAGTGGGAGTCCATTCACCGTGAGCGTCCCATACAGAAATACCGAGGTAGGAGTCAGTACCGGATCCCTGTAATGTTGACCCGAACTACCCGCCGTCGTGAACGTCCAGGAGTACGCCGACCCCAGCGCGTTCCCCGAGACGTCCTTTACTCCCGTCGTCACCGTCACCGTGTACGTCGTCTGGGACCCCAGCGCTGATGTCGGAGTGAACGTCGCCGTGTTGTCTACGTAGCTCACGCTCCCGGCCACCGGAGACCCGCCCACCGTCACCAGGATCGTCGACGTCGTGATCGTCGTTGCGTCCATCCGCTCGTTGAACGTCACGTGGATCGGAGCGCTCACCGACACGTTCGTTGCACCGTTTGATGGAGACGGAGAGCCCGCCGTCGGTGCCCCAACGTCCGCCGTCGTGAAGCTCCAGGAGTACGCCGACCCCAGCGCGTTCCCCGAGACGTCCTTTACCCCCGTCGTCACCGTCAC
>Ga0172375_10006776_pt1 | contig 15908 bp, 10 predicted proteins | sample LakKiv1m_FD_114537 | JGI IMG/M metagenome (GOLD analysis project Ga0172375, IMG submission 114537) | Freshwater microbial communities from Kabuno Bay, South-Kivu, Congo - kab_092012_11.1m | ecosystem: Environmental > Aquatic > Freshwater > Lake | place: Democratic Republic of the Congo...
CGAGAATGGCCGCCTTCGCCTGACGCTGGCACGCTCGAACATCTACGGCTACCACGATCCCAATATGCTGTTTCCCGACGATCCACAGCGCCTGACCGACCAGGGCGAGCACCGCTTCCGCCTGTGCCTGTGGTCCGAGCCCGGCCTGCGCGCGGAAAAGATCGAGCGCTTCACCGCCGCCTATCTGGAACCCTGCCCGGTGATTCGCGAAGGTTACAAAACTCGATAACCATATTAAAACGGTCTATCGCATTAATATTAATATATAATTAGTTTCAAGTTTATCGTAAAGCAATATTATCATTCAAAATATTATATTTTAGAAGGATATTTGTATCGAATCGCGAATGTAATACACGAAGGGGTGATGATAATGCCAAAAGTTCATTTTTTCAAACTTGCGCAAGAACTTGTAACAAGACCAGTCTTGTTACAAAAAATACTCGCAGCCAATGGGATTGCGGTACAAAGTACATCTTCAATGTTAGATGAAGAGACTGCTCTTATAGTACGAAATTTTATTAGGCATCTAGATACAATTACAAAGGGATTATTATTTGATAATGATAATTTTCTATTGCTTATTTATCTGATCTTCTTGGAATCAATCCATATCATCTTTCGAGAGTGTTAGCTGATAATCAAATCACAGTATCAAATTTTAATGAAATAATTGACATTAACACAGGTCTAAATATCAGCAGTATCATTTTACAAAGTCCCGATTTTAAAGATTATCTACCAGTCCAAGATTCAATAACTACTAAGAAATTTAAGTATAAATTACAATTTAAAATGCCTTCTATAATTGTAGATGATGACATACCAAACGAATTAAATGATGATATAAATAAATCTCCAAAGGCAATTATATTTGTTCTTATGCCATTTAGTAACGATTTTAGAGATGTTTATTTTGGCATTAAAAGTGCCTGTAATTCTGTAGATGCAGCTTGCGAAAGAGTCGACGAACAAGTTGTCGATGATTCCATTATTGAGCAAGTCTATAAGGAAATAAAGCGAGCTGACATCATCATTTCAGATATGACCGGAAAAAACGCAAATGTATTTTACGAAACGGGGTATGCAAAAGCGTTGGGAAAAAAGATAATATTTATAACCCAGAAGGCTGAAGATATTGTTTTTGATGTATTGCATTATCAGCATATAATATATAAAGGTAGCGTATGGGATTTGCATGATGCTCTTGTTGATAGGCTCACCAAAGAATTAAAACGTATTACAAGTAATAGATAATAAACCTGAAGCGGCTTTATCATCTGATCTAACATACGATTAAATAATTAGATCTATTAATATATATAATGAATAGTAATATAGTTATGGGAGTATCATGGCACACCAACTTACACAAGGCGATTTCCAGGCTCGCTTCGACGCGCACGGGCGGCTGACCCACCTGGGCCACCCGGATCGCATACGGGAGCAGCCGACCTGCTTCCACCTTACCGGACCCATCCGCGAGGGGCACTGGTACGTGAACTGCGGCGACCACGATATTTTTTTCGACCTGGAAGATACAAAGCGGCATTACGACTTCGACACGGGCGTGCTGACGCTGAGAAACGAGTATCGCGACTCGTGCGTTTGGTGGGGGTTCGACTTCACGCGCCGCTACCGTATCGAGCACGGGCTGCTGCGCTGCGACTTCACGCTGGAGAACTGGTCGCCTGGCGGCAGCGATAATCAGATCGATGCCGCGGAAGGCCGGGTCACCTCCGCCATGCCCGTCCGGCGGCTGCGCTACTGCACCGGCGTCAATTCCTTCACCAATTTCTCCTCCGACTGGGCGCATCGCCCCTTCCCGACCAACATGCGCGTTGAGCAGGATTTCTTCTGGGCGGGCATGGTCTCCACCGCGCACGACGTGATCGGCTACTTCTCCGCCGGCAAGGTGGATGGCTGGAGCGCCTGGTATGAGGGGCACGGCAGCCAGCGCATCCACACCGCCTGCATTGACTTCGTCAATTCTCTCGATCTGCACCCGCCCCGTTACCATCACCAGGCAATCGTGCTCAACCGGATGAACCCGCGTTACAGCGGCGCCTTCTACATAGGCCGGTTCGGCTTGCTGGAAGAGCTCTGGCAAAAGGCCGCCGACGTGCTGGGCGTGGCCTTCCTCAATCCCGAGCGCTGCTCCGGCTTCGTGGGTGAGAAGCTGGTCTTCCCGGTCATTGCTCCCTCGGGAAAGACCGTCACGGCAAAAATCATCGACGAGAAGAGCCGCGAGCTGCTGCGGACCGTCGAAGTGAAGGATCGGCTGGAGCTGCCGCTGGAAGGCAAGACAGGCCGCAGGATCATCGAGCTGGACGCCGGCGGCTGGAGCACCGAGGCGCGAGTGTGGCAGCAGGAGGACTGGGCGCAGACGCTGCGCGTCGCCGCCCATCACGCGGCGAAGGTCAAGCTCGCTTCCGGACATAATTATGAAACGATGCTCGGTTCCATCACCATCAGCCAGGCGGCGGGTTTGCTGGGCGACGACGTGTGCCGGGCGCGGGCGCGGCAGGTGATCGAGGAAGCCTTCACCGATCATTATGACCGCGAGACGGGCCGTAGCAAATCTCAGCACCACCGCCTGCAGAATTACGGCAATCTCCTCGATGTCTTACGCATTTATCACCAGTATTTCAATTCGACCGAATACCTGAAGGTCGGGCAGCAAAGCGCGCGGCAGTTGATGAGCCTGCAGCGGTCCGACGGCAACTTCTACAACCACCACAACATCTACAACAATGTCGGCCACCCGGTGAAGAGCCTGTTCGACTGGAGCGAGCACCTGCGCGAGCACGGCCTGACCGCCGAAGCGGACGAAGTGCGTGCGAGCGCCGAACGCGCCTTCCGCAGCCTGGCCCATGCCGGCGACGACTCGATGACCGAAGGCTCCGACCACTTCGAGGACGGCATGACCGCCTGCGCGGGCAACCAGATCGCCTCCCTCTGGCCGCACTTTGGCCGCGATCCCGAGCATCTGGCGATGGCGCGCGGCATCTTCCAGCGCCGCCGCATGCTGAAATCCCGCGTGCCGGACAGCCGCATCTTCGCCGGCACGCTGCGCCACTGGGAAACCTACTGGGCAATGGGCCTGGGCCAGTGCATGCTGGGCGGCCACGGCTGGGCCTGCTGGAGCGCGCAATTCTCCCATGCCCTTTTCCTGGCCACCGGCGAGTGGCATTACCTGCTGGATTCGTATTCAACGATCGCCAACTGCCTGCAGTCCGTCGATCTGGACACCGGCGACTTTTATTTCGGCTTCGCGGTGGACCCGCACTGGAACGACTACTTCGGCCTCGGCAGCCAGCACCGCGGCGAAGAGTATATCAAAATACCGGATGAGATACGCCAATCCTGCGAGGCGCACCAGGTCTTCATCACGCTGGAGGAAAGCTTCTACCACCGCGCGTATCTGCGCCTCGGCAAGGAGGGAATCGCCGTATTGAACGGGAAGATAATAACGGCTTCCGGCGGACGGGTGGACCTGCACAGTTACGCCCTCGACCCGCGGGAAGTGGTGGTGGCGCGGGAGGAAGGCGCGCTGCCGGAAATTACCGTCGATGGAAAGCAGACAGTGGTCATAGTAGCCGGTGAAAGTAGATGAGTGACGATCATGAGCGTAAACAACCTTCTCTTCGGCGTCGCCTACTACCCCGAGCAGGACGCGGAAGAGGAATGGGAGCAGGACGCCCGGCTGATGCGCGAGCTGGGACTGAATGCCATCCGCGTCGGGGAGTTCTGCTGGAGCCGCATGCAGCGGCCTGACGGCGCGTTTACGCTCGACTGGCTGCAGCGGTGCATCGATCTGTTCGAGCGCTACGGCATCGGCACCATCCTCTGCACGCCTACCGCGGCGCCGCCCGTCTGGCTGGTCGAGCGTTATCCCGACCTGCCGTGCATCGCGCCGGATGGACGCCGGGGCCTGTTCGGCGGGCGGCGGCACTACAGCGTCTTCCACGCGGGATACCGCGAGAACTGCCGGGAGATCGCCTCCGCGCTGGCCGAGCGCTTCGGAGGGCATCCGGCGGTGATCGGCTGGCAGCTCGACAACGAAGTGGGCAGCTACTCGACCATCGACTGCTCGCCGCCCGCGCTCTCCGCTTTCCACCGCTGGATCGAGCGGAAATACGGCAGCGAGGAGGAGCTGAACCGGCGCTGGGGGCTGATCTTCTGGAATCAGGAGGTGGAGCGCTTCGACCAGGCGCCGGCCCCCACCGAGATGATGTGCACGCGCAACCCGCAGTACCTGCTCGATTACAATCGCTTCATGCACGAGGGGATGGCCGAATTCCTGCTGTTGCAGGCCGCGGAGGTGCGGCGGTATGCCCCTCGGCGCCAGTTCATCGTTGCCTGCGCCATCGACACGGTACTGCATACCCTCTACCGCTTGCAGCGCGAGCGCGGCGCCGAAGATGTCGATGCCGTCACCGTGCATAATTATCCCGAGCTCTTCGAGCAACCTGGGCAGATGCAGATAATGCTGGATTTCGCTCGCTCGCTGCACCCATCTCGTGAATACCTGACGCTGGAGCTGCAGCTCGGTTCCGGCCACACCACCACCGGCGGCTTCAACCCGGCCGTGCGGCGGCTGTGGGCCTTCGAAACGCTGGCGCACGGCTCGCGCGCGCTGGTGTGGTTCCACTGGCGGCGGTTCCGCACCGGACCGGAATGGCGCCATACCGCCGTGCTCGAGCGCGACCGCAAACCGCGCGAAGTTTACCGCGGCCTGCGGGCGATCATCCGCGAGATCCGGCACATCGAACCGTACCTGGCGGGAGGCAAGGTGGCCGGCGACGCGCAGGTGCTGTTCAGCCTGGACAACGCTCTCGCCCGCGACCGCTCCAGCGAGGCGAGCTTCTGGATGGATATCCAGCTTCCCGACGCGCACCGGCACCGGCTGCCGCTGTGGACGCGGGAAACGCTGCGCGCGATCTACAATCCGCTCTGCCGCCTGGGATTGACGATCGACATGGTGAACGAAGCCGACGAGTGGGATACCGGACGGCTGCTCATCGTGCCGGACCTGGATATCTGCGCGCCGGAGCTGGTTGATAAGCTGGCGGACTGGTGCGCGCGCGGCGGAACGCTGGTCTGCTTCCCCGGAGCCGGCGAGCGGGACGAATTCGGCGCGCACCGCGACGCGCCGCCGCCCGGCATCCTGGCGCCATTGTTCGGCGTCGAGCTGAAGGATTATTACCCGCTGGAACCGGATTGCGGCTCGACCTTCGATCACCAGGCAGGCCGCGCGACGACGGTAACCGGCGCGGACCCTAACCATACCATTGCTAAAATACAGGTCGGCAGTATCGACATCCTCTTCGACGTCCGCCATGGCGAAGTGTTGGAGCTGAAAGACGCCGAAATGCTCGGCGCCTATACCGAGGGATTGTATCGCGGCCAGCCCGCCCTCAGCCGGCGCAAGGTCGGCGCCGGCCAGGCAATTTACCTCGGCGCCGTACCCGCCAACACCGATGCGGCGGTGTTGTTTTACCGTCATACGCTGCTGGGCATGAACCGGCACGAATTCCCTTACCGGCGCGTCACCTGGAAATCGCGCGAGGCTACGCTGACCTTCTTGCTGAACGACCGGCCCGTTGGCCGCACACTGGTCAGCACGGTACAGGATCTGATCACCGGAAAAGAAATATCCGACCTGCCGCCATACGGCGTGGCGCTGGTCAGAACAGGTTAATATAATTATGCCATGGTAGATTTCTCACCGGCCGGCCTGCACCTCGTTGTCTATGATGACGACGGCGCGGTACTCGACACTATCGATCTAAAGAAAGCCGCCCCGGCGGAGATGAATTGATTTCCGAAAGGACTGACATGCGCGCTATCCTCGGCACAATCACGCTGGAACCCAACCGCTGGTCGCGGTTCAAGGACCCGAAGGTCGATCTGATCGACCTGCTGCCCCTCACTAAAAAGACGGGATTCGACAGAGTTGAAGTATGGCAGTGGCACGTCACCACGCGCTCGCTGAACGCGGTGCGGGCGATCCGGGAGAAGGGCGACGAAGTTGGCGTCAGCTTCCCCTACCTCGGCGTCTACCCCTGGTTTATCCTGGAAGGCGCGGATGAACGCGAGCAGCAGCGCCTGCGCGCCGACGTGCTGGACAAGGCGGAAATTCTCGGCGCGAAGACGCTCAAAGTGATGCTGGGCCTTGGTCTGAAGGGCGGCGACGCCACCCCGGAACAGGCGCGGCTGACCGCGCAGCGCTTCGGCGTCTGGTATAATGAGGCGAAGGCGCGCGGCATCGGCATGTGCGTCGAGCTGCACGGCGGCACCATGTTCGACCCGGTGGACGCCGGCATCGCCTTCATGGAGCAGTACCCGGAGCTCGATTTCACCATTTGCTACCAACCCTACGACTTCCTGGATACCGGCAAGGCGATGGCGCTGGCCGACCGCTTCGCGGGGCGTATAACGCATATCCACCTGCAGGCCCCGCAATCGCCGGAGCGCGGCGGCATGTATGACTTGCTGGAGGACGGCACGCTGGATTACCGGCGCCTGCTGCCGCACATATTGCGAGCGAATCCCGAAGCAACGATGACGCTGGAATTCGTTAAAGATTGCATCCAGCATGACCGGCCATTCGATGTGACGCCGATTTTGGCCAACGCGAAGAAAGACGCTGAATTCGTAGAGCAGATTGTCGGACAAGCCGGACTGGTGGGACATGTCCGATAATTCAGACTAGTCTAAGACCGGTCTGAAATTTGGGAGATCACATGGAAACCATAAAACTGCAGAACGACCTCTGGGAAATCGAAGTCTCGCCCGTCAAAGGCCGGGTGACGAAGCTGACCGACCGTGTGAGCGGCATTGACCGCGTGATCAAGCCCGCGCTGGCCGAGGATTACGTCGCCGAAGGCGGCCACGAGCCGTTCTTCGGGTTGGAGCCGTGGACGAAGTGCGGGAACATCCCCGATTTCAACACCGGCGTGCTGAGCACCTTCGCCGGAATACACGGCAAGCCGCTGGAGGTTGAGAAGATCGACGACGGCTTTTGCCTGCATGCAAAAGCCAATGGCCTGGCGCTGGAGATCGCCTGGATTCTGCCGGCGGGCGCGGCGCCGCTGACCTGCCGGTTGACGCTGATAAACGAATCTGCTCCGGCGGATGACTTTCAGTTCGAGTGCTTCTTCGGATGGCACGTCCCCGCCACGGCATGGACGCACACTGCCGTCGCCGTGCCCGGCCTGCCGCCCGCGCAGCTCAACCCCTTCGGCGAAATTCGCTACGAGGCCGGCGACAAGTCTGATACCTGCGCCGCCTGGTGGACGCGCGGCACGAATGACGGCGTGGCGCTGCGCGCGGTCGGGGGTACTCAACAATTTTTCAGCGGCATCCATGGGCAGATGTTCATCCTTGGCCCGCATGGCGAGCGGAAACACCTGGCGTCGGGCGAGCGCATGACCGCCGAGTTCGAAATCGCTCCACTGGCCTTCACGCAGGCGCGGGGCTGGCCGCTCGACATCGCCGGCGCCGAACGAGCGCTGGACGAGGAGCGGACAAAGGCCGAAACCTTCGTCAACAGCTCCATCAGCCTGCGCGATTGGGCAACGCCGGCGACGCCCACCCCCATCGCCAAACGCGCCTTGCACCTGACGTTGCAATACGGTCCCTCCGACCTGCGCGGAACCATCGACCTGCTGGAAAAAATCGTCGCGCCGCTGGGCTACACCCAGCTCATGGTGGAGGTAGACCGCGCCTTCCCTTACCGCTCGCACCCGGCAGTGGCGCCGGCGTGGGCGTGGCGCCGGGCGCAGTGGGCGGAGTTCATTGCGGCGGCGCTCGGTCTTGGTTTTGAACTGATTCCGCAATACAACGCGCTGGCGCACATGGGCGAGTCCGGCCTCACGGCCGCTTACCCGGAGCTGCGCGAGGACGCGGGCGGCTGGTGCCTGTGCCCGCAACATCCGAAGACAATGCCCACCCTGTGCGACCTCTTTGACGAGTTGATCGACGCCTTCGAACCGAAGATTACGCACATCGGACTGGACGAAGTGGATGTGCCCAGTCGCCCGCAAACCTTCTGCATCTGCCCGAGGTGCAAAGGCGCGGACGGTGGGGAGCTGTTCGCCGACCACATCCTCGGCCTGCACGAGCATCTCATCGGGCAGGGCCAGGAAGTGATGATGTGGGCCGACATGCTCTTTTACAAACCGGAGCAGAACTTCGTTCACGGCCTGCGCGCCGGCATGTGGCGAGCCATCGACCGCCTGCCGCGCGATATTATCATGATCGACTGGGAATACAGCCCGGTGAAGTCTTATGGCGGCACGGAATACCTGCGCGACAAGGGCTTCCGCGTGATGGGCGCCACCTGGCACGACCCGCGCGCCATCGCCGAGTTCAGCCGTTACGCCGCGCAAACCGGCCTGTATGGCATGTGCCAGACTCTCTGGGCCGGCCCTACCTTGCGGGAACTGCCGGCCGCCTGCCTCTTCCTGGGTGGCAAATACTTCGCCGAGCCGGCGCTGACCGATCACGCTCGCGTGATGGCGGAGGCAAAGGCCTTCGCGACGGCGATGACCGGCGCCTTGGCAGCAAAATAATATCAGGAGGCATCATGACCGATCTGCTCTACTACGACGACAACTGGGATGAAATGCGCGACGTGTATGCCGCCTGGTGGCGGCGCGAGAAGCCGTCGCGCCCGGCGCTGTCGGTGATGGCGCCGCGCGAGAAACCGCTGCCCGGCCCGGAACCGCCGCCGCCGCCCGCCACGCCGCGCGAGCAGTGGCTGGATGCCGCCGCCAACCTGGCGCGCTTCGAGGAGCACTGCGCGCGGACCTTTCACGGCGGCATGGCCTTCCCCTATATCACGCCGTCGCTCGGACCGGGCAATCTGAACCTGTATCTGGGCTCCAGGCCGGGTTTCATGCCAGACACCGTCTGGTATGGTCACGTCTTCGACGACCCGGCCAAGGTGGATCTGAAGCTGTCGGCCGATAACGAATACTGGCAGTGGACGCTGGAGACGACGAAATACTACCTGCGGCACGCGCGGGGGAAGTTCATCGTCGGCGTGCCGGATATCATCGAAGGGCTGGACATCCTCGCCGGCCTTTTCGGCAACGCGAATCTCTCCATGTTTCTGCTCGACTGCCCGGAGGAGATTCACCGCCTGCTCGACCAGTTGGATACGATTTACTGGGAGGCGTTCAATCCGCTCTACGAGATGGTGAAGGACGAGCGCGGCGGCAACGCCTTCATCGCCTTCCAGATATGGGGACCGGGCCGCACGTTGAAGACCCAGTGCGACTTCGCCGCGTTGATCGGGCCGGATATGTTTGCCGAGTTTGTCTGCCCGCACATGGAAAAGCAGTGCCAACGCGCCGACTTCTCGCTCTATCACCTGGACGGCCCGGACTGCATCCGCCATCTGCCGCTCATCCTCGAATTGGTGCCCAGCCTGGATGCCATCCAGTGGGTGCCGGGCGCCGGCAACCCGCATATCCATCCTGCCGATCCCTTCTGGTGGGACACCATTTGGCGGCCCGTCTACAATTCGGGCAAGGGCGCGCATGTGCTGGGCAACCCGCCGGACATGGTCGAGGCGTTCGTGAAGGAATTCGGCTGGCGAGGAACCTACGTTGGCACCGGCTGCGAAACCGAACAGGAAGCCCGCCGTTTGCTGGACCAGGCAGACCGGTGGGGATGATTAGTTTTGAGTTTTAAGTTAATGGCCAGCACAGGCAAATCAGCTTTTCACTCCATTAACCTCAAAACAAAAACTGGACCGGGCCTTGCATCCAACTTCGAACTTGGGACTTAGTCACTACTTCATCTGCTGCCTTTCATGCTTGTGGGCATACATTATAGCGTCGGCGCGTTCCAGCAGGCTTTCCAGCTCGGGAGGCTGATCTGGTGAATAATATTCCACTCCGATGCTGGCGGACAGCCGAACGGCGCCGGTGCGCACGGCATTATATGCATTGATGTGCTGCTGGAAGCGCCCTTCCAGGGACGGCATTATCGGTTCGCCATCGTTGAACCCAAGCACGGCGAACTCATCGCCGCCCAACCGCCCGATGATATCGGAGTTGCGGAAAGTGCCGCGTAGAATCCCGGCCAGCCCGACGAGCGCGATATCGCCTTCCTGGTGCCCGTAGGTATCGTTGATCCGCTTCATTTCGTCCAGGTCGATATACATGAGGAACAGGGTACGCAATTCGCGGGCGGCCAGGTTCAACATCCGCTCGGCGATCAGGCAGAAACCGCGCCGGTTATACACGCCGGTAAGCTCGTCGTTGAGCGAAAGCTGGCGCAGCTCCTCGCGCATGCGCACGTGATCGGTAATATCGCGCAGCACGGCCAGGTAGCCGGCCTGGCCGTCCCAATTGGTCTGCACCACCCGCATTTCAGCAACCACCTGCTCACCGTTGACACGGGTAAGGTCTATCTCTTTGCGATCGCCCTTGACGATATTGATAGGCAGTTCGGTACCCTGCAGCTCCTGATTGATGCCGGCAAAAAGGGCATCGGCGGCCGGATTGGCATACTGCACGATGCGATCGCTGTTCACCACTACCACCGCATCGACATTGGTATCCAGCAACTGGCGATAGTTGGACTGGAGTGTTCTGATGCTCTCCAGCGCTTCCTTCAACTGCTGGTTCTTTTGATCAAGCTCCTGATTTTTCCATAACGCGCTTTCGTAAGTCGAGAGCAGGAAATCCACCACCTGCAGTCGCGACACATCAAGGGAATACTTCTGCCCGGCGAAAAATACTTCGATCAGACGAGGGCCAGCATCGGTAAGCGCGTCCGCGGTAAAATTCCTGCGCAGCTCGATATTAGATAGTATGCGATCGAGATTGGAGAGCAGGGAGTGATTTTTATAAGGTTTGGTTATGCAGTTATCCGCGCCTGCCTGCAATGCCCGAAAGACATCTTCCGGGTCGCTGAGCGCGGTCAGCAGCACGATCGGGATAGTTGCCCACCGTTCATCGGCCTTTATCTGCCGGCAGAGCTCGTACCCATCGATCTCCGGCATCATAACGTCGCTGATGATGATGGCCGGGTTAGAAATCTCCAGACTGGCGAGGGCTTCCGCTCCATTATTGGTAACCTGAACGCGATAACCCTCCTGCTCGAGAATATAGCGTAATCGGACGGCCTGGGGCAGGCTATCCTCGACGATCAGGATTTCGATATTGTCTCTCACGTATCCGCCCCGTCATTACCCGCAGATTGCTCGGGTTTGCTGAATGATGGCTTGCTTCCGTTGCACGCCGACTATTACTATTGTTCCATAGAATAAAGACGATTCGCTGATGGCGCGATAGCTCTGAACGAGTCAATTTGAGGCTAATTTGTTGATATAGCGGAACAAAGGGGTGCTCACGCGCCGGCCTCTTCCGCTACCGGATTGGTAAGCCGGCCGATGCCCTCGATCTCGATGGTCACCGTGTCTCCGGAGCGCAGCCAACGAGGCGGGGTGCGCGCCATGCCCACGCCGCTCGGAGTGCCGGTAAGAATCACCGTGCCGGGATAAAGCGTGGCGCTGCCGCTTAAAAATTCGATCAGCCGCGGCACGTCGAAGATCATGTCGGAGGTGTTCGAATCCTGCAGTGTCTCGCCGTTGATGATGCACCTGAGTCGAAGTGTGTTCGGATCGGGGATGTCCTCCGGCGTCACCAGGCACGGTCCCAGCGGCGCGAAGGTGTCGAAGGTCTTCCCCCGGCACCACTGCCCGCCGCCCCACCGCCCCTGCCAGTCGCGCGCGCTCACGTCGTTGGCGCAGGTGTAGCCGAGTACATAATCCAGCGCGCGCTCGCTTGGCGCGTTCTTGCACGTTTTACCGATAACTACCGCCAGCTCCGCCTCGTAATCCACCTCGTCGCTGCGCAGCGCCCGCGGCAGCAGAATGGACTCGTCCGGATGCCGCACGGCATTAACGCCCTTCATGAAGAGCACCGGAAACTCGGGAATCGGCTTGTTCGTCTCGATGGCGTGCCGCCGGTAGTTCAACCCGATGCAAAACAGCCCGGTCGGCGCCACCGGCGCCAGCAGTTTAACTACCTCCGCCGTCCGGTCGATAACGGCGAATTCGCCGTAAATATCTCCCTCGATACGCCGCGCGCTCCCGTCCGCCCGCAGCGCGCCGTATTGGATATTGCCGCATGAGTCCTGATAACGAATGATCTTCATGGCAGCCCTTTCTTCGGTCTGCATTATACCGGGAATAGTGGCGAGTGACGAGTGGCGAGTGGTGAGTGTTATTGGCAAGCGGAAATTTTAAAAAACCAGGCAAGGTATGATAAAACAACTTTTCTTGATTGCCAAATCATGCCTGTTGAAGAATCGGTTGCTGTATACTTCCAGATCATCCCTGTCCAGGTATGCCCAGCATCACTCACCACTCGTCAATCGCCATTAGCCACTTTTTTGACGTTCCCTACCCCCATCCGCTATACTAAGCCGAATCGCAAACCATCCCCACCCCTGGCGGCATCGCCGTCACCTTGGAGACATCAAATGCTCGACTACGGACTGACTGAAGAACAAACTTTCATTCGCGATTGCGCGCGCGAGATTGCTGAAAAGAGAATCCGCCCCGTCGCGGCGGAATATGACCGGGAAGAGATTTTTCCGTGGGATATCGTAAAGGCACTGGCGACGGCGGACCTGTGCGGGGTTTACATTGACGAAAAATACGGCGGGCTGGGCGGCGAGACGCCGATTATGAATATGGTCATCGTCACCGAGGAGCTGTCCAGGGAGTGCGGCGGCATCTCGCTGGCCTTCGCCGCCACCGGACTGGGCGCCATCCCCATTATCGTCTCCGCCAGCGAAGAGCAGAAGGAAAAATACCTGCCGGACATCGCCGCCGGCAAGAAGCTGGCCGCCTTTGGACTGACCGAGGCCAACGCCGGCTCCAACGTGGCGGGTATGACAACCCGCGCGGTCAAGGATGGCGACGACTACATCATCAACGGCGCCAAGCAGTGGATCACTAACGGCGGCGAGGCGGACATCTACACCGTGTTCGCGGTGACCAACCCGGAGAAGGGCGCGCGCGGCATTTCCGCCTTCATCATGGAGAAGGGGATGGAGGGCTTCACCTTCGGCAAGAAGGAAGAAAAGCTGGGCATCCGCGCCAGCGCCACCCGCGAGTTGGTGTTCCAGAATTGCCGCGTGCCGAAGAGCCAGTTGCTGGGTCGCGAAGGCACCGGCTTCATCACCGCAATGAAGACCTTCGACCTTTCCCGCCCGGGCGTGGCCTCGCAGGCGGTGGGCATCGCCGCCGGCGCGCTCGACCTCGCGGTGGAGTTCTCCTCCCAACGCAAGCAGTTCGGCCAGCCGGTTTCCAGCTTCCAGGGTCTGCGCTTCATGCTCGCCGACATGGCGATGAAGGTGGAAGCCGCCCGCGCGCTGGTCTACGCGACCGCCCGCTATATCGACGCCAACCCGAAGGCGCGCCCTACCATGTATGCCGCGATGAGCAAGTGCTTCGCCTCCGACGTGGCGATGGAAGTGACCACCAACGCCATCCAGGTATACGGCGGCCACGGCTATATGCGTGAATACCCCATCGAGAAATACATGCGCGACGCGAAGATTACCCAAATCTACGAAGGAACCAACCAGATCCAGCGCGACGAGATCGGGCGGGCGCTGATTCAGGAGCTGCATAAATAGATAAAGGCGAGTGATTAGTGGCGAGTGGCGAGTGGCCGGCGCCACTCGCCACTCGCCATATATTCCCTGGCCCGGATTATTCCTGCCGCTCGCGCACCCGTAAAGGGATGCGACTACAAGCGGTTATGAATAATTTGGACTATACGATTTTATTCTCTCCGGGTTGCAGGCTGATCGTCTCATCTCGCGCTTCCGCGTCGTGGGCGCGGGAGAGCAGGCGCAGGCGGATTTCCCGCGTTTCCGGATGTGGGTTGGCGATGACCAGCTTCTCTACTTTGCCGTCGCACATCTCGCAGGTGACCGCGAAGCCGGAAGGCGTGTTGACGCCGGCGAAGGAGAAGTCGCGCCAGGGGGCGGGCAGGCCGGTCGCCACTGTCAGGCGCTTGCCGTCGTCGGTGGCCAGCAAGCTGGTGAGCGCCCAGACGAAGGTGGCGTGGGGGGTGCCGTAGCCGAAGAATATCCAGAAACCGTCGGGCCGTACTTTTTCCGGGAAAAGGCCGTGGGTATCGGTGACGCGCATGGCGTTGACCAGCCGGCGGAAGGCCAGCGGCGGGTCGATGCTGCTCAAGGCGACGGCCGCGCGGCTTTCCGTCCACGGCCAGATCAGGTTCGGGTATTGGCCGGCATTGGTCATGCCCCATTCGCCATGGCTCATTTTATAGGCGGCGCGCAGCGTCTTCGAACCGATACCCTCGGGCATGTTCAGGCAAGCCATGGCGAAGGACTCAGTGTTGATCTCGCTCGCTCCCTGCCAGGGGAGCAGCATGCCGTCGCGATAATTCTCCTCCAGCGCGGCGCCTAAGCGGTCAGCGGCTTCGGCGTAGCGCGGTTCTACCGGCAGGTCGAGGACGCGGCAGGCCGCCAGGTAATCTTTCAGCGCCTTCACCAGGGTCAGCAGATGCGCGGTATCGTTCACGCGGTCGATGTTCTCGTCGGCGCCCTCGATCTGGCGGATATACCAGCGGTCGCCGTCGCACGCCACGATCTCCGCCAGCAGGAAGGCGAGCATCTCGCGCATGGCGGGCAGGCGGCCACGCAGGTCGCCGGCATCGCCGGTGAAGCGATAAATATCATAGAGCTGCAGGATCATGCAACAGAGATGCCACTTCTGCGTGTCGCGGGCGGCGACGGCGTCCGGGAAGAACAGGTCGCGGCCGAAGACGTTGAAGAACCATGGGTAATTGCGACCCGGTTGCCCGAGCTGGGCGGCGTATTCCACCGCCATGGGCGCCGCCGCGCCGTGCTGGTAGTAATCGGACAGCATTTTTGCGGATTCCCGCTGGTTCGCCGCCAGCCACGCTCGCATGAAAAAGGTGATGTCCCACGCGCAGGCCGCGCCGCCGCCCCACAGCACGTCGTAAATGCCGTGGGTGACGAAGCCGGTGGGGTGCTGCGAAGCGCGCATCAGGTATAGGCCCAGGCGATACTGGTAGTCCATCGCCGGGTCGGGCAGCGTGACTTGCGTGTTGGCGTGGTAGCCCTGCCAATCGCGGCGGTGTTCCTCATGCAGTTTATCGAAGCCGGCAGCAAGTGCTTGTTCGATTATCCGCTCGCACTCCTTCGCGGGCGCCTCGGTGTGGCTGGTGTCCTGCATGGTGATGAAGCGGTCGATCACATCACCGGGATGCAATTCGCGCACCTCCAGGTAGCCGCGGTCGGGTTTGGTATGGTCGCGCACCGGCTTGTCCGTTCGGATGGCCATGCGCAGGGCGCCGGTAATCTCCCCCAGCGCATACTCGCCCGCCACCTGCCCCGGTCCACCCGATATGAAGGCCACCTGCGCTTTAGCCGGGTCGGCCATCTGCCGCCCCATCAGCGCCAGCGCCGGCTGAGCGCCGGGGGCTATCCAGAGCACCTGAATGCGCTCGACATACAGCGGCTCGGTTGCCAGAAAAACGGTGAAGCGCAGGTGTAGAATATGCGTCTGCACTTCGGTGACCAGGGTGGCTGCGCGCGGGTCGAAGCGCTGCTCGAAGGGTCCCGGTTCGAACACCTCGCCGTCCTCGCCCATCACACGGTAGGGGAAGAAGGCCGTGGTAAGCAACCGCCGGCGCCGCTCGCGATGGGTGCTTTTCTGCCAGCCGCAGTGCGCGTCCTGGTGCTGCTCCAGGTGCAGGTGCCCGGAGTCACAGTGCATGCTGCCCGAATAATCGACCAGCACCACGTCGGCGCCGTTCGAAAGCACCATGGGGAAATACGGTTTTACAATAGGACGCGCCGCCATATGGCCTCCGAAA
>Ga0172375_10006780_pt1 | contig 15905 bp, 18 predicted proteins | sample LakKiv1m_FD_114537 | JGI IMG/M metagenome (GOLD analysis project Ga0172375, IMG submission 114537) | Freshwater microbial communities from Kabuno Bay, South-Kivu, Congo - kab_092012_11.1m | ecosystem: Environmental > Aquatic > Freshwater > Lake | place: Democratic Republic of the Congo...
TTCGCAGGAATGTCGGTGACGATCTCTGGTTCGCCATCAAACGGCGACAACTTTACGATCATAAACAATACGAGTGGCGTAGCCGACAACCGCAACGCCCTGCTGTTGGGCAGCTTGCAGACGGCGAACACGATGGCGGGCGGTACGGCCACTTATCAGTCGGCTTACTCGACGCTTGTTGCCCAGATCGGCAACAAGACCCGTGAAGTCGAGATCACCGGCAAGGCGCAGCAAAGCCTGCTCGAACAGGCACAATCCACGCGCGATCAATTGTCCGGCGTGAACCTCGACGAGGAAGCGGCCAACTTGCTGCGTTACCAGCAGGCCTATCAGGCGGCGGCGAAGGTGATTGCCATTGCTGGCACCTTGTTCGATGAAATTCTGGCCCTCGGACGCTAAAGGAAACTGACATGAGAGTTTCAACCAGCATGATCTTCGATGCCGGTGTGAGTTCGATGAACAAACAGTCGGCTGATCTGTTGCATATCCAGCAGCAGATTGCGTCGGGTCGGCGCATCCTGAGACCGTCAGATGACGCGGTCGCGGCGGCACGCGCGCTCGAAGTGACGCAATCCAGCGATATCCTCACGCAATTCACCACCAACCAGAAGAGTGCAATGTCCGCCCTCGGCCTCGCTGAAGGGCAGCTGGCAAGCGCCACCGAAATCCTGCAGCGTGTTCATGAGCTGACTATCCAGGCAGGCGGACCTGCGCTCACGGCGGTGAACCGGCAGGCAATCGCCGTCGAACTCCGCGCGCTTTATGGAAATCTGATGGGCATCGCCAACAGCGCGGACGGCCAGGGCCAGTTCCAATTCTCAGGCTACCAGGGATCGACCAAGCCATTCAGCGGCACGGTCGATGCACTCATCGCGGGCGCCGAAATTACTTACGCTGGCGATGACGGACTGCGCAAAATTCAGGTTTCCGCCGCGCGGCAGATCGAGATCAGCGATTCCGGAAGCGATATCTTCGTGCGTAACGGTAACGGCGAGAGCGTCTTCAAGTCGCTGGCCACGCTCATCGCGGAATTGGAAGCCAACGACACATCAGGCCTGACTACCGCGATCACCAAGATCACGAATGCCGGCGACAACATCCTGCGCGTGCGCGCTGCGTTCGGCAGCCGCATGAACGAGTTGGAGTCGCTCGGCTACCTGAACCAGGACTTGAGCGTGCAGTACGCGCAGACGCTTTCCGATCTGCAGGACCTCGACTACGCCAAGGCCATTTCCGACTTGACGCTCAAACAGAACCAACTCCAGGCGGCTCAGGAATCGTTTTCGAAAATCTCGCAACTTTCCCTCTTCGATTACCTGCGATGATGCCACTCATCAGGCCGCTCATCGTGCCGTCCCGCCAGCGCCGACTTTTGACCCTTTCCGCGGTGGCCATGCTGATGGCTGGCTGCGCCCAGAATCCCGCTGCCGTAAATGCGACCGGTGTGGCGGGCAATACCAGCGAGGCGCTGGCCAAGGCGGGCTACAAGATCATCGGTGGGCCGCTGATTCCCGACACCACCGTGCAACTCGGGCCGTCCGTGGCTTATCCGCTGGAGAAGCTGGTCTATTGGGGCATCTGGATCGGCGCCGCGTGGCTGATTCTCGACCCGCTCGCACCGAACTGGGACATCGAGGAGGCACGCCTGCCCGAGGACCACGTCCATTTCCAGATGTCGATGAAGCGCTTTTACACGGGCGGGGCGGGCGAGGCGCGGGTCGTCTTCAACCGGCGCGCCAAGACGCTGATGCGCGAAGGCGGTTATGGCGGCTACGAGATCGTCGAGTATTCCGAGGCGCTCGATTCGTCCGTCCTCGGCTCGCAGCGTACCGCCGCAGGCGTGATTCGCCTGGTCAGGAAACCCAGCTGATCAGCCCGCCCCCGCCGCGGCCCGCAAGACGGCGGCCATGGCGCGGAAGGCGTTGTCGAACAGACGTTCCAGCGCGTTCCCGAAGTAGGGGATCGAAAACATCAGGACAATGAAGCCGGCGGTCAGCGTGACCGGGAAGCCGACGGCGAAAATGTTGAGTTGCGGGGCGACGCGGGCCAGCACGCCCATCGCGAGGTTAGCGATCAGCAAGGCCGTGATCAACGGCAAGGCGAGGAGCAGGCCCGCCGAAAACAGCGTGGATGACCATGCCAGCAGGGTGGCGAATCCACCCGCGGCGAAGGGCGTGGCGGTGATCGGCAGCAGCTTGAAACTTTCCACCAGAACCTGCAGCGTCAGCAGATGCCCGTTCATGGCGAGGAAAATCAGCATCGTGAGCAGGCCGAGAAATTCCGATATCACCGGCGTCTGTCCCGCGTTCTGCGGATCGTAGAACACGGCGAACGAGAGGCTCATCTGCATGCCGATCAGGTCGCCGGCGACATCGATGGCGGTGAAGGCGATACGCAGCGTGAAGCCGAGCAATACGCCGATGAGAATCTGCTGGGCGATGATCGTCAAGCCGAGCCATGATCCGGCCGGCACGCTGGGCAGCGGCGGCAGCACCGGCACGAGCGCGCCCGTGATGACCAGCCCGGCCGCGAGGCGAATGCGCTGGGGCTGGGCCGCGTTGTTGAAGATCGGAGCGCTGGCCAGCAGGGCGAAGATGCGCGCCAGCGGAAACAGGAAAGCGGCGATCCAGGCGTCGAGTTGCGCGCTGGTGAACGCGATCATCCGATGATGCCCGGAATCGATCCGTAGAGGCGCTGCATGTAGTCGGTCAGCACCGTGATCATCCATGGGCCGGCGACGATCAGGGTGATGAAGACGACGATCAGCTTGGGCACGAAGGAGAGCGTCGCTTCGTTGATCTGCGTGGCGGCCTGAAAGATCGAGATCAGCAGGCCGGTGGCCAGCGCGGCGATGAACAGCGGCGCGGAAATCAGCAGCGTGACCTCGACGGCCTGGCGCCCGATTTCGATGACGGTGGCGGGAGTCATGATGGATTGCCTCTAGCCGAAACTGGTGACGAGCGAGCCGATCAGCAACTGCCAGCCGTCGACGAGCACGAACAGCATGATCTTGAACGGCAGCGCCACGATCACCGGTGACATCATCATCATGCCCATCGACATCAGCACCGAGGCGACCACCATGTCGATGATCAGGAAGGGGATGAAGACGATGAAGCCGATCTGGAAGGCAGTCTTGAGTTCGGAGGTGACGAAGGCCGGAATCAGCACGCGCATCGGCACGTCATCGACCTTCTCCGGCGTGGGCGCCTGGGCGATTTTCGTGAACAGGGCAAGGTCGGCGTCGCGCGTCTGCCTGAGCATGAATGAACGCAGGGGGATGGCGCCGCGGTCGAGCGCCTGCTGGAAACTGATCTTGTTTTCGGACAGCGGCAGGTAGGCATCGGCGTAGATCTTCTCGCCGACGGGCGCCATGACGAAGAAGGTGAGAAACAGCGCGAGGCCGACCAGCACCTGGTTCGGCGGCGAGGTTTGCGTGCCGAGCGCGTGACGCAGCAACGAGAAGACGATGATGATGCGCGTGAAGCTCGTCATCATCAGGAGCAGCGCCGGCAGGAAGCTCAGGCTGGTGATCAGCAGCAGCGTCTGGATCGACAGCGACCACTGTGTGCCGCCACCGGCGGCCGGCGTGCTGGTGATGGCCGGCAGCGCCTGGGCGAATGTCAGCTCGGGAAGCAGGCCGGCCGCAGTCAGCGCCAGGCCGGCAAGGATGCGATCAGGCCTTGCCACGACGTTCGACAAGCTGCCTGAGCCAGGCCGGGAATTCCCCGGCACCCGGAAGCGGCGCGGCAGGCGGCAGTTCCTGGCGCGGTATTTCGGCCAGCGTGGTGACCTGGCCCGGCGCGACGCCGAGTACCAGCCAGCTGTTGCCGAGTTCGAGGATGACCACGCGTTCGCGCGGCCCGATGGCCACGCCGGCGACCACGCGCATCAGGCCGGCGACGGCGCCGCGCGGCTGGTTGAGGCGCTTGAGCAGCCACAAGGCACCGAGCAGCAGCCCCAGCACCACGAGCAGGCCGAACACCATCTGCAAGGCGCTGCTGCCGAGGTCGGGAGCCGCTGCCGGCAAAGTCGGCGCTGACGGGACGGCATTGACAACATCGGCCGCACCGGCGAGCGGCGCGACCAGCATGAAAACGCACAAAATCAATCGTGGCAGCATGGCCACGAAGCTTATGCCTCGTCCGCCGGGACGATGGCCGAATTAAAAGGCAAAAGCCGCGCTAACTAAGTGTTACTTGTTCAGCTTGCGCATGCGCTCCTGCGGCGTGATGATGTCGGTGAGGCGGATGCCGAACTTGTCATTCACGACGACGACTTCGCCCTGCGCGATCAGCGTGCCATTCACCAACACGTCCATCGGCTCGCCTGCCAGTCCGTCGAGCTCGACGACCGAACCATGCGCAAGCTGGAGCAGGTTGCGGATCGAGATTTTCGTGCGCCCGAGTTCGACCGTCAGATGCACGGGAATGTCGAGGATCAGTTCGAGACCCTGATTGGCATTGGCGGCCGCGCCGGCACCCAGCGGTTCGAAAATCTTGGCTGCCGCCGCCGTGGCGCCCGCAGCGGCTGCAGATTTTTCCTGTTCCGCCTGCTCGCTCATCGCCGCCGCCCAGTCGTCCTCCGTCGAGGTTGCCGCAGCGCCGCCTTCCGCCGTTGCCTGTTCGCTCATCGCCGCTGCCCAGTCGTCAGCGCTCACTTGATTGTCTATCTCTGCCATGATTCCTTACTCCGTGGCCTCTTCCGGCGCCAGAAAATTTTCCACCTTGAGCGCGTATTGACCATGGTTGACGCCGTAGCGGCAACGCATCAACGGCACGCCATCCACCTTTACGCTGACCTTGTCATCGATCTCGATCGGGATGATGTCGCCCACCTTGAGCTTCGCGACGTCGCCCAGCGGCAAGTCGGAATTGCCGAGCGGCGCGACCAGTTCCACCTCGGCCGTCAGCAACTGCTTGCGCAGCATGCTGGTCCAGCGCTGGTCGCTGCCGGCCTGTTCGCTGTGCATCGTGCTGTAGAGCACATCGCGGATCGGCTCGATCATCGAGTAGGGCAGGCAGATGTGCATTTCGGCCGAATTGCCCGCCAGCTCGATCGTGAAGGTGAAGGCGACAACGATTTCGGAGGGGGTGGCAATGTTGGCGAATTGCGTGTTCATCTCCGAACGCATGTAATCGAAGTTGATCTCGAACACGGGCTTCCAGGCTTTTTCGTATTCGGCGAACACGACATTCAGCATGCCGTTGATGATGCGCTGCTCGGTCGGGGTGAAATCGCGGCCCTCGACGCGCGTATGGAAGCGGCCGTCGCTGCCGAACATGTTATCGACGACGAGGAATACCAGGTTCGGATCGAACACGACCAGCCCTGTACCGCGCAGCGGCTTGGCCTGCACGAGGTTGAGGTTGGTCGGCACGACCAGGTTGCGGATGAAATCGCTGTATTTCTGCACGCGCACGGGACCGACCGAGATCTCCGTGTTGCGGTGCATGTAGTTGAACAGGCCGATGCGCAGGTAACGGGCGAAGCGCTCGTTGATGAGTTCCATCGTCGGCATGCGGCCGCGCACGATGCGCTCCTGCCGGCCCAGGTCGTAGGCCTTGACGCCGCCGGACACCTCTTCGGCAGGCGTTTCCTCGGCCTCTCCCGTGACGCCCTTGAGCAGGGCATCGACCTCTTCCTGGGAGAGAAAATCCTGGCTCATCCTACTGAACGATCAGGGAGGAGAAAAACACGGCCTGCACCGGTGCGTCGGCTTCGGCGCTATCCTGCTTTTCGGCGGCCGGATCGGCGGCAGTGCCCGTCAGCGTCGCATTGATCGACTCGCGAATCTGGTTGGCCAGCACCTGCATGCCCTGCGGCGACGACAGATCGGAAGCCTTCTTGCTGGCAAGGATCAGCAGCACCTTGTGGCGAATCTCGGGCATGTAGTTCTTGATTTCGTCAGCGGTATGCGCCTCGAGCAGCTTGAGCTCGGGCACGGCCTGGACATAGGCTTCCTGCTGCTCCGTCTGCAGCTTGACGACGAAGGGCTCGAGCTTGGCGAATACCGGGGGTGCCGCCTTCTCGTCCTTTTTCTTCTTCTTGGCCTTGGCGGTCTTGGCCGGCGGTTCGTCGCCTTCATCGATCGCCTCGTCCGTGGTGTGGCTCTTCTTCATGAGGAAGAAAGCCGCGCCACCGCCGCCGAGCACCAGCACGAGCACGCCGATGATGATGAAGAGCAACAGCTTTTTTTTGGGTTTGGCAGCAACCTCGCCTTCGGCGGGTGCTTCGGTCTTCTTGGCTTCAGCCATCGATCACTCCTGTCCGCATTGTTTGGGCTCAGGCAAATACATCGACAAGACTGCGCCCCCCCTTGAGGCCAGAACTTGCCGGCAGGCTGCCTGAGCTAATTGAAGATATTGCCGTATTCATCGCATTGGCGCGGGCAGGGTCAGAAGCCGAATTATCCCCGTGTTTTTCCTGTTGCGCCCATTGGCGGGCGTTTTCGGCGCTGACCTGGGATTGGCCCAGCTGGATGCCGGCATCGGCGAGGACTTCACGCAGGCGTGGCAGCGCGGCTTCCAGCGCTTCACGCACGACCGGGTTGCTCGATGCGAAACTGGCCGTGGCCTGGTCGCCCTTGACCGTGAGACTGACCTCGATGCGCCCCATCTGCGGCGGGGTCAGCACCAGCTCCGCTTTGCTTTCCGCGCGATTGGCCAGCCAGGTGACGCGGTTGCCGAGTTCCTCGCTCCAGCCCGGCGCACCGACCGGCTGGGCGACGACCGTATCGGCATTGGCAGCGTGAGCATTCTGGGGCGAACTGTTGGCGATTACCTGATGCGCGGCGGCGGCGACGCTGCCCGTGACAATGGGCTGTGGCTGTTCCTTGCTGGCAGTGATGGCGCTGACCAGTTGCGCGGAAAATTCGCGGCCGGCTGGCAGTTCCTCCCCGGTTGCAGGCGTGTCTGCTGCGGCTGCGGGTGTTGCGGCGGCGGCTGGCTGATCCGGCGTCTGGAATGCCAGACCATGCATTTGTTCCTGCCCCTGTGGCGAGGGCTGCGCGGCAGATATTGCCGGCGCCGTCCCTTGCGGTGCGGAGGGAATTGCCGACGGTACGGTCGCCGGCACGGCCAGCGGGACCATTGCCGCCGCCATGCCGGGATCGGCTGCTTCCGCTTCCGTCGTTTGCGTCAGGCCAAGCGCGTCGATAAAAGGGAGCAGGGCAGCGAGTTCGTCGGTGGTTTCCTCGCCCAAGGCGGCTTGCGCCGCTGCCGTGGTCGACGCCGACAGGCCGGATTCGGCTTCGCTGGCGAGCTGTTGTCCCAGCAGCCGCTGAAAATGGGTCGCGAATGCCGCGCAGTCGGCGCATTCGGTGGCTGCGGCATCCGCCGTGTTGCCGCCCGTGCTCAGCCTCGCTGCAATGGCGGCCAGACCGAGGGGCGTGCCGGGCGTGGCTGAAGGGGACATCGCTGGCATGGGGTTTTCCTTGCGTTGAAAGATTCGACTGCATTCAACGCAAGGAATATGCCAACGAGCGGGCTATTCTTCCTTCTCGATGGCGTCGAGGAATCTCGCCGCGTGTTCGTCGGCCTGCTTTTGCTCGTTCCGCGCTTCTTCGTAGGCAACCCGTTCGCGAAAGCGCTGCGCCAGCGTATCGTAGGCCTTGACCTTGCCGCGCTTGTCCAGCCAGTTCTTCTGGCCGGCAGCCGTGCGTTGCTTGGCCGTCTGGGCCATCGTCCGTGCCTGCTCGACCGCTTCATCCAGCTTGGCGAGGAAATTCTGGTAGTTGCGCCAACTGCGGGGATCCAGGCCCTTGCCGGCTGCTTCGAGAAAAAGCGCGTGATATTCGTTGCGGTATTGCACGAGGAGTTCCAGTCGCTGACTGTCCTGGCGCTCGCCGGCGATCAACTGCCCCAACTGCTTGGTCGCCTGTTCGAGACGCAGGCTGGACAACTCCTGCAAGGACTCCAGATGGAAGCGTTTGTTCATTGGCCCAGTATAGCCAGCCTTGCAGCGACTACTGCGCCTCCGGCAACAGTGCGTTGAGCGCGGCGAGGCTCTGGCCGGTATCGGCGCGTTCCTCGATTTCCTGTTGCAGGAAAGCATCCATCGGCATGTGCACCTCGATCGCGCGGTCGAGCAGCGGATCGGATCCCGGCACGTAGGCGCCAACCGCGATCAGGTCGCGGGCGCGCTGGTAACGCGAATAAAGTTGCTTGAAGCGCCTGACCCGTTCGAGGTGGGTCGGCGTGATCAGGTTGGTCATCGCGCGCGAGATCGATTGCTCGATGTCGATGGCCGGGTAATGGCCAGCATCCGCCAACTGGCGATTCAGCACGATGTGACCGTCGAGAATCGCCCGCGCGGCATCGGCGATCGGATCCTGCTGGTCGTCGCCCTCGGTGAGCACGGTGTAGAAGGCCGTGATCGACCCGCCGCCCGCCAGGCCGTTGCCCGCGCGTTCGACGAGTTGCGGCAGGCGCGCGAACACGCTCGGCGGATAGCCGCGCGTTACGGGCGGTTCGCCGACGGCGAGGGAAATCTCGCGTTGCGCCATCGCATAGCGTGTCAGCGAATCCATGATCAGCAGCACATGCCGACCCTGGTCGCGGAAATACTCGGCGATCGAAGTGGCATAGGAAGCGCCCTGCAGGCGCATCAGCGGGCTGACATCGGCGGGTGCGGCGACGACGACCGAGCGTTTCAGGCCCGCCTCGCCGAGGTTCTGTTCGATGAACTCCTTGACCTCGCGGCCGCGTTCGCCGATCAGGCCGACGACGATGATCTCCGCTGCGGTGTAGCGCGCCATCATGCCCAGCAACACGCTCTTGCCCACGCCGGAACCGGCGAACAGGCCAAGGCGCTGGCCGCGGCCGACGGTCAGGAGGCTGTTGATGCTGCGGATGCCGACATCGAGGGTTTGCGCGATCGGCGCGCGCTGCAACGGGTTGAAGGGACGACTGATGAGCGAGCGGGCCGGCTTGTTGTCGAGCGGCCCGAGCTTGTCGAGCGGCCGGCCGTTGCCATCGACGACGCGGCCCAGCAACTGCTCGCCGACGGGCAGGTGCTTGGCGCGGTCGAAGGCGCGCCGGAACGGTTGCGCCGCCTGGCCGATCTTCGGCGGCGGCGGCGGGATTTCCAGCGGGGTGACGTGGGAGCCGGGCGCGAGTCCATAGACATCCTCGGTCGGCATCATGTAGAGACGCTCGCCGGCGAAGCCGACGACCTCGGCCTCGATCGTGCCATCGCCGGGCACCTGGATGCGGCAGCTCGATCCGAGCGGCAGCTTGAGGCCGGAGGCTTCCATCACCAGGCCGCTGATGCGCGTCAGGCGGCCGCTGGTCTGGAAGGGCTCGACCTCGGACAGTTGATTGCGGGTGTTGGCGAGCAGGTCGCGCCATGCTGCGCAATGGGGCGACATGCCTATTCCTTGGGTTCCCAGGCGGATGCGATGCCGAGATTCTCGATGACCCGGCGCCAGCGCGTGCCTGTGGAAGCATCGATCTGGCTGCCGCCGGCTTCGAGCAGGCAGTCGCCGGGCTGCAACGTCGGCTCCTCGAGAATCCGGTGGCCGGCGTGGGTCAGTGCGTCGCCGAGATAGGAGCGGACCAGCGATGCATCTTCCGGGTTCAGGTGAATCGCCGCGTGCTGGTGCGGCAGATAGGCCAAGGCTTCATTGACGACACCGATGATCGCGTCGGGCCGCGCGGCGATTTCGTGACGCACCACCTGCCGCGCGATTTCGACCGCCAGGGCAAGCAACTCGTCGGCGACCTGCTGGTCGAATTCCTGCAGAGCCTGTTCAAGCTCGTTTGCCGCCTTGCCGATGCGGTCGGCTTCCGCCCGCGCGGCGACTTGGCCTTCAGCGTATCCCGAGCGCTTGCCGATCTGGTAGCCGGAGTTGTAACCCGCCTGATAACCATCCTCGCGCGCTTCCGCGCAGATGCGCTCGATCTCGGCGCGATCGAGCGGCACGTTGGCGCTTTCCGCGTGGGCGGGATGATCCGCGGGCAGCGCCGCGCCGTTCGCCGCGAGCGGGCTTGCCGTTTCGAAGCTGGCGAGTTCCCAGCGTTCCCAGGCGGTCAATCCACTCATAAGCCCCTCCCCTCCCGGCCTCCCCTCGCGGGGAGGTGACGGGTGTTCGCCGCCACGCGGCTCCGGTTGATTGGCTTTGCCGCCCTTGGGGCGGCCCTGCGGGCGGCGTTCATATCATCTGGTCATCCGCGCCTTTGCCGCCGAGCTGGATCTGGCCTTCGTCGGCGAGGCGGCGCGCGATCTTGATGATTTCCTTCTGCTCGGCCTCGACTTCGGAAAGCCGTACCGGGCCTTTCGATTCGAGGTCTTCCTTGAGCATCTCGGCGGCGCGCTGCGACATGTTCTTGAAGATCTTTTCGCGCAACTCCGGCGATGAGCCCTTCAGCGCGAGGATCAGCGAATCGGACTGGATCTCGCGCAACAGCAGCTGGATGCCGCGGTCGTCGACATCGAGCAGGTTCTCGAAGACGAACATCTCGTCGAGGATTTTCTGCGCGAGGTCGGGATCGTATTCGCGCACGTTGTCGACGATCGAGGTTTCCGCCGCCTGCCCGACGAAGTTGAGTATCTCGGCAGCGTGGCGGATACCGCCCATCGCCGCTTTCTTGACGTTGGCCGAAGCACCGGCCAGCAGGCGCGTCATCGCTTCGTTGAGTTCGCGCAAGGCAACCGGCTGCACGCCATCGAGCGTGGCGATGCGCAGCAGCACGTCGTTGCGCAGGCGCTCGGTAAACAGCTTGAGGATCTCGCCGGCGTGGTCGTATTCGAGATGCACGAGGATGGTGGCGATGATCTGCGGGTGCTCGTTCTTGATCAGGTCGGCCACCGTCGCGGCATCCATCCACTTGAGGCTCTCGATGCCGGCGGTGTCGCCGCCCTGCAGGATGCGGCCGATCAGATTGGCCGCCTTGTCGTCGCCGAGCGCCTTGGTCAGCATCGCGCGGATCATGTTCTCGTCGGCCGAGAGCGGCGAGCCCTTCGCGGTGTGCGATTCGACTTCCTCGATCAGCTGCTCGACCTTGTCGCGCGGCACGGACTTGATGCCCGCCATGGCGTGGCCAAGCTTCTGCACCTCGCGCGGGCCGAGATGCTTGAGCACTTCCGCGGCTGCGTCCTCGCCGAGCGAGAGCAGCAGCATGGCGCTCTTCTCGATACCCTCTTCAGGTCCCGTTGCCACCCATCCACTCCTTGATCAGCTCGGCGATGAGCTTCGGTTCCTGGTGCGCGGTATCGCGCGCATGCTTGAGCTTGTCGTCGAAGCCGCGCGCTTGCGCCGCGCCCGCTGTCATTTGTGCGCTTACCCCGGCCGCCTCGGCTGCGGCCTTGCGCGCCGCTTCGGCACGCTGGGCGGCAGCGGCAAACATCTCGAACACGGGCTTGAGCAGCTTGCTCCAGACCAGCCAGGCGATGATCGCGAAGATCAGGTACTGCGCGGCTTCCTTGGCGAAGGCGATCAGCGACGGATCCTTCCAGAGCGGCGTGTCGGGGATGGCTTCCGCTTCGCTTTGCACGAAGCTGGCGGCCGCGACGTTGATCGAGTCGCCGCGCTTCTCGTTGAAGCCGACCGACTCGCGCACGAGGTCATTGACACGCTTGAGCTCTTCCGCGGTCGGCGGCACGGGCTTGCCGGGCTTGCCGTCGCTGCCGGGCTGGCGCTTGTGATTGACGGCGACGGCGACGGACAGGCGCTTCACGCCGCCCGGTGTGCCGCGCGTGTGGCGCACGGTCTTGTCGAGCTCGTAATTGATTGTCGCGTTGCGCGTGAAATTGCCGTTGGCGTTGGCAGCGCCGGCGGCACCGCCGACCTGCGGGTTGGTGATCGGTGCCGTGGCCGGGACGGGCGGTTGGTTGCTGAGCGCGCCCGGCACGCCGACGGCGGGCGGGCTGCCGGCGCCGCTTTCGGCGGTCTGCTGGCTGCGGATGGCGGTATCGGGCGTCGGGTTCGGCAGGTAGCTTTCCTCGACCTGGTCGATCTGGTTGAAGTCGACATCCGCCGTGACCTGCGTGCGGAAGTTGCCCTTGCCGAGCAGGGGTTCGAGGATCGTCTCGACGCGCCGCACGTACTGCGCCTCGACTTCCTTGACGTAGCCGAGCTGGCTCGGGTTGAGCGCCTCGTTCTTCTGGGTGCCCTGGCTTTGCGAGACCAGCTTGCCGTCCTGGTCGATCACGCTGACGTTGCTCGGCGCGAGTTGCGGCACCGAAGAGGACACCAAATGGACGATGCCCGCGATCTGCGGCGGATCGAGCGTGCGGCCCGGCTGCAGGCTGACCAGCACGGAGGCGGAAGGCTTGAGGTCGTCGCGCAGGAAGGCGGTCTGCTTGGGAATGGCGAGATGGACGCGCGCGGCACGCACCGCGCCGAGCGTCTGGATCGAGCGGGCGAGCTCGCCTTCGAGGCCGCGCTGGTAATTGACCTGCTCGGCGAACTGGCTGGTGCCGAGTTTCTGGTTTTCCATCAGCTCGAAGCCGACGAGGCCGCCCTTGGGCAGGCCCTGCGATGCCAGTTTCAGGCGTGCGTCATGCACCTTGCTGACGGGCACGAGGATCGCGCCGCCGCCTTCGGAATGCTTGTAAGGGATGTTCTGCTGCTGCAGGGAGGCGATGATCTGCCCGCCATCCTGGTCCGAAAGGTTGGAGAACAGCACGCCGTAGGGCGGTTCCTTGGTCCATAGCCACGCGCCCACCAGCAGCGCGATCGCGAACGCAATCATCGCCATCGCCGTCAGTTTCTGGCGGGCGTTGAGTTGCGACAGTGCCCCCAGACCAAGGGGAAGGGTGGTCGTGGCGGTTGCCGTTTCAGCCATTTGCGCTAAGGGATCTCCATTGAATGACGGCGATTGTGGCCTGCCCTAGCAAGACGGGTTCCCGCAAGCAACGGCAAAAATTGCCGCCAATTCGGGTAATGTTTCAAGCCTATTCGCTGGATTGCCGTAAGCAACTTTTTGCGAACATCCCCTGCATGAATTCCCATCCGCCCTTGGGCAGCGAAATTCCCGTCGATCCGGCCAGGTTGGCCGAGGCCTTCCGTCTCTTCAATCAGGTGTCGGAAGAACTGTCGACGGCCTACGGTGCGCTGGAGCGGCAGGTCGAGGCGCTGACCGCCGAGCTGGCCGCCGCCAATGCCGAGACGCAGCGGTTGCGCGAGCAGGCCGAGCGCAATGCCCGGCTGGCAGCGATGGGCGAGATGGCCGCGCAACTCGCCCATCAGTTGCGCACGCCGCTGGCGGCGGCGCTGCTCTATGCCGGCAATCTGGAAAATCCCGATTTGCCTGCAGCCAGCCGCGTGTCGATCGCGCAGAAAACCGTCGGGCGGCTCAAGCATCTCGAACGCCTGATCCAGGACATGCTGCTGTTCGCGCGTGGCGAAGTGCTCGGTCGCGAGGCCTGCGAAGTGGCCGACCTGCTCGGCGAGCTTGCGCATACCTTCGAGCCGCTGGCACGCCAGCGCGGCATCGCGTTCGAGCTGACGACCGTACCGGCGGGACTGACGATCACCGGCAACCGCAAGGCGCTCGCCGGCGCGCTGACCAACCTGATAGAAAATGCGCTGCAGGCGGTGGCGGACAGTCCGGCCGCAAAAGTCGGCGTTGGCGTGACGGCATCTGCCGAGCAACTGGCCTTCAGCGTTCGCGACAATGGCCGCGGCATGGCGCCGGATGTCGTTGCGCGCCTGTTCGAGCCTTTTTTCACCACGCGTGCCGAGGGCACCGGTCTTGGTCTCGCGATCGCCCGCGGCGTGGCCCGAGCGCATGGCGGTGGCATCGACGTCACTTCCGAGCCGGGCGTTGGCACGGAATTCATTCTCACCATCAGCCGCGGCAGTGCTGATCCCATACCCCGGAGTCCGGATGCCTAAATTGCACATTCTGGTCGTCGAAGACGACGAAGCCCTGCGCGACGCGCTGCTGATCACGCTCGAAGCGGCCGGCCACAAGCCGAGCGGGGCGGATGGCGGCCCGGCGGCGCTGGCGCTGATCGAGCGGCAGGCCTTTCACATGGTCATCTCCGACCTGCGCATGAGCCCGATGGACGGCCTGCAACTGCTCGGCGAGATTCGCCAGCGCAAGCCCGGCCTGCCGGTGCTGCTGATGACGGCGTTCGGCGATGTCGACAAGGCGGTGGCGGCGATGCGCGGCGGCGCCTGCGACTTCATGCTGAAGCCCTTCGAGCCGAAGACGCTGCTCGAGCAGATCGAGCGCTACGCGATCCCGCCGGTGGCCGAGGGCGTGATCGCCGCCGATGCGAAGACCCGCGAGATTCTGCTGCTCGCCGCGCGCGTGGCGAAGACCGACGCGACGGTGCTGCTCACCGGCGAATCGGGTACCGGCAAGGAAGTGTTCGCGCGCTACATCCACGACCAGTCCCGGCGCGGCAAGGGGCCGTTCGTCGCGATCAACTGCGCGGCGATTCCCGACAACCTGCTCGAGGCGACGCTGTTCGGCCACGAGAAGGGCGCCTTCACCGGCGCGCAGAGCGCGCAAGCCGGCAAGTTCGAGCAGGCCGACAAAGGCACGCTGCTGCTCGACGAAATCTCCGAGATGCCGCTCGGCCTGCAGGCCAAGCTGTTGCGCGTGCTGCAGGAACGCGAGGTGGAGCGCGTCGGCGGTAAGAAGCCGGTGGCAGTCGACATCCGCGTGCTGGCGACCTCGAACCGCGACATGGCGGCGGAAGTCGCGGCAGGCCGTTTCCGTGAAGACCTGTTCTACCGGCTCAACGTCTTCCCGCTGGCGATCCCGGCGCTGCGCGAACGACCCGGCGACATCGTGCCGCTGGCTCAGCATTTCCTCGCGCTGCATGGAACACGCCTTGGCCGGATGGCGAAAATCGGTGCCAGCGCGGCGGCAAAACTTGCCGCCCACCCATGGCCGGGCAATGTGCGCGAACTCGAAAACGTCATGCAGCGTGCCTTGATCCTCGCGCCCGGCGACGTCGTCGAAGCCGAACATCTGCTGCTGCCGGAAGTCGGCGCGACTGCTTCCTCTGTGTCGCCAAGTGCCGTTCCACCCGCGCCGACTTTTACAATCCCGGCATCGCAACCCGTTGTTTCATCGGGTTCTCCGGCCAACATGAAGGACCTGGAGCGCCAGCACATCCTCGACACGCTGGCCAAGGTCGGCGGTTCGCGCAAGAAGGCGATCGAGCTGCTGGGCATCTCCGAACGAACCCTGCGCTACAAGCTGGCCCAGTATCGGGAAGAAGGCCATCTCGACGATATCGACAAGGAATAGATTTCCGGCACAGGCTTTGCTATAAACAGCCCATGGCTATCGATACCCGCAATCTCGAACAAATGCTCACCGAGCTGCACGTTGCCAGCGCGATCGCGCAAGGCAAGTCGCCGGCAGCCGCCCAGCACGCGGGCGGGGCTGATTTTGGCCAGGCGCTCAAGGCCGCGATCGATCAGGTGAACGTTGCCCAGCAACAGGCGCAACAGCTGACGCAGGAGTTCGCCGGCGGTGACAGCAACGTCAATCTGCAGGACGTGATGATCAACCTGCAGAAGGCCAGTCTGTCGTTCCAGCAGATGGTTCAGGTGAGGAACAAGCTCGTCACGGCCTATCAGGACGTGATGAACATGCCGGTCTAAGGGTTGTTTCCTGTTTTAGTGCCGTCCTGCCAGCGCCGACTTTTGTAAGCGCCACTCCAGAGTGCTACCATTGGTGCCATTAACAGGTCTTGGAGTGCGGCATGGCCCACCAGATTTTCACTGAAACGACCGCAAGCGTATCGGAACTGAAACGCAATCCGATGGGTACTGTCGCCGCCGGGGAAGGCGCGGCGGTGGCCATCCTGAACCGTAATGCCCCCGCGTTCTATTGTGTGCCGGCGGATGTTTATGAGCAGATGCTCGAACGTCTGGACGATCTCGATCTCAACAAGATTGCCGACGCAAGAGTGGGGCAGCGCGTCGTCAAGGTCAA
>Ga0172375_10006782_pt1 | contig 15903 bp, 13 predicted proteins | sample LakKiv1m_FD_114537 | JGI IMG/M metagenome (GOLD analysis project Ga0172375, IMG submission 114537) | Freshwater microbial communities from Kabuno Bay, South-Kivu, Congo - kab_092012_11.1m | ecosystem: Environmental > Aquatic > Freshwater > Lake | place: Democratic Republic of the Congo...
ATAATTGGAGATTCTCGATCCGTGGATCAAGAAAATTGTGGCGGTTCACTACCGGATTGCACTAGGATTGCCATCCGGCTAATTCCCATTGCGGCGGTTAATCCATGACGACCATGACAAAGACCCAGGCTCCAAGAAATCCTTGTTACCGCCATCCGGACGAAGAGGCCTCCTTCTTCTGCCAGAAAGATGGCAACCACATGTGCAGAGAATGCGCCTGTTGCCATACCCCCCGGGTGTATTGCCAATTCAGGACCGCGTGCGTCATTGACCTACTCACAAAGGAAGGCGAACTGAAGTCCTGTGCGGAAAAGGCTCGAAGCGGCCGCAAGTCCTCCTGATAGGAGTCCGCAAGAGTCTCCATGGGAATGCACTCTTTGCAGGAAGTCCTCTTCCGGAAGCATTTTCGGACAAAATCTCTCCCGATGGGGTGACAAAAGGCGATCCAGTGCATATATTAACGATTTGATGGAGAGGGGCCTGCTCTTTCTCTCAACGATTTGAGGATGTCGGGATTTCCTAATGACCAAACGCGATTATTACGAAGTGCTCGGGGTGGCTAAAGGCGCCACGGCCGAAGAGATCAAGAAATCGTACAGAAAACTGGCGCTTCAACACCATCCGGACCGCAACCGCGGCGACAAGGGCGCTGAAGAGAAATTCAAGGAAGCCGCTGAAGCGTACGAAGTCCTCAGCGATTCTGAAAAGCGCAAACTCTACGATCGCTTCGGCCACGCGGGGCTTCAGCAGAGCGGGTTCACCGGCTTCAGGAATTTTGATGATATTTTTTCATCCTTCGGGGACATCTTCGAAGAGTTCTTTGGCTTCGGAGGGGCACAACGCAGGAGCTCGGTACGGAAAGGATCCGACCTCAGGTACGATCTGACCATTGAATTCAACGATATGGTCACCGGTAAGGAGACCGAAATAGAGGTCTCACGCCACGAGCTGTGCAACGAATGCGGCGGAGCCGGTACCAGAGGCGGGGTCCAGCCGCAAGTGTGCTCCACTTGCGGCGGAAGAGGACAGGTGACGCGATCCCAGGGATTCTTCGCCATCAGCACCACCTGCCCCACGTGTCACGGCAGCGGCTCGGTCATCACCGACCCCTGCACCAAATGTCGCGGGGTCGGTCGGGTTCTTATCAGCAAGAAGCTCTCCCTGAAAATACCCTCAGGAGTTGAAACCGGTTCGCGGCTGAGACTCCATGCCGAGGGCGAACCCGGCGAATTCGGCGGACCGCCGGGCGATCTCTACGTGTTCATCCACGTGCAGCCCCATGAAACCTTCAGACGCCAGGGAGACGATATCGTAGCTGCTGTCCCCATCACATACGCCGTCGCAGCTCTTGGCGGGCACATAGAGATCCCGACCCTCGAGGGCGTCGAGTCCTTCGAGATCCCGCGAGGCACTCAGACCAATCAGGATTTCCGACTGGCGGGCCGAGGAATTCCACACCTGAGGGGTCGCGGCCGCGGGGACCTCATTATTCTGGTCTACATAGAAACTCCCAGGACCCTTTCAAAAGAGCAGGAAGAAATCCTGCGTCGCCTGGCCGAGGTTGAAGGTTCAAAGGTGACACAGAAGAAGAAAGGGTTTTTTTCGAGAGGCAAATGAACAACCAAAGAATAGTAGTCCTTGGAGTCGGCAACATCCTTCTGAAGGACGAAGGAGTCGGAGTCCGTGTAGTGGAGGAGCTGCTCCGGCGATATGATTTTCCCGAAAACGTGAGGCTGGTGGACGGGGGCACGCAGGGTTTGTGGCTCCTGCCAACCATTCAGGAGACCGATCACCTGATCGTGGTGGACGCCGTGCTGGGCGGCGGACAACCAGGGACCATTTACCGCCTGGAAAGGGAGGATCTCCCCAAAGGACTCAGAGCAAAACAGTCCGCCCACGACAGCGACCTCGTAGAAGCTCTGAATCTGTGCTCGTTGCTTGAGGCCGGCCCGAAGTCGGTGGTTGTGGTAGGGATTGAGCCCCAGGACATCCAGCCGTTTGGCCTGGAACTCACCGAAAAGATCTCATCGAAGATCGAGGATCTTGTACTGCGCGTCATGGTAGAACTCTCCAATATAGGCATCCAGCCACAAAAAAAAGTTTGAATCAGCCGGTGTGGTGTGGTAACTTGTGGGCCTTCACAGGGACCCTTTTTAGAGGGAATTCTTGCCGGTGACACTCCGGCGCACCATGACGTTATTTATCCTTTTGAGGAGGCTCAAGCATGAAGAACAGAGGGAGAGTCGTTCTCGGGCTGGTCGTCGGCCTTGCGCTTCTGGCCGCGTTCACCCTGTCTTATGCGGCCAACAAGGTGCCTGACAAGGACCTCGTGATCCACACCACAGACGTGTTCAAGACCACCAAACAGTCCCCGGTCACCTTTTCCCACGCCAAGCACAAAGACGCCAAGTGCATCAGCTGCCATCATGAGTACAAGGACGGCAAGAACGTCTGGCAGGAAGGCCAGGAAGTCAAGAAGTGCGGCGTATGCCACAAGCTGGAAGCCCAGGACAAGGTCGTGAAACTGGAAAAGGCATATCACGACAACTGTGTCGGCTGTCATAAGAAGCTGAAAGCAGAAAAGAAAAAAGGCGGCCCCACCGCCTGCACCAAGTGCCACCCCAAGAAAGAAGGGGCCAAGGAAGGCGGAGAAGAGAAAAAGTAAGTCCGCCTCGCGGCCGATCAATAGAAGCCCCCTCCGTTTGAGGGGGCTTTTTCATGCCTGATTCTTCTTGACCTCACCCCGCTCCCGCATGTAATAATTGGATTCTATTTTCCCTCTCATAATACCATTTCGCTTTCGTGGCAGTAGGACACACGGGGAGACTCCTCGGCCGGGAAAGACGGGAGCTGACGTCGTTCGGTAAGTCCCCCGCCGGGACGACGGAGTCAGACGTTTGAAGGTGAAATGGTGTAACCCGGTATTCACCGTAAGAAAATTTAATTCACACGATCATCAAACAGTTTCACGCAAGGAGTTTGACATGAAGAACAGACCCGTTGTTTTCCCCCATTGGAGGTGGAGAACCCTTCTCGCAGTCGGAGCTGTCGCCTGCTTCCTGCTGTTCCATTGGGCCGCGGTGAACACGGTGGCTCAGGACCAGACGCCGGCACCCGCCAACCCCGCTGAAACTCAAGCCAAGCCTCCCGAGGCGCCCGCCCCATCGGCGGAGACTCAGGCGAAACCTCCCGAGGCAGCCGAAAAGCCTGCTGAACCGCCGGCCAAACCGGCAGAGCCGGCCGCCAAACCGGAAGAGCCGAAGGCTCCGGCTCCAGCTGCGGCCGAAGAAAAGCCAAAGGCGGAAAAGGAAGAGCTGACCAACCAGTCCTGCTACGACTGCCACAATCCGGACATTCTCAAGCTCTCCAAGGAAGACCGTGCCGATCAGGTGGTCGTGAGCGACAAGCCTCTCCCCCCGAGAGCGAGGCCGCCGTACGTTTTCGGGGAGCTGGGCCTCTCGCTTGACGAGAAGAAATACGCCAAAGGTATGCACGCGGACACAACTTGCATAACGTGCCACAACGAGGTGAAAGAGCTGCCCCACGCGCAGCGTCTGAAAAACGTGGACTGCAAGGAATGCCACGACGAATACGTTGACAACATAAAGGCCAGTGCTCACGGCGACAAAGCCGGACCCAAGGCTCCGCCCTGCATTGGTTGCCACGACGTCCACAACGGCCTGGGAAAGGCCGAGTACGCCGCTGACTTCAAGCGAAAAGTCTGCATGGACTGCCACAAGGCCTACGGCCTAGACACGCTCAAAGGCCACCAGAAACTGTACGAGCCCGAGATGCACTTGAAAATTGGGTGTATGCTCTGCCACGAGGGAGCGAGTCCGGGAGTTCACAACATCGCCGCGGTGAAGACCAAAGTTGCCGGGTGTGAGTCCTGCCACACAAAGAATACCGTGCTGTCCAAGGAAAAGCGGCCGCCTGTGGGTCTGTGGGACCGCATCAAGCGGACCACTTTCATCAACGCGGATTCCCTCAAACAATTCGGATACGTGCTTGGAGCGAACCGGATTCCGGCCCTGGACGCCATCATAATCCTGGCAATCGTGGCCCCTCTGGGTCTGCCTGTTTTTCACGGCGGCCTTCGCATACTGAAGAGGCGCAAAGGTAAAATCCATCTGCCCGAAGAAAAGATCTACCTGCATCCTCTTCCCGAGCGCATCTGGCACTGGTTCCAGGCCCTGTGCATAGTCATGTTGATCATTACCGGCGCCATGCTCCATTGGCCGGAGAAGTTCCCCGGCTGGTTCGACTGGTCGGTGACGGTTCACAACTGGTTCGGCATCGGAGCGGTGGTGGCCTGGGTCTTCTGGCTGGTCTACAACCTGGTTACGAGAAGGCTGTCACATTACATCCCGAAGAAGGGCGACATTCCCACAGGAATGATCACACAAGCAAAATTCTACGGGTACGGCATCTTCAAACATGAGCCCCATCCGTACGCTCCCTCGGAGGACAACAAGTTCAATCCTCTGCAGAAGATAGCGTACTTGAAGTTCCAGCTCTTGCTGTTCCCGCTTTTGCTTATCAGCGGGATCCTCTACATGTACCCCGGGGCCTTCAGAGGTATCATCAACGCTTTAGGCGGAATGTGGGTGCTTGCGTTGATTCACTTTATTCTGGCCGCACTGTTCACCGCCTTCCTGGTGGCTCACCTTTACCTGGCCACCACAGGTGAAACAGTAGGTGAAAACTTCAAGGCCATCATCACAGGATACGGCATTAAGGAAGAACACCACGAGCACTGAGAAACAGCCGGCAACCACCGGTAACCTTCTATGAGGATGCACCGGGAACCCCTTCTTTGTGCAAGAAGGGGTTCCCGGACCCTCAATGCTTGTGACTTAAGAATAAGGTCATGGATCCGATCCGTCACCCCGACGAAAGTCGGGGTCCAGAAATCCGGCGGGACACGGGATTGACGGAACTGGATTCCGACTTCCGTCGGAATGACGAGCCCCTGCCTTCGTGGAAATACAGAGTACCGGACAAGAATAGTAGGGCTTAAGTCACCGGCATTGTCCCGGACCCTCCCCAAGAAACTCCAACTCTTATCCGGCTCCCGCTGGTCGCCGGAGGCGTGGGGCAACGCGGGCAAGGCATTCTCGTTGTTCGTTGTGTCCCACCGGAGCACCTTCCCCTTTGAAGGGCGGACGTGACCCGCGGGAGAAGCCCTCCCTGCCGTCGAAAGCCATTTTCATCAAAGCAAATTTTATTGGCTCTGGTAGCTGATTTTCCCGAGGCGGGCCAGCCCCTTTCGGTCTTGCGTCCCCTCTAATTTGTGTCGTAACAGAAAATTATCACAACTAATTCAAGTATATTATTAGGTTATTCCTTTATCACAAACATATTGACATTTTTTCAACAGATGAATTAGAATAACCCGGCCGGATGAGCGCGCGTCACAAAAGGAACTTTGTGACTTCACATGTCGCGACGGAGACCGGATCCGGAGGTCGGTATTTCATACCGATTCGCAGTCAAAGAACGAATACCCGTGCGGCCTCCTGCGCGGGTCTTTGGAGCGCAGCCAGGCTGCGCTGTTCCAAGTTCAGCGGGTCTGTTTGGGACTGCCCCGCAAAGTAGTGGCCAGGTCCATTGTCTGGAGGCGAGTCGGCATCGGGCATCCGGAGGATGGTGGCGTGAGAAGTCAGGGCTTTTTCGGAACCATGATCTTCGGGATGTTGGACGCAGTCCGGCTCCTCTTGGAAGAGGTGGGACGCGTCCTGGTCCTGCTCGGTCGCAGCGCGGGTTGGCTTTTCAGGCCGCCGTTCCGCTACGGCGAGTTTCTGAGGCAACTGGACTTTGTGGGCGCTCAGTCGGTGATGTTGATCGTGCTCACCGGCGCTTTCACCGGAATGGTCATGGCATTGCAGGGCTACAATGGGCTGCACCGTTACGGCGCTGAGTCTCTGGTAGGCGCCACCGCGGCGCTGGCCCTAAGCCGTGAGCTGGGACCTGTCATCAGCGCCCTGATGGTAGTGGGCCGGGTCGGATCGGCCATGACCGCGGAGTTGGGCACCATGAGAAATACTTCGCAAATTGACGCTCTCGCCAGCATGGCGGTTGAGCCCGTCCAGTATCTGGTTGTTCCGCGTATCGTCGCGGCCACCGTGGTCCTGCCGCTTCTGGCAATGGTTTTTTCCTTTGCCGGAATGGTGGGTGCCTACGTTGTGGCTATTCACTATCTGGGAATTGACTCCGGGATGTTCATGTCCGGCATCACCCAATACGTCGAAGCGGAGGACATAACACACGGCCTGATCAAGGCGGTGGTCTTCGGGCTGACCTTTTCGCTTGTGGCCTGCTACAAGGGCTTTTATGCCACAGGCGGGGCCAGGGGTGTAGGGATTGCAACCACCCAGTCGGTGGTGATCTCGTCGGTGCTGGTTTTGATTTCCGATTATCTGATGACCTCGCTGATGTTCGGGTCAACCTGATCCCCTGACCGGCCTCGGATGCGAGATGGTGCGCCTGGAAAACGTTCACAAGAGTTACGGCGAGCAGAAGATTCTCAACGGTGTCAGTTTTGATGTTCGCCGGGGTTCCGTGACCACCATCATGGGTCGTTCGGGCGCGGGAAAATCAGTGCTCATAAGGCACCTGATCGGCCTGGAGAAGCCGGACAGTGGGTCAATCATGATAGCCGGCTCGAACATAGTCCGGATGAGGCCTGTGGAACTGAACAAGATTCGCCGCCGCATCGGGGTTTTATTTCAGGAGGCTGCCCTGTTTGATTCCCTCTCAGTGAGGGAAAACGTTGCGTTTCCGATGCGGGAACACTTGAAGATCTCGGAAAAGGAGATCCAGGACCTGGTGGACGACCGACTGGAAAAGGTGGGCATGATACGTCATTCGGAGAAATTTCCGGCCGAGCTTTCCGGCGGAATGCGCAAGAGAGTGGGGCTGGCCCGGGCTCTGGCTCTGGAACCGGAAATCGTGTTTTTCGACGAACCGACCAGTGGTCTGGACCCTATAACCAGAGGCACCATATACCGCCTCATTGAAGCGACTCACGCTGCGGGACCCATCACGTACCTCATGGTAAGTCATGACATCGAGGGAACGATGGCGGTCTCGGACCACGTGATGATGCTGTTCGAAGGCAGGATCGCAGCCCAGGGCTCTCCCGAAGAGATCCGCAATAGCACGGATCCTGCTGTTCATCAGTTCATTTGGGGCTCCGCCGAAGGGCCCCTGACAGTTGATTGAGGAAGGATTCTTCGCGTATGAACAGGGTCTCCCTGGAAGCAAAGGTGGGGCTGTTTTTTGTGTGCGTCATTGCCATCTTTGTCTACGTCTGGTTTTACATCCTGGACTACACCGTCAGGGAGGGATTCGTTCTCAAGGCTAAATTCAGGTCCGTGGAGGGGCTTACAAAAGACGCTCAGGTTCAGATCGCGGGCATTCGCGTTGGTAAGGTCAAGGACATCCAGTTTGATCCGGAGGCCGGAAAGGCCGTGGTGCTGATGCTCATAAACGACGCGTACCGTAACGCCATACCTGAAGGGTCCAGGCTTTTTCTCAAGACTAAGGGGCTTGCAGGAGACAAGTATCTTGTGATTCAGACCGGAAAGCCCAATGCCAGGAAGCTCCGGGCCGGCGAGGAGATTGATCTGGTCTTCGAACCCACGGACCCGGAGAAGGTCCTGGAGAGCGTGGGTATTATCGCCCAGAACCTGCAAGTCGTCTCCAAGGAAGTCAGAAGGCAGGTAATTGACGAGAAGGGATCGGACAAGGTCGAGAGGGTTCTAACCAACTCCGATAAGGTTTTCCATGAGCTGCGGGACCTCCTGACTAAAAACCGCGGAAAGATAAACAACACCCTGAACAACACGGAGAGCGCTGCTAAGAACATCAACGACGTCGTTACCAGAAACAAGGACAAAATAAACCGCACCGTGGACGACGCGGAGAAGTTCTCCCGAAGTCTGGAAAAGACCAGTGACAAGTTCGGGAAGGTGGCGACGGACCTGGACTCTGTGACCCGGGACATCAGGTCCGGCAAGGGAACACTGGGTAAGCTCGTGAACGAGGACGCCCTGTACACCGACGCGCAAAGCCTGGTCCGAGAAGTGCGCAGCCTGGCCGGCAATATTCAGCACGGCCCCGGAACCATGGGGCGGCTCATAAACGATCCGGAGATCTACTACGAGGCCCGACGGGCGATCCGCAACATGAACAAGACCGCGGAAGACGTGTCCGAGGCCACTCCCGTCAGCACGTTGGCAATTATTTTGGGCGCGGTCTTCAAGTGAGAGGCCAACCTGAATGGGGCCTGACCAAACAAGTCCACTTTGCCGGGAACACTCTATGAACGGGCCCGCTCGTCCACGGCCGCCGGCGACCCGATTGCCTTGGATAGCAGTCTTTGCCCTTGTCCTCGTAGCTTCGTGGTCTCCGCGACCTTGCCTTGCATCAGCCTATGATTTCCTTCGACTCACTACGCCCGGAACCTATTTTGCCATAGACCCCGACCAGATAATCCGGAGGATGGACCCCACCGCGTCCGACGATCTATGGACGCTGGGTCACGGGTGGGGTGTGCCCCCCATCTTCTATCGTTCCAAGGTTCCCGGGCTTTTTGAACGGATGGATTTCTTCTACCCTCTAGGCTTCAGGGAAGAGACCCGATTTAGCAGCAAGCTCAAACTGACACCGTTTTTCGAGAGCCGGTGGTCCAAAGTGCCGCCTCTTGACGGTTTTTCCCGATGTCTCACCCTCTACCACGGCCGGTCCGATATGGGGCAGGATTACTGGGGATTCTTCCCCATTTACGGCTACACCCATCGCCGATTAGGCGTTGACCACAACTTTTTCCTTCTTTTCCCGCTCTATTACGAGAGTACCGATGACGGAACCAGGACCCACCGGGTGCTCTGGCCCCTGATCACCTATGCCAACGGCCCGCAAAGATCCACCATCAAGGTGTGGCCTGTTTACGGGAAAGACGCGGTCAGAAACGATTACTTCAGCCGGTTTGTATTCTGGCCCTTCTTTCAATGGACCGAGAAGCATCCCGGCACCGAGCAGGCGTCTTCGTACACGGCATGTCCCTTTCCCGTATACGTAAGGCAGCAAGATAACTACTCGTCATCCACGCATATCCTCTGGCCTTTTCTGAGCCTGTACAATCACTACCGGTCGGGCTTCCAGAAAATCAGCTTCAGGCCGTTCTTCAGTTACGGCTCCGGTGGAGGAATCGAGGAGTACAGCCTTCTCTCCATCTACTCGTATAAGAAGGACTATAACAAGGCGAGCACCTCAAAGACCTCCGACGGGTACGTTGCGGTGGGCAACGGTGAAGTCCTCACAGAGAGAACCTTCCTGTATCTGGGATCCATCAAAAAGCTTTACAGAAAAGGATGCCTCGTTTACGCTAGATACAAGTTCTGGCCGTTTGCCGAATATACCTGGGATTCGAACAAAGGAAGCCACCTGAAAGTCCCCGAGATCATTCCGGTCAAGAATGACTTCTGGGACCTGAATATGGGACGACTTCTGCGCTTCGTGGATTTCAGGGATACCCCCATCACCAGGGAACTGAGTCTTCTCTTCGGTCTGAGTCAACGAACCGAAGTGAAAGCGCTTCCTCACATTTCTCGACCTCCAAAACCTGGTGAGGACAGCTGGTCGGAGCTTATATCCGGCTCTTTCGGCAAACAATAGAACCTTCACGTCATCGAGGCTGTAACAGGAACATCCAAACCGTACCGTTGAGATAAAACGGCACGGGGGAAGGACTCTCTTCAGAAAGTCCGTCATTTGAACACTTACGGAATCATTTTCATTGTTTGTTGAGAGCGGGCTGTCATGGGGGGCTTGAAAGCAAATCGCGATAATCGGGGCGACCTTAGGACACGTCTCCCATAACCTCACCCGACCAGGGAGGTCCCGATGATGGAAAGACTGATAGCTCTAATCCGCAGGCGGGAATTCCACGTCTTCCTATTCGTCCTGGGCCTGGTTCTCTTCGGATGGCCGGTCATAACGTTCTCGGACATCGGACGCCTGGAGATGATGTTCAAGTACCTGTTCCTGGCGTGGATGATTTTCATTTTTCTTTTGTTTTTGGTGGCTGTGAGCCAGAGTGTTTCCAGCGGTTCGAAGGAAAGCGAAGAGGGCCAGGAATAGGAGTGTCCCATGCTGGATTCTCTTCAAACGATCATTGTCTTTTGCCTTTACATGGTACTCCTCTTCCTGACGGCCCTCTGGGTCGAAAGGAAATCAGCCCGGGGCCGTGATCTGGTAAATAATCCCCTGGTGTACTCGCTTTCCCTTGCTGTTTATTGTACTGCCTGGACCTATTACGGCAGCGTGGGCAAGGCGGCCAATTCGGGGCTGATTTTCCTGAGTATATATTTGGGCCCGACCATATCCGTGGTTCTGTGGTGGACCGTCCTTCGAAAACTGGTGCGTATAAAGACCACCCAGCACATAACCAGCATAGCCGACTTCATATCCGCACGGTACAACAAATCGCAGTCGCTGGCAGCTCTTGCAACTGTAATGGCCCTGTTCGGGACCATGCCGTATATTGCCCTCCAGTTCAAGGCAGTCCTTTCGACCTTCGCTATCATAACTTCTCCCGGCGGCGCTGATCCGTCCTGGATAGCCAGGCATCTTGGACCGGTGCTGGTGGCCCTGATGGCTCTCTTTACCATCATTCTGGGCATCAGGAGGCTGGATCCCACGGAAAGGCATCCGGGCCTCGTAATGGCGGTTGCGGTGGAATGCCTGGTGAAGCTCATGGCCTTTCTTGCAGCGGGTATCTTTGTAACCTTTTTCATGTTCGACGGCTTTGATGACATCTTCCGGAGGATTGAGGCCACATCGCCTGAAGTCCTGGCAAACCTCTGGACCGCGGACCAGTCATCGCCGGTGTTGTGGACGACTTATCTTGTGCTGGCAATGTCGGCGATCCTCTTTCTTCCGAGGCAGTTCCATGTGGCCGTGGTAGAAAACTCCGACGAAAACCATATTCGCACGGCAATGTGGATGTTCCCGCTTTATATGCTTCTCATAAACATTTTTGTTCTGCCTATTGCCCTGGGAGGGATTCTCAAAGGCTATCCCGCTGCACAGGCGGACACCTTCGTGCTTGGGCTACCCTTGGCTGCCGGCCAGAAGTGGCTTTCGCTTCTGGTCTTCATTGGCGGAGCTTCCGCAGCCACGGGGATGATCATGATCAGCTCCATAACGGTCTCCACCATGGTCACCAACCATCTGCTGGTGCCGGTTTTCGGACTGGTGAAAAGCCTGGCTTTTCTCAATCGGCAACTGCTCAAGTGCCGGTGGGTCGCCGTAGCCGGCGTGATACTGATCGGCTACTGGTTCGAACGCCAGGTGGGCGAATCGTACATGCTGGTGAACATCGGCATGATTTCGTTCGCCGCTGCCCTGCAGTTTGCGCCCGTCATCCTGGGAGGCATATTCTGGCGCAGGGGCAACGAAAGAGGAGCTCTATTGGGAATGGGAGCCGGGTTTGCGGTCTGGTTCTACACTCTGCTGCTGCCTGCCTTTGTGAGGAGCGGATGGATTGACGATTCTCTCCTGACTAAGGGGCTTTTGGGCGTCTCCTTTCTCAATCCCGAGCGACTCTTCGGAGTGGTGACACTGGATCCTCTTACCCACACAGTTTTCTGGTCCATGGCGTTCAACCTGGGGTTCTACGTGCTTGGGTCGCTGTATTTCGAACAGAGCAAGGAGGAACAGAGCCTCGCGGAAGCCTTTGTGGGAGCCCTTACTACGAAGCCTTCCCTCCCCGGACCCTACGACCGGAAGTCCTACATTGACGTAGCCCCGAAGACCAAACTCATAAGGGAGTTACTGACTCAGTACTTCGGTGAGGCGGATGCCGCTCACATGACCGAAAAATGCCTGCAGTCCGCGGGCATCAAGAACAAGAACAAGAGCAGGATCTCGATCGTGGAACTTGCCGGGCTCCATAGCGAGGCCGAGAAGATGCTGGCCGGCTCCATCGGAGCTGCCGCGGCGCACCGGGCGCTGACCCTGGCGGCAGTCTTCACTGCAAACGAAGCCAGGGAACTTTCCGATGTCTACGCGGAGATCCTTGCGAGGCTCAAGGTTACTCCCAAGGAGCTCGAGCGGAAGATTGACTACTACCAGGAACGGGAGGCGCTGCTCACTCATTACGCGTCGGAACTGGAACAGAAGGTCAAAGAGCGCACTAGAGACCTCGAAGCGGCACAAGAGGAACTCATAAAGCGAGAGCGCCTCTCGGTGTTGGGACAGTTGACCGCCATAGTGAGTCACGAGCTGCGCAACCCCTTAGGCGTAATACGATCCTCCGTGTACTTCCTTTCCAGGAAATTCAGCGGATCGGACGAAAAGACCGCCAAACATCTCAACCGCATCGAGCAGCAAGTCGGCCTGTGCGACTCCATAATCGGCGAACTATTGGAATACACCAGGGGGCGGCGGGTGGCCACTGTCCAGGGTGAGCTCAACCCGTGGTTGGAAGAGCTCCTGGACCAGATTCCCAAGCCGGACAGCGTTTCCATTCTGCGGACCCTTTCGCCTTCGCTGCCTCCGGTCCACTTCGACAGGGAGAAACTCAGAAGAGTAATCGTGAACCTGGTGGAAAACGCTGTTCAGGCTGTGGTAGCGCGGCAAAACGCAGCAGCCGAACAGCACAAGCCCTATAGCCCCCAGGTGAGGGTCACGACCTCACCGGCCGATAAAGGTGTCCGCATCGAGGTCGAGGACAATGGAATCGGCATGGCCCAGCAGACGGCAGATCGGGCTTTCGAGCCTCTTTTCACCACCAGGGCTCGCGGGACCGGACTAGGATTGGCCATAGTCAAGAAAATCGTTGAAGAGCATGGCGGAACGGTTTCGCTCACAAGCCGACGGGAAGCAGGAACCACGTTGACCGTGGTCATTCCGGGTACTCCGCCGCTGGAGGCCCAAAAGGAGTCAGACAGTGCAGGGGAGGCTCCTGCTGGTTGATGACAACGAGGAATTCCTCGACAGCACCAGGGATGTGATGGAACACGAGGGATTCCAGGTCGTCACCGCTTCCAGCGGAGAGGAAGCGGTGCGAATTGTCGCGTCGGCTCCATTTGATCTGGTGCTCATGGACATCAAGATGGCGGGCATGAACGGTGTGGAAGCCTTCATGGAAATGAAGAGGCACCATCCGGATCTCAAGGTCATAATGTGTACCGCGTACATCGTGGAGGATCTCATTCGTCAGGCTCTGGAGGAGGGAGCTTTTGCCGTCCTCAACAAGCCTTTCGAGATGGGTCTGCTCCTCAAGACCATGGACAGCGCCATGCTCGGCCGGCACAGGGGAAGGGTCCTGGTGGCGGATCGAGACAGAAGGCTCTGTTCAGACCTTGCCACTGCATTGGGCAGCCACGGTCACCAGGTTACGCTCACCCATGATGGTGAGGCAGCCGTGGAAAAGGCGTCGGCCGCCCAGTTCGACATTCTCTTGCTGGACGTCAAGCTTCCGATTCTCGGGGGACTCGATGTTTACCGGCGGGTGAAGAATATTCAATCAAACTTTTACGCAACGATCATTACCGGATTCAGCCAGGAAATGGACGCTGCCACCCGGCAGGCTATGAAAAGAGAGCAAGGGCTTTTGAGCCTCATCAAACCTCTGGACCAGGCCCAGTTGCTGGAGCTCCTGGACAGCATATGTGCGGCCAACCGGACCAGAGCCCATTGATTCGCGGAGGGCGAACTCCATGAACGCCAAAGACATCTTCAAGCGACTTGTACCCGGTGCCAGGCAACCGGATCGTACTGCGGGCTCTATCCTCATTGTGGATGACGACGCGGGGCTGTCCGATAATCTCAAAGATATTCTTGAGACCGAAGGCTATCTGGTCTATTGCGCAGCCACGGTGGCAGAGGCTTCACGAGTTGCGACGGAACAACAGCCGCAGCTCGCGCTGGTGGACATAAAGCTTCCGGACCGGTCCGGGACCGCTCTGCTCTCGGAGCTGAAGCGGATTGCCCCGAATTGCGTTTGCATGCTCATGACGGCCTATGCGGATGTGGACACCGCGGTGCTGGCTCTGGAGCGAGGCGCGTTCTATTATCTCCAGAAGCCCATTAGACCACCTGAACTGGTGGAACTGGTGGAACTGGCCTTCGAGACCATACGCCTCAAGGAAGAGAAGAAACGCGCGGAAGAACAGTTGCGGGCGCGCAACGAAGAGCTGGAAGAAATCATTTCCCGGCTCCAGAGCAAGATTGACGGCACTTAGCCCGCGGAGTGACCGGCTGCCGGGACGAAAAGAACTTGAGGTCGAATCACCTTGATCGTAGTGCGCGATGAATTGATACCGTTTTGCGTTCAAACGAGTGATTCTGCCTTATCGGCGGGGTAGCTCCGGAGCCAAGTCAGGTTCTCCGTTCGAAGGGGAGGAGGCGCCCCGCCGGTTTCACGGGCTCGAAAGCGCACTGGTATGAGGAGTCAGGATTGGGTGAGCATTCGCGTCCGATCATCCCAACCGTTTGATTATCCGTCGGCAACGGTCTTCTGGGATTCAACCTTCGGGGCTGTTTTCCCCGCGTAACCCGGAGTGGGGGTCAGGAAAGTGATACCAAAGCGAATCCTTCTGTGCTCGGACTTCTCGGAGAATTCCAAGTCCGCAAGGGAATATGCCGAGGGCTTTGCCAAAGCCTTTGAAGCGGAATTGTTGATTCTGCACGTGATAAACACATCGAGCATCGGCTGTCCCGTTCTCGAACCGGGTATGCCTGTTGACATAAGGGCCATACTGGAAGACATCCAGCGGTCGGTTGACAAGGCCCTTCAACTGATTGCCGAGGAATGCGGCGGACTCTCGCGAGCGGTAAAAACCTTCTCTCGTGTAGGGCCCCCTGCTTTCGAGATAGTCCGGTTCGCTGACCAAGAAGACATCGGCCTGATAGTGATGGGCACCCACGGCTGGACGGGCTTCAAACACCTGGTGATGGGGAGCACTGCCGAGAATGTCGTCAGGACCGCAAATTGTCCGGTGCTGACGGTGAGGTCTCCAAGGGATCAATCGTGACACTGCAATCACGTGCGATAAGAACGGTGCTCCAGCGGGGCGGGCGTCTTGCTCCGCCGTTGCTGGGCAGTTAGGATGACACTGTCGCAAGACTCGGGTAACGGTTGAGATTGTGGCACGATTCTGTGGAAGGCTCCAATGGGAAACCCTCACCCCAGCCTTCTCCCAATGGGAGAGGGAGCATTTGAAGCCAACCACTCATAACCCTCTCCCTCAGGGAGAGGGCAGGGTGAGGGGCGTTCGTGCCACGATTCGGACTCCCGACCGCATTCTGAGACAGTTTCGGATGCCCGCGCCACTGAAACCTAGCTCCACACAGCTGTTACTTCGAACGTCGAAATAGGTCCGAGTGTTTGGCAACGGCTCCTAATTCAGGGCCGAAAGCGGTAGACGAAACAGCCTTACAGCGTTAGCGGTGGTGGTGCGGGCGACTTCCGTGAAAGGAACGCCCCGGACCTCGGCAACCTTTGCGGCGGTGTGGACAATGTACGCGGGCTCGTTATCCTTTCCCCGGAGCGGCTCCGGCGCCAGGAACGGGCAGTCCGTTTCCAGAAGGATTCTGTCCTCGGGAAGCATCCTGACTACTTCACGGAGCTTTTCGTTGTTCTTGAACGTGACCGTCCCGGGCACCGAGACGTGAAATCCTATTTCCAGAGCCCTTTGCGCGTCTTCCGTATCTCCCGGGAAACAGTGAATCACGCCGCCTGCCGGAAACGGCGCAAACTTCTCAAGGATTTCAAGGCCCTCACGATACGCGTTTCGCAGATGGATGACCACGGGTCGGGCCAAATCCTTTGCCAGAGACAATTGCTCACGGAAAACTCTCATCTGATCATCTCTCGGTGACAGATTCCTG
>Ga0172375_10006783_pt1 | contig 15900 bp, 17 predicted proteins | sample LakKiv1m_FD_114537 | JGI IMG/M metagenome (GOLD analysis project Ga0172375, IMG submission 114537) | Freshwater microbial communities from Kabuno Bay, South-Kivu, Congo - kab_092012_11.1m | ecosystem: Environmental > Aquatic > Freshwater > Lake | place: Democratic Republic of the Congo...
AGACCTCCGGGCAAGGATCCTCACCACCCTTGGACTGATTCTGGTATACAGACTCGGGAGTTTTGTGGTCCTGCCTGGTATTGATCCCACTCAGCTTGCCGGTTTGAAACAACAGACTGCAGGAGGCCTGGAAGGCCTGCTGGATATGTTTTCAGGGGGAGCTTTCTCTAATGCTTCCGTGTTTGCTCTGGGGATCATGCCCTATATCTCCGCATCCATCGTGATCCAGCTGCTGACCATAGCCATTCCCTATTTCCAGCGTATGCAGAAAGAGGGTGAAAGCGGCCGTAAGAAAATGAACCAGATCACACGCTGGCTGACCGTTGCCGTTACAGCAGCCCAGGCTCCTACCTATCTGTACAACCTGCATGTGCAACTGGAACCGTCGGCGTTTGTTATGAAGGGAACTTTATTTACCATTTCATCCGTGATCCTGATGACCGCCGGAACCCTGTTTATCATGTGGCTCGGTGAGAGAATCACGGATAAAGGGGTCGGCAACGGTATCTCCCTGATCATCATGATCGGGATCATCGCACGGCTGCCGGTTGCGTTAACCGGTGAATTCGCCACCAAACTGTCGGCCACCGGCGGAGGATTGGTGATGATACTGGTTGAATTGATTTTGCTGGTGGTGGTCATCATGGCTTCCATTGCCCTGGTCCAGGCAACCCGAAGGGTCCCTGTCCAGTACGCCAAAAGAATAGTGGGCAATAAACAGTATGGCGGAGTCCGTCAGTACATTCCATTGAAAATCAATGCTGCGGGTGTCATGCCTATCATTTTCGCCCAGGCATTCATGTTTCTGCCCTTAATGATCGGACGTTTCAACACCGAAGCGGCGGGCAAATTTGCCCAGGTATTCGGTAACTATAACGGGTTCTGGTACAACCTGACTTTTGCCATCCTGATCATAGCCTTTACCTACTTTTATACTGCCGTTACGGTGAATCCCACCCAGATGGCGGAAGACATGAAAAGGAACGGGGGATTCATTCCGGGAGTCAAACCGGGAAGGAAAACCGTGGAATTCCTGGATACGGTCATGTCCAGAATAACCCTACCGGGCTCTTTCTTTCTTGCACTCATTGCCATATTACCAGCCTTTGCCAGAATCATCGGAATCCGGGGTACCTTTGCCTCGTTTTTCGGAGGGACTTCCCTCCTGATTCTGGTCGGGGTGGTCCTGGATACGTTGCAGCAAATCGAAAGCCACCTGCTCATGCGGCACTATGACGGCCTGATGAAATCCGGCCGGATCAAGGGCCGTACAGGTAGCATGGCTTCCATCTAGCTGCATTAAGGTGTTCTTTATATGTTTCAGATAAAATCAGACGAAGAGATTGAATTGCTCAGGCAAAGCAATCTACTGGTTTCTGCCACACTCGCTGCCACCGCCGGAATGATGAAACCGGGTGTAACAACCGGATCCATCGACCGCCTCGCGGAGGAGTTCATCCGTGACCACGGGGGAATACCCGGTTTTAAGGGTTACCATGCCTACCCGGCCACTTTGTGTATCTCGATCAACGATCAGGTGGTGCACGGTATCCCGTCGGCCAGAGTCCTCAGGGACGGCGATATTGTATCAGTCGACTGCGGGGTGCTGCTGAACGGCTTCAACGGCGATTCCGCTTACACCTTTATGATAGGTGATGTACCGGCCGATGTGCGGAAACTCGTCCGTATCACTAAAGAGTGTCTTTACCTGGGCATAGAAAAAGCCAGGAGTGGAAACCGGGTGGGTGATATTGGCTCCGCGGTTCAAAAACATGCGGAGAGTAACGGCTTTTCGATAGTAAGAGAGATGGTGGGGCATGGAGTTGGCAGGTCACTGCATGAGCCTCCGGAGGTGCCCAATTACGGGAAGCCGGGCACCGGACCGGCTCTTCAAACCGGACTCACCATTGCCATAGAACCGATGATCAATCTTGGGAAAAGGCATATCTACCAGGAACGGGACGGATGGACTATCCGGACTGCCGATCACAAGCCTTCGGCCCATTTTGAACATACGGTGGCCATCCGGGAATACGGGGCAGATATTTTGTCTGATTTCTCTGTGATTGAAGAAGTAGTTTGTAAACAGTAATATATGCCAAAGCAGCCTTCTATCGAACAGGATGGAACAATCATCGAGGCGCTTTCAAACGCCATGTTCCGCGTTGAACTGGAAAATGGGCATGTTATAACAGCCCATATCTCAGGGAAGATGCGCATGCATTATATTAAAATATTACCGGGTGACAAGGTTAGAGTTGAAATGTCACCCTATGACCTGACAAAAGGAAGAATTGCATACCGATACAAAAACTGATAATACCGATCGATTATGAAGGTCAGAGCATCCGTTAGAAAACGTTCCGCCGAGTGCAAGATCGTACGCCGGAAAGGACGGTTATACGTGATTAACAAGAAGAACCCGAAATTCAAGCAACGTCAGGGTTAAACAGGAATTTTTAAACTCATTTAGGAATATCTAATATGGCACGTATCGTTGGTGTTGACATACCAAACAACAAGAGGGGCGAAATCGGCCTCACCTATATTTACGGGATCGGCCGGAGCAACGCAAGGAAGATCCTGGCTGCCGCCGGTGTCGACAAGGACCGCAAGGTACAGGACTGGACCGATGAACAAAGTGCAGCCATCCGTAACTATATCAATGAGAACTTTAAGATTGAGGGAGAATTACGTTCAGAAACCCAGTTGAATATTAAACGTCTCCTTGATATCGGATGCTATCGCGGGATCCGCCACCGCCTGGGACTTCCGGTCCGCGGCCAGAGTACCAAGAATAACGCGCGCACCCGTAAAGGAAGACGTAAAACCGTGGCAAACAAGAAAAAAGCGACTAAATAACCGGTGAAGTATGGCAAAAAAGAAGACTAAAACGGCGAAGAGACGGATCGTCCAGGTTGAACCCCTGGGAGAAGCACACATCCACTCTTCATTCAATAATATAATCATATCCCTGACCAACAATGCCGGTCAGGTGATTTCATGGTCCTCGAGCGGAAAAAACGGATTCAGGGGATCCAAGAAGAACACCCCTTACGCAGCCCAGGTCGCCGCACAAGATGCATCAAAAGTGGCTTACGACCTCGGATTGCGGAAAGTCAAGGTATTCGTGAAAGGCCCCGGTAACGGCCGGGAATCAGCCATTCGCACGATCCATAACAGCGGAATTGAAGTGGTTGAAATTGTGGATGTCACTCCGCTTCCGCACAATGGATGCCGTCCGGCAAAACGCAGAAGGGTGTAATTCCAGGGCAAGTAAATAACGTTAAATAAGAACCAGATGGCTAAGTATATAGGACCCAAAACCAAGATTGCCAGAAAATTCGGTGAACCGATATACGGATCGGACAAGTATTTTGACAAGCGGAATTATCCTCCGGGGTTCCACGGCCCGTCGCGCAGAAGGAGAAAACTATCGGAATACGGCGTACAGTTGAAGGAGAAGCAAAAGGCCAAATATACCTATGGCGTTCTCGAAAAACAATTTGCCAACCTGTTTTACAAAGCCCAGCGAACCAAAGGGATCACAGGCGAAGTGTTGCTTCAGCTGCTGGAATCGCGCCTCGATAACGTGGTCTACCGCCTCGGGATTGCCAACACCCGCGCAGCCGCCCGCCAGCTGGTCAGCCATCGTCACATCGTGGTCAACGGGAAGGTTGTCAATATCTCTTCCTATACCGTCAAACCCGGCGACATCGTCGCAGTACGCGAAAAGTCAAAATCATTGGAAGTGATACTCAATGCATTAGCCTCTTCTACCAGATCCAGAACTTCCTGGCTCGAATGGGATAATAACCTGATGACCGGCAAATTCCTGAACGTTCCCGAACGGTCGGAAATTCCGGAAACCATCAAGGAACAGCTTATAGTTGAATTATATTCCAAATAAACGCTTAAATCCTGATCAATGGCCATTTTATCTTTTCAGAAACCTGATAAGGTTATCCTGCTTGAATCGGACCCGCAGTACGGGAAGTTCGAATTCCGGCCACTTGAACCGGGCTACGGGATTACCATTGGTAATGCCCTCCGCCGCATCCTCCTGAGCTCACTCGAAGGATTCGCCATCACGACTGTCAAGATTGAAGGGGTGGATCACGAGTTCTCCACCATCAAGGGTGTTATGGAAGACGTGACAGAGGTTCTGCTTAACCTCAAACAGATCCGGTTTAAACAGCAGATTGAAGGAGTGGAGGATGAACGGGTTACCATCGCGGTTACAGGCCAAGATTCTCTTAAGGCTGCCGATATCGGGAATTTTCTTAGCGGTTTTAAGGTTCTGAACCCGGACCAGCCGATCTGCAGGATGGATCCGGCCGTTAAATTGCAGATGACCCTGACTATCAATAAAGGCAGGGGTTATGTGCCCTCAGAAGAAAACAAACCGGATGATGCCGAAATCGGCCTGATTGCCCTTGACTCGGTCTTCACGCCGATCCGGAACGTTAAGTACACGGTCGAGAATTTCCGCGTTGAACAAAAGACCGACTATGAAAAACTGATCCTGGAGATCCAGACGGATGGTTCGATCCACCCTAAAGATGCCTTGAAAGAGTCGGCCAAAATACTGATTCACCATTTCATGCTTTTCTCGGATGAGAAAATCACCCTTGAATCGGATGAAAAAATGGACAGCGAAGAGTTCGATGAGGAAGTCCTCCATATGAGGCAGCAATTGAAAACCAAACTGACCGACCTGGATCTGTCGGTCAGGGCTCTGAATTGCCTCAAGGCTGCCGATGTAGAAACCCTGGGGGACCTGGTAGCCTATAATAAAAACGACCTGCTCAAATTCAGGAATTTCGGCAAGAAATCCCTTACCGAGCTGGAAGACCTGCTGAAAACCATGAACCTGAATTTCGGCATGGATGTGGCTAAGTACAAGTTGGATAAAGAATAAAGAGTAAAGATTTAAGAAAAAAGAAATGAGACACGGTGATAAACAGAATAATTTAGGAAGGACAGACTCACACAGGGATTCCATGCTGGCCAACATGGCCAGTTCACTGATAAAAAGCAAGAGGATTACCACTACCGTTGCCAAAGCCAAGGCATTGCGCAAATATGTTGAACCTCTGATTACCCGTGCCAAGCAAGATACGACCCATTCACGCAGGATTGTTTTTAGCTATCTGACAGATAAGGAAGCTGTTACAACCTTGTTCCGGGATGTGATACAGAAAGTGGCCGATCGTCCCGGTGGTTATACCCGGATCCTGAAGACCGGTACCCGTCTGGGAGACGGAGCTGAAATGTGCATCATAGAACTGGTCGATTTTAATGACAACATGCTGAAGGGCAAAGCCGAAGCCAAAGTTAAAACAACCCGCCGTTCCCGGAAAACCACAAAAAAAATTGCCGGTGAAACGACCGAAAAAGTTGCTGGTGAAACAGCCGAAAAAATTGACGTTGAAAAAGCCAAACCTGCCGCTGAAAAAAAGAAACCGGCTCCTAAAACTCCCAAAAAGAATGCAGGGGGAGCAGTGAAGACCAAGAAAGCTGAAGAAGCAGGTAAAACCAAGAAAGTCAAAGCCGTTGAAGAAACCCCGGTGAAGAATGAACCGGCTGCCGAAGAGGCTTCAGAAACCAGGGAATGATATTAATTTCAGATTACGACCACCCGGGCCCGCAAACCCGGGTTTTTTGTTATCTTCTCCGGCTAATCAGGTGAATTATGGATCTGCAGGCTTTTATTCGGCTGCTTGAAAAGAGCGGGGAACTGACCAGGATCAGGGAAAAGGTATCGACACGACTTGAAATCACGGAGATAACCGACAGGATATCCAAGTCAGAAGGCGGAGGAAAGGCATTGCTGTTTGAAAACAACGGAACCGGATTCCCTCTTCTGATCAATTCCCTGGGATCTGCAAGCCGGATCAAGCTCGCCTTCAGGGGATATCTGCCGGAAGAGCTGGCCCTCGAGGTCACCCGGCTGATCAGCTCCCTGACCGGAGCCGGTTCAGGCCTGATCGCAAAAGTCGGTAAGCTTCCTCTCCTGGGTAAGGTATCGGGTTGGCTGCCGGTGAAGAAAAATGGCCGGGGACGTTGTCAGGAAATAATAGAACCGGAACCTGACCTACAAAAACTACCGGTACTGACATGCTGGCCCCATGACGGCGGCCCTTTCATCACGCTGCCTCTCGTGCACACAATAGATCCTGTGACCGGGTCGCCGAACCTGGGTATGTACCGGATGCAGGTTTTCGATACAAGGACGACAGGAATGCACTGGCACTTGCATAAAACCGGGGCACGGCACTACCGCGAACATGAAAGGCTCAAAAGGAAAATGCCTGTGGCTGTGGCGCTGGGCGGAGATCCGGTTTACACCTATTGCGCCACGGCACCCCTGCCCGACGGGATCGACGAATACCTGCTGGCTGGCTTTATCCGAAAGGAACCGGTCAGGCTGGTCAGGTGCATTACACAGGATTTATGGGTTCCGCAGGATTGCGATTTTGTGATTGAGGGGTATGTTGATCCGGAGGAGCCCCTCCGTCAGGAGGGCCCGTTTGGTGACCATACCGGATTCTATTCCCTCGAAGATGCCTATCCGGTATTCCATGTAACGGCCATTACTCACCGGGAAGAGGCTGTTTACCCGGCAACGGTCGTCGGAATTCCCCCTCAGGAAGATGCCTGGATCGAATGGGCGACCGAACGGCTGTTTGAACCTTTAATCCGTTTGTCCCTGGTGCCCGAACTGACCGGTTTCCATATGCCAACGGCAGGAGTGGCCCATAACCTGGTCCTGGCATCAATCGAAACGGCTTTTCCCGGGCACGGACGCAAGGCCCTGCACGCCCTCTGGGGCGCGGGGCAGATGATGTTCACCAAGTTAGCCATCATCGTAGGTAACGAACCTCGATTGACGGATTATGAGGCTTTAGCCCGACATGTTTCGGCCCGCGTTGATCCTGCCAGACATGTCGAAAGGGCCACAGGACCGCTGGATTGTCTTGATCATTCATCGGCAGAACCTGTGTACGGAGGGAAATTGGGCCTTGACGCAACCGGTCCGGTCCTGGAAACCAATGCCGTTCAGGAACAGTATCCGGATCTGAATTCTCTGGCTTCTTTCCGGTCGGTTCATCCTGAGATTAAGGATATCAATCTCGATTGGATCCGGAAAGGAATCGCAGTGGGGCTCGTTTCCTTGTCAAAGGGGCGGCCGGGAATAATCCGTGAATTGATGGATGATATCCGCCAGGAAGAGTTTTTTTCCCCTATCCGATTCTGGTTCTTTTTTGACAGGGAGGTCAACCTGAAGAGGACCCATGACCTGGTCTGGCTGGTCGGAAACCATGTGGACGCGTCAAATGACATCGTGATATCCGCACCGGGACAAACCAGTAAAAATGGAATTTTGTTCGTCGATGCAACCACCAAATCCAGGGAGATGGATGGATTCAGGAGGCCTTGGCCTAACCCTGTGGTGATGGATGACACAACGATCAGCCTGGTCGACCGGAAATGGGACAGTTACGGCCTGGGACCCATGATCCCGTCACCTTCACTGGAGTACCGGCCGCTGGTGAGAGAGGGGGGAGCGAGGGTCATAGAGTAAAGAGAAAGGAGAAAGGAGGAAGGAGAAGGGAGGAAGTTAGAATTTGAAGGGGATTTGAGCAGACCGGCTGGAGAATTCAGCCAATCCCTGGTCCAGGAATTCGATGAAAGCGTCAATATCCAAATTGTAGGACCGGGTTGGGATCAGGAGTTCGCCGTTAGAGTCCAGCAAAGTATATTGGGGTTGGGTGTTCTGCCCGAAACGGGTAATCTGGAAATCCTGGTTCTTTTTCCCGAGCGTTTTCTTGACCTTTCCGTCAAATGTCGATGTAACCCATTCGTTTTCAGGAAGCTTGATAACCTTGTCATCAACATACAAGGCAACCAGCACAAAGTTCTCACGGAGCCGCTTGATCACCCTGGGATCGGACCATACCCGTGCTTCCATCTCCCTGCAGTTGACACAACCATGACCGGTGAAATCCACGAAAACCGGTTTGTTCTGGGCTCTGGCACAGGCAAGCGCCTGGTCATAATCGAAATAGCCTGTCAGCCCATGGGGCAATTTCAGCCGGTCGGCATATTTGGGCTTCTCACAAACACTCTCCAATGGCTTGGCGGACGAAGGATAGGAAGCGGCATTTTCCCGGATGACTTCCCGGATGTCAAAGTCATGAGTTGTTTCCGGCGGAAGGTAACCTGCGAGGGCTTTTAACGGTGCTCCGATCATGCCCGGTATCAGGTAAATGACAAAGCTAAAGGTTAGGATGGCCAGCAGGAGCCTGGGAACACCGATGAGGGTAACCTCGCTGTCATGCTTAAACCTGATTTTCCCCAGGAGGTAGAAGCCCATCAGGGTAAAGATGACGATCCAGAAAGCCAAATATATTTCGCGGTCGAGGATACCCCAGTGATAGGTCTGGTCTGCGATGCTAAGAAACTTCAGTCCCAGGGCCAGTTCGATGAAGCCCAGCACTACCTTGACCGAGTTCAGCCATCCTCCTGATTTGGGCATGGAATTCAGCCAGGTGGGAAATACGGCGAACAGGGTGAAAGGGAGGGCAAAGGCGAGGCCGAAACCCAGCATGCTGATGATGGGCTGAAGCACCTGCCCGCCGGCTGATTGGACCAGCACGGTACCCACAATCGGGCCGGTGCAGGAAAAGGACACGAGAACCGTGGTGAAGGCCATGAAAAAAGGTCCGCCCCATCCCCCTTTGTCGACCTGCTGGTCTGACCGGGTGATCATCCAGTTGGGAAGGTTTATCTCGAACATGCCGAAGAACCAGGCGGCAAAAAACATGAATACCAGGAAGAAGAGCACATTGGGAATCCAGTGGGTACTTAGGAAATTGGCTATTCCCGGACCGAAGATGAGGGCAACAATTGTACCTATCACCGTGAAAATGGCGACGATGGATACTCCGAAAAAGAGGGCTTTCCCGATCGATTTTCTGCGCGGATCCTTGCCATGCATGAAAAAGGATACTGTCATCGGGATCATCGGGAAAACACAGGGAGTAAGCAGGGCGATCAATCCGCTGCCGAAAGCTATCCAAAAAAGTGCCCAGAGGGATTTGGAGGAGGAACCCGGTTCGTCAGGCTTTTCGGATTTTATGGTCGCAGAAGCATCAGACCGGCTTCCTGCCGCTGGTTCCGGGCCCACGGAAAAGGAAAAGTCATCTTCCCCCAGGGTGCAAACCTTGTCATCACAAACCTGATATTCAACCGTGCCGGTAACAGTCAAGGATCCGGGTTTCAGGACCCTGATTCTTTGTGAAAACCGGGCCTCCAGGGTAAAGTACTTGACTTTGACCCCGAACATCTCGTCAAATTCCTCGGTGGCCGGGGTGATCTCCGCGACCGTATCTATTCTCTCCCATAATTCGGATGCGTTGAAGGTAAAGCGGGCAGGCACGGGTCCTTCAGGAACATCCTGGCTGTACATGTGCCAGGTCGGATCAATGGATGCAATGAACACCAAGTTATAAACCGAGTCACTGACCTGACTGGCAGTGTAGTTCCAGGAAACCGGGTCAACCAGTTGCGCCTTGGCCGGTGTGGCCAATGCTGCGGTGATCAGTAACGGAAAGAGGATTTTCCTGAGTTCTCGGGAGAGATTCATGGGGGCGGGATTGAGGTTAGAGGATGATTTTCTCACCGGCTGAATCGATAAATTCGTAATTGATGATTCCGAGGTTGCTGTCGGCCTGCAGGCGGAGCCATTTTTTCTGCTTCAGGAACCATTTCATCCGGATGGAGGTGACACCTTGTTTCAGGTAGGCGATGAGGTACGGATGAGCCCTGAGTGTAACCTTGGATTTGGGAAATTTTTCCAGGATAAAGAGAAAATGATTAAGGACCTGGTCGATGATCAGGATGGTGGGTGTTATCTCGCCGGAGCCATTGCAGGTGGGGCATGTTTCCATGATCTGGACTTCCATTTCCGGCCGGACGCGCTGCCTGGTGATCTGAAGAAGTCCGAATTTGCTGAGAGGCAGGATATGGTGCTTGGCCCTGTCGGATTTCATGTTTTCCCTTATGCGTTCAAAGACCTTCTGCCGGTGGTCTGCTTTTACCATATCGATGAAGTCGATCACGATAATGCCTCCCATATCACGAAGCCTGAGCTGTCGGGCAATCTCGTCAGCGGCGGCCAGGTTGACTTCCATCGCGTTGGTCTCCTGGTCGGCAGCGGATTGGGCACGGTTTCCGCTGTTCACATCTATCACGTGAAGGGCTTCGGTATGTTCGATGATCAGGTAGGCCCCGCTTTTAAAGGAAACGGTTTTCCCGAAAAGGGTCTTGATCTGTTTGTCAATGCCGAAATGTTCGAAGATAGGGACGCGGCCGGTATAGAGCCTGACGATTTTCTGTTTTTCGGGTGCAATCGTGACAATGAATTCCCTGATTTCCCGGTAGAGTGACTGGTCATTGACTATGATGCTGTTAAAAGTTGAGTTCAGGATATCCCGCAGGATGGCGGAGGTCCTGTTAAGCTCACCCAGCACCAGGCTCGGCGTCTGAACCGATTTGATGTCGATGAAGATCGCCTCCCATTTCTCAACCAGTCCTCTGAGCTCGGCATCCAGTAAGGCTACTTTGCGCTCCTTGGCGACCGTCCTGACGATCACGCCGTAATTTCGTGGCTTGATCGACAGGATCAGCCGTTTCAGGCGGTCACGTTCTTCTTCCGATTTAATCTTTGTCGAAACGGAGACTTTGTCGGAGAAGGGCAGAAGAACCAGGTTTCTTCCTGCCAGTGAGATTTCACTGGTCAGGCGGGGCCCCTTGGATGCGATGGGTTCCTTGGTTACCTGGATCAGCACGGTTTGACCCGTTTTCATCAGGTTTGCTATTTTCCCATGCTTGTCGATATCCGGCTCGGATCGGAATTTGTCAAGGGATGGAACCTTGGTCTTCCGGTTGAGGGCCATGTTCAGGTACTTGTTCAGCGATTGGAACTGGGGTCCCAGGTCGAGGTAATGAAGGAAAGCATCTTTTTCGTACCCGACATCCACAAAAGCGGCATTCAGGCCGGGCATGATCTTCTTGACCTTGCCCAGGTAGATGTCTCCGACCGAAAACTGGATATTGGATTTTTCCTTATTGAGCTCAACCAGCCGTTGTTCCTCGAGCAGTGCAATAGCAATCTCGTTCGTACCGGCATCAATGATCAATTCGTTACTCACAACTCATCAAGTCTTTGGAGAAAAGAGCACGGCGGGCTTTGACTTCTCAATAAAACAGCATAAACCTAAAGAGAAGGCCTCCTTAGGTTTATGCCATAGCACCATTAATGAAAGACTATTTCTTCTTTTTATGGCGATTCTTACGCAGGCGCTTTTTACGCTTGTGCGTAGCCATCTTGTGTCTTTTGCGTTTTTTTCCGCTTGGCATGTTACTGTCAATTTACTTGAAGCGAACTATTTTTTCTTCCTTACCTGATCTTTAACCTTGGCAACAAAAGTTTTAGCCGGCTTAAATGACGGGATAAAATGCTGCGGGATGATAATGGTGGTGTTTTTCGAAATGTTCCGGGCGGTTTTTTCAGCCCTTTTCTTAACCACAAAACTTCCAAAACCTCTCAGGTATACATTGTTACCATTTACTAACGAGGTTTTCACGGTGCTCATGAAAGCTTCAACCGTCTTCTGAACAGCCACCTTTTCAATTCCGGTGTTCTTGCTGATTTCGTTTACAATGTCTGCTTTAGTCATCTCTATAAATACTTTAATTATCAACTAATTACATTAGGTCTGCAAATATAATCCTTTTTCATTAATTAATAAGCCCTCATTATTTTTTTTTTGCTTTTTTTCCATTCTTCGGGTTGAAACGCATCTATATGTCAGACAATCGTCTGTAGGAAGCTCCTGCTGGCGGGATTTTGCGAATCGGGAAATGTTCGTATTTTTATTAATCAAATAAATTTTATTCAAATGTCTGTAAATAAAGCGATTTTGGTCGGAAATGTAGGCAAGGATCCTGAAATCCGGCATCTGGAAGGAGGAACTTCCGTCGCCCGCTTTACCCTGGCAACATCCGAAACGTACAAGAACAAAAGCGGCGAACTGGTAACGAATACGGAATGGCATAACATTGTTGCCTGGCGGCAGCTGGCTGACCTGGCCGAGAAATATATCCGCAAGGGAAGGCAGCTCTACGTAGAAGGCAAGATAACCAACCGGCAGTTCGACGACAAGGACGGGAACAAACGTTACATTACCGAGATTGTGGCTGACAACATCCGTCTGCTGGGCAGGAAAGAGGAGAATGCAGCGCACAAGGATGCCGTGACGGGCCGGGCAGCGGATGAAAGCACCACCCCGCAGCCGGCAGATGACATCCTGCAGCCGGGTGAAAGCGATGACCTGCCCTTCTAGATTAACCGTTTAATGTCAGTCGCACCGGCGATAATCATCGACCTGGCCATCATACTGATCTTGTTGGCAGCCTCTGCCCTGATCGCCGGGGCAGAAGTTGCTTTTTTTTCACTCAGTCCCTCTGATATTGAATCCATCAGAAAAAAAAAGGGAAAGAAATACGAAAGGATCCTGTATCTGCTCGGAAAACCGGAAAATCTTCTGGCTACCCTGCTGGTTACGAACAATCTGCTGAATATCGGGATCGTGATTCTCTCGACCTGGTTTACCAGCGAGATTCTCAATTTTCATGAACACCCGGTTCTGACATTCATCCTGCAGGTCGTTGTCATCACCTTCCTGATCCTGCTTGTGGCGGAATTGCTTCCAAAAGTCTATTCCACACGTCATAATCTTCGGGTAGCCAAGCTGATGGCCATGCCATTGGCTTCCCTGGAGAGACTGCTCCGCCCCGTCAACCGTGTCCTGATCGGATCAACCACACTGGTAAGGAGACGCATCAGCAACCAGCCGGATCCTTTGACCATGAATGAATTGTCCGATGCCCTGAACCTGACCGGTGAAGATCTCATCGAGGAGGAAAAAATCCTGAAGGGCATTGTCCGGTTTGGTAACATTGAGGTAAGGGAAATCATGAAACCCAGGGTGGACATTGTATCCCTTGACATCACCGCTTCATTCAGCCAGGTTTTCAATCAGATGGTCGAACTGGGTTACTCGAGGGTTCCGGTTTATTTCGAGGATCTGGATGACATCCGGGGAATACTTTACCTGAAGGACCTTCTGCCCCATGTCCGTAAACCCGATAGCTTCCGGTGGCAATCACTGATCAGGCCACCTTTCTTCATACCGGAGAGCAAGAGGATCAACGACCTGCTTGAAGAGTTCCGGAAAAACAAGATGCACCTGGCCCTGATCGTGGATGAGTTCGGCGGGACTTCAGGACTGGTGACCCTGGAGGATATACTGGAAGAAATCGTGGGTGAGATCAGGGACGAATCGGATGATGAGGATATCTTGTTCCGGAAGGTAGGGGAGAATGCCTACCTGTTCGATGGCAAGACATTGCTTAACGACCTTATCCGGGCCCTGTCCCTCGAGGAGGATTTCTTCGATGCAGTTAAAGGCGGCGCCGATACCCTGGCGGGTCTGATCCTGGAAATGCGCGGTGAAATTCCCGATCCGGGTGATAAGATTACCATTAATCATCTTACTTTTATTGTGAAGAGCCGTGACGACCGCCGGATAATAGAAGTCCAGGTCCTTGTCGGCCGACCACCGGATGAAATGCCTGAAAAATAAACTGATCCTGGCAGGACTGATACTGACTTGCCTCTTCACCGGATGCCGTGAGAAATATTCCGCAAAACCCCGGGCTTATTTCAGAATTGACCTGCCGGCCAAGGAGTACAAGCCCTTTCAGGGTGATTATCCTTATGGTTTTGATATTCCTGTCTACTCAAAAGTGGAATCCTACAGCGGTACGAACAGGGACACCGACACTACAAGATACTGGATCAATGTAGCGTTTCCCCAGTTCAGGAGCCGTATTCATCTGACCTACAAGCCTGTGCAGAATAACCTGCAGAGACTGATCGAAGATTCCCATACTTTTGCGTACAAACACAGCATCAAAGCCGATGCGATCAACCAGAAGGAATACTATAACCCGGAACACCGGGTCTATGGTGTCCTGTTCGACATCAAGGGAAATACGGCTTCGTCGGTTCAGTTTTACATGACCGACAGCATCCGCCATTTTCTGCGCGGTGCGCTCTATTTTGATCGGGAACCCAACATGGATTCGCTTGCACCGGTCAACGATTTCCTGCGACAGGACATTGAGCGGCTGATTGAAACATTAACCTGGAAAACAAAGAACTGAAAGATGATCATCGATCAAATTTCCGCCCTTAAGGGAAAAAAGAAAGCCTTTGCCTGGCTGATCGACCCCGACAAATGCGATCACACCCGGCTCAGCCAGCGGATCCAGACTGCCAACCAGTTGGGCGTTGATTACCTGTTTGTGGGAGGAAGCCTGGTTTTTAACCATGTTGATTCCCTGATAAAACTGATCAAACCGCTTTGCGTGATGCCGGTCATCCTGTTCCCCGGTTCTCCTCTTCAGGTCAGTTCCCGGGCCGATGCCATCCTGTTATTGTCCTTGATATCCGGGAGAAATCCCGAGTTCCTGATCGGACAGCATGTGATTGCTGCTCCTTTTATCAGGGAATCGGGTATAGAAATCCTGCCTACCGGGTATATGCTGGTAAATGGAGGTACACAAACTTCTGTCGCCTACATGAGCAATTCCCAACCCATACCCAATAACAAGCCCGACCTTGCACTGGCAACGGCAATGGCAGGCGAAATGCTTGGACTCCGTCTTATATTCATGGATGCAGGAAGCGGAGCGCCGGATCCTGTGCCGGTCCCCATGATCCGGTCGGTATCCACGGGGGTAAAAGTTCCACTGATTGTCGGTGGAGGTATCAGCTCAGCAAACCAGGCGAGGACGGCTTATGAGGCGGGTGCCGACATTATCGTGGTCGGGAACGCCGCCGAGCGGGATCCGGGGCTGATTGAAGATTTCATTCACGAACGCGATCGCTTCAATACCTGACCGGGGAAAACTCAATCCCGATCTGCAGAGCCGGCATATCGTAATTTGCCGGTTGATCTGTCATGGCTGACGGGCGCCAGGAAACCTGAACAGCCAACTTGTCAAAGCCCAGCCTGACAAATGGGGCATAAAGAAAAGGCCGGATGCAATCAATCCGCCTCTTGATTTTCATATCTGACCGGATGCCTGATCCGCCTGATTCAGGACTCGGCAGGGTCGTCGACAGAACGGACGATACGGGAGTTGTTGCAGATATCCCGGCATCGATGTAGGTACCGAGGTAGTTTCCTCGTTGGCCTAATCTGACCCTCAGTCCGAAAGCTCCCTCGAATCCGGTTACCGAAAGGCTTTGCCTCCGGAATGAAAGGGTGTCTCCCGGGAGCAGGGGAAGGCCCGGCTGCATCCTGAACTTCTGGCCGGCGATGCCAGCTTCTGCAACCAGGGCGAGCGGCCGCGAAAGCCTGATTTTATAGCGCAAGCCTCCTCTGAAGCCCAATGAAAATCCTGTTTGAGAATCGCCAGCCCGGGAAACAGGCGGGATCCATGCCGTACCCAGGAAGAAATGGGTGAAATGCAGGCGGTTAGGACCGAAGGAGGATTTTTCGGACAACGGTTTGACTTTTAGTTCAAAGGCCTGCCCTTGCAGGCCGGCTGAACAAAAGAAAGCCGCATACAGAGCTATAATTGACATGCGGATCGATAGCCTTACTCTGTCCATTGAGCCGTCATTCCATTATAAAAAACTTGCAGGATATTGCTTCTATTCCATGAGCCTCGCGCAATGGAAGTCCGGATCAGTGGATTCATCTCCTTAACTCCATATTTTATCAGTAAACCTGATGAATCGCTGATGTGATAATAAAG
>Ga0172375_10006784_pt1 | contig 15899 bp, 15 predicted proteins | sample LakKiv1m_FD_114537 | JGI IMG/M metagenome (GOLD analysis project Ga0172375, IMG submission 114537) | Freshwater microbial communities from Kabuno Bay, South-Kivu, Congo - kab_092012_11.1m | ecosystem: Environmental > Aquatic > Freshwater > Lake | place: Democratic Republic of the Congo...
ATTGGACCAGTCCCATCAAATCTTGGCATAGTTTTTTACACCTCCTTTCTTAATTTTAATAGATAGTTCGACCTTTACCTACTATCTAGTATGAATATACACCCATAATATTTCATTGTCAATAACTTGAAAATTTGATAAGATAAAATCAAGAAATTCAAGCGGCGCGCCAGTTTCACTGGCACGAAATTCGGCGGCGGCGGAAAGCGAGGGCGGGCAAAAATTCCTTCCCCCCCAACCCCCTTCCTTTTTGCCCGCCCGAGCGTTCAGTTTGGCGCGCGAAGCGCGCCATCAGTTCCGTTCAAAAAAGGTTCGGATTTCGTCAAACAAACGCACTCGATCCATGAAAATTTTAGCCATCGAAACCAGCTGTGATGACACGGCTATTAGTATCGTGAATGTAAACGGCTCATTGCAGAAGCCGATTTTTCGCGTGCTCGCTCATAACATTTCTTCGCAAATTAAGATTCATCAAGAATGGGGCGGGGTGGTGCCGTCACTGGCCAAGCGAGAACATGGGAAAAATTTGGTGCCGTTGTTGGTTAAATCGCTAGAAGAAGCTAATCTTAAAAAAGTTTCGAAGTTCGACTTCGGACTCCTTGAAGTACAAACTTCTAAACTTGAAAAAATCTTAGAACGCGAACCAGAATTAAAAGAGCAATTTTTGAAAATAATTCCGACTTTAAAAATTCCAAAGATTGACGCAATTGCGGTGACGAAGGGACCGGGACTTGAGCCAGCGTTATGGGTGGGGATTAATTTTGCTAAAGCGCTGGCGTTGGTTTGGGATAAACCGCTTTATCCGGTTAACCATCTCGAAGGGCACATTTTGGCCTCATTAGCTACCCCTCAAAAAATTAAATTCCCGGTTATTTCTTTGATTGTGAGTGGTGGACATACCGAGTTAGTTTTATCAAAAGACTGGCTGAAATATAAGATTGTCGGGAGAACGCGTGATGATGCGGCGGGTGAGGCGTTTGATAAAGTTGCCCGCATTTTAGATCTCCCCTATCCAGGCGGGCCTGAAATTTCTAAATTAGCCATGCAGGTCACCGAAGACTCCCCCTTGGGAACCTCTCAAGGGAAGTCTTCGGTAACCCTAATCAAATTACCGCGCCCAATGTTGCATTCTGGCGACTTTGACTTCTCTTTTTCTGGCTTAAAAACAGCGGTGCTTTATTTGGTACAAAAATTAAAACAAGAAAATAAATTTGATGACCAAATTAAAGCTGAAATTGCTCATGATTTTCAAAATGCTGTGATTGAAGTGCTTGTCGCTAAAACTCTCGCCACAGCGAAAAAATTTAAGGCTCAAACCATCATCGCCGGCGGTGGGGTGATTGCTAACTCTGCCCTGCGCGAGACTTTAACCAAAATGGCTGGCGAGAATAATCTCCAATTACTTATCCCCGAACTCGCCTACTCCACCGACAACGCCACGATGATTGCTCTCGCCGCCGGTTTGCGACTCTTGGCTAACAAAGCAAAAACTGTGCATACCTTCAAAGCGGAAGGAAATTTGCCTTTGAAATAGGGCCATTTTTTGGTATAGTTGGAGAGTGTTAGACAAAGATTCTAAATTTTTCAAGCCCTATAATCCGACTGAGACCGAGAAGCGGATTTATGAAATGTGGGAAAAAAGCGGACACTTCGCGCCCGAGGGCGATGGCCAGCCATTTACCATAATTATGCCTCCACCGAACGCCAACGGCCGTCTCCATGCTGGCCATGCCCTCTTTGTGACCCTTGAGGACGTAATGACTCGCTATAAGCGTTTGCGTGGTTATAAGACCTTGTGGCTCCCCGGCACCGACCATGCTGGTTTTGAAACCCAAGTGGTGTTTGAGAAAAAATTAGAAAAAGAGGGCAAATCGCGTTTTGATTTTTCGCGCGAAGAACTTTATGAGCAAATTATGAAGTTCACTCTTGACCACAAGAGTGCGACTGAAAATGATTTGCGCGCGCTCGGCGCTTCGTGCGATTGGAGTCGCGAGAAATTTACCCTTGATCCGGACATCATCAAAACTGTCTATGATACTTTTAAACAAATGTCTGATGATGGCTTGATTTATCGTGGCAAACGGATTGTCAATTGGTGCACCAAGCATCAAACTTCGCTCTCGGATCTAGAAACTTTGCCTGTTACTAAAACCGAAAAACTTTATTATTTCCAATATGGGCCATTCGTCATTGCCACTTCTCGGCCAGAGACCAAATTTGGCGACAAATATATAGTGATGCATCCGGACGATGTTCGTTACGCCCAGTATAAAGAAGGTGATAAAATCCCGCTCAAGTGGATCGACGGCGAAATTACGGCGACAGTGGTTAAAGATGAGATTATCGATATGAATTTTGGCACCGGGGTGATGACCATTACGCCCCAGCACGACACGGCTGATTTTGGGATCGCAGAACGCCACAATTTAACCAGTGTTGAAATCATTGACAAGAACGGACGTCTGACCGATATTGCTGGTGAGTTTAAAGGAATGAAAATTGACGAAGCCCGTGGCAAGATTGTCGAAAAATTAAAAGATATGGGCCTGTTAGTTAAAGAAGAAGATTATGAACATACGATTTTTACTTGTTACAAATGCGGTCGTACGCTTGAACCGCGCGTAATGCCCCAATGGTTTATCAAGATGGAATCACTCGCCAAGCGCGCGATTGAGGTGGTGAAAAATGGCGAGATTAAGATTATCCCCGATTTCCAAGAAAAAATTTATTTCAATTGGCTGGAGAATATCCGCGACTGGAATATCTCGCGCCAGATTGTCTGGGGTATCCCCATCCCGGCCAAAATTTGCCCTAACTCTGATTGCGATTTTGGCGTTGTTGATTTGACTGATGAAAAAAGTAGGTGCGAGAAATGTGGTAGTGAGCTAGTAAAAGACCTCGACACCTTTGACACCTGGTTCTCGTCTGGCCAGTGGCCATTTGCCACTTTGATGGCAAACGATTTTCCCGCCCAAGGCGGGCCAGCCTCGGGCTGGAAAAATTTCTATCCGACCGATGTGATGGAGACAGGCGCCGACATCCTCTTTTTCTGGGTTACGCGCATGATTATGCTTGGGCTCTATCGCACCGGGCAAGTCCCTTTTCGTACCGTCTATCTTCATGGTTTAGTACGCGATGCCGGCCGGCAAAAAATGAGCAAGAGTAAGGGCAACGTGATTAGCCCAGTTGAAATTAGCGAAAAATACGGCACTGATGCTTTGCGCATGGCGCTCGTGGTCGGCAATACCCCGGGAATGGATTTAGCTCTATCAGAAGACAAAATCAGAGCTTATAAACTTTTTGCCAATAAATTATGGAATATAACGAGGTTTATTCTCGAAAATACTGAACTTGGAGGTGAAACCTCCAAGTTGACAGAAATAGATAAAAAACTCACCGAAAATCTCGATGCGATTTTGAGAGACATCACCACCGACCTCGACAATTTTCGCTTCCATCTCGCCTCAGACAAACTCTATCATTATGTTTGGGATGAATTAGCGGCGAATATTTTGGAAGATAGCAAAAAAATCTTTGCTGGTTCAGACGAGGCAACTAAGCTCTCGCGCCAGCAATTCCTCCTTCACACGCTCAAAAAAATCTTGATCGCCCTGCACCCCTTTATGCCCTTTATTACCGAAGAAATCTGGCAAGCTATCTCTCCCGACAGAATATTGATGATCGAACCGTGGCCAGTCAAATAGCTTCTGTGCTATAATTTACTTATAAATGCCCAGCAACTTAAATTGGCTTTTTGTTTTGTTGGCCGTGGTTGGAGGTTTCTTGCCAACCATTTTCTGGCTTTGGTTTTGGTTACAAGAAGATCGCAAAAAACCCGAACCGATGCGCTTAGTGATGAAAACTTTTATTGTTGGTGGTTTTTTTATTATCCTCGCTTTCGTTCTAGAACGGCTAATTTCTCCTGATTCGGGCATCACCGACCAAATTTTAAATGCTTATCGAACTCATCTAGAACTATGGCCCTTAATTATCCTCATTACCCCTTTAATTGCTTGGGCAGTGATTGAAGAATTAGTGAAATATCTCGCCGCCTATGTCGCCGCTCTAAAAAATAAGAGTTGTGACGAGCCAATCGACATGATGATTTATATGGTCACCGCCGCTCTCGGCTTCTCCGCGATCGAAAATTTTCTCTTTTTGTTGAATGTCCTCGTCACCGATGGCACGAACTCGGCCTCTTTTCTCTTTACTGGCAATCTCCGCTTCTTGGGGGCAACTTTGTTGCATAGCGTTACTTCAGCGATTTTCGGCGCGTTTTTAAGTTTTGCCTTTGCCCGAAGCAAGATCACCAAGATAATCGCTTGGCTATTGGGCTTTATCGCGGCTAGCGCCTTGCACGTTCTCTTTAATTTTTTTATAATAGTGAACGAAGGTGGCGATGTGCTCCGTGTCTTAATTTGCCTCTGGGCCGTCGCGATGTTTGTTATTTTCTTATTTGAAATTGTCAAACGCCTATCTTATGGCAAAATCATTACTAGCTCATTAAACCAATCTAACTATGTTTAATAAGGATAAACGCTCATTTTTCGAGAGAATTACTGGTAGCATCTCAGTCAATGATGATGAGGTAAAGACCAAGACGAGCGAACCCTCCTTCTCACCGAAGATTAAGTCTAGTGGTAATTGGCTCGTTGCCGACGATGCTCCCGAAACACTAGAGGAGATTGGCGAACTGTCAGTTGATGTTTATCAGACCGACAATGATATTGTTGTACAAGCAATGATCGCCGGCGTGCGACCCGAAGATCTTAATCTCTCAATTACGCGCGAAATGGTAACCGTCGAAGGTCGCAGGCAGAAGTCGACCGAAGCTGAAGGTGATGGTTATTTCATGAAAGAGCTTTATTGGGGCTCTTTCGCTCGCAAAATCCTCCTCCCGTGCGAAGTTGAGCCGGACGAAGCTGAGGCTTATGAGAAAAACGGTTTGCTCACGGTCCGGATGCCCAAAATTGATAAACAACGCACCCAAAAAGTTAAGGTAAGATCGTTATAACATGGATGAAGAAAGTAAACAGCTTCTGCGCGAAAATAACGGAATGCTTAAAAAGCTCTTGGGCTACCAACGGCTCGCCCGCTGGTTTGGTTTTATTAAATGGGTGATTGTTATCGGCTCAGCTCTTGGCGCGCTTTACTACTTAGAGCCGATGATCAACGATCTTTGGGATACTTATAGCAACTTATTAAACACCGTTAGTAGCACTAGCATCAATACTCTACCGGGGCAATAGAGAAATCTTGTGTGCTCGGGGCCGGTCTCGAACCGGCGACCTATTCCTCTTCAGGGAAGCGCTCTACCAACTGAGCTACCCGAGCCTTATTTTGCAATTATAGGCTATTTAGAGTCATTTTTCAAATACTTCTTTCCCCTCAATTTTTTGGATAAGTATTCTTGTTTTTTTGAAAATTATAATCGGGTCTATATTTATAACCTTTACCAAAACCAAGATTTTTCATTAATTTAGAACGTTTTGATCAAATAAGTCTTGAGACATGTCCCCCCGGCCAGAATCGAACTGACATCAAGCCCTTAGGACGGGCTCGTTCTAATCCGTTGAACTACGGGGGGTTACTAAATTCCTATGTATTCACTGTTTATTTCTCCAACCAAAGAATGCATCAACTTCAGTGTACCATGCCCTTTTCGGACAGTCACCCGACATATGCCATATTTAGTTTTTCCTCTTACACCTCCATCATTCAATCTTAATTTGATTTTTTCTGGCGCCACTCCAGTAACAAACGACCAATAACTTAAACTATCTGTTTTCTTCATCCCTGTAAAAATTCGAACCGTTATTCCTATGCGTTTTTCTTCTATCTTGAGCGTCCCCCTGAGTATTTTCAGATACAGAGAAACCATTTTGTCATCAGTATTGGTAAATTCGCAGACCCTATTCTTGTGACCCTCGGCCCAATATAACATAGAAATAATTATGGCCGATTCGCGGGCTTTACTTTTTAACAAGAGGCGAGCTTTTTCTTCTGAAATCTTTATATTTTCTATCCTTCTCTTTCTGCTTCCTCCTTGATTTGAACGAAGAATTGCTTTTTGTGAAGAAGAAAGTTTTATATCTTGAATATGATTCCAAACCGTCGTTTTTGGAAGAGACAACTTTAACATGATCTGCTGAATACTAAAACCGTCAGAGCGCAATCTTTTTATCTCTTTTATTGTTTTAACAGAATGAGCTCTCACTCACCTATCATACTACTGGATAGATTAACAATCAAACTGAGTATAACCTAATAGTTCTAATATAGCATATTTAGGGCTTAAAAATAAAACCATTCCTGCTCCAAAACCAAAGGGGTGGGTGCATCTCGATAGGAGTTATGCCACTTCCTTTTAATAAGATTCTCCATCTTTCAGAAATTTGATCTTTGGATAATTCTTTGGCTTCTTTCTCTGTTATTACTCCAAGGATAATCGAACATCGAACAACGTGAGTGTCTGGAGCAATTTCGATATACTCTTTATTTTTCATCGGGACACCACCATACTCGCCAAGGATGAAAGACCAGTAATTAAATATTTTAGGCCCAGAAAGATAAGGGAATTGTTTTTTATTCTTGCTTTGGACAAGGTCTTTTAAAACAAGAAAATCGCCCTCTGTGGCTTTTATGAAACTAGAAAAACTCCCCCATTCTTTATTGATAGTTTGAGCAATGGTTTTCCAAGTAGCAATGTGTTTATTGGGCTGAAGAGCAAGTTTATATTTTAACAACTTCTCTCGTAATTCTTGATCAGGCATCAGAGAAACCAGGGCAACATCAAAGACTTTTCTTGTTTCTCCGTCCTCCCAAGTTTTTAAAGCACTTTCCCATAACTTATAACTATTTCTCTGATAATTAAGGGACATTGGTAAGGTAAAATAAGACAGGATTGCCTCTTTTTGAGAGACAGAAAAGCCGGGGTTACTTTCTTCCGGCATTTTCGTTTCCCCTAGCTTGCCTGTTTTGTAGGCGTTAATTAACTTTTTACAGTTTTGATGCAAATCGTTCACACCTATAGCCCCAACAGACCTTTCAGGTGCTTCTCGTCGAAACCCACCATTAGCTCATCGCCAACCACGATTACTGGCACACCCATCTGACCACTCTTCTCGATCATTTCTTGACGCTTGGCCACATTGGTCATGACATCAAACTCCTCAAAATCAACTCCATTGCCGGCAAAGAAGTCTTTGGCCATATGACAATAATGGCAAGTCGGTGAGGTGTAAATTTGGACTTTCTTCATAGGCTACTATTATAGCAAATCGGCCAAGAATTGGCTAATATCGTCGTCGGCTGAGGCCTCATTGCGCCAAATTCGACTGCACTTTTGGCATTTCTGTACCAGCACGTAATTCCCCTTCTCCAATTCTATTCTGACTGGCTCCATTAGACCCTTACACCCCTCTGCTCGGTCACCCGGGTAGATATCCACATGTTTGCTCCAGAGACATTTGGGGCAATGATTGGTAAAGCCGGTACCATTAACTTCGGCTCCGCAATGTTCGCAAACAAAATTCTCAATTTTCCGCTGAAATTTTTGGGACATCGTGATTTAAGTGGTGCGAGATGCGGGAATCGGACCCGCGTCCCATGCTTGGGAAGCACGTATTTTGCCACTAAACTAATCTCGCCTGTTTCGTATTCTAGCCGAAAACTACCAAATTTGCCACCACGGCCTCTCGTCTGGTGTAGAGGTAGCAGTAATTGTCGATTTAGTGTTATCGATAATGTTAATCACCCGTTCACCCGGTTTAACCACCGCAAAATTAGCGCGAATCTCTTCTTCAAATCCACGCTGGGTCTCAAGACGTTTAATCTTATTTTCTAACATTGTTTTGCGGGCAATTAGTTTATCCAGTTGGACAGTGGCCACCGCTAGGTTAGTTTCAGCTAATCTATTCTTCTGCCATAAGCCCCAAACAGCGCGAGCCAACACGACGAAAGCTAAAAATAAGGCTAGGATAATAAGCCGTTGATAGACAATCTCGCTCCTTTTTCGCTTAACTTGTAAAGCTGGCCGCGTCATAATATAATTAACTCAATTATATTATGTTTTTTGGTAAGAAACAAAAAAAGTTTTTACGCGTTTTCTCGGCCATTGTCGGGGTAGTGGTGATTTTGGGGATGATCTTACTCTACCTACCCATCTTCTGGCGCTAATCGGCCTTCATCATCTTTAAGAAAACGTCTTGGGGGATATTAACCTTCCCCATTTGTTGCATTTTCTTTTTACCTTTTTTCTGCTTCTCGCGCAATTTCATTTTGCGGGTAATATCGCCACCATAGAGATAATCGGTAACATCTTTACGCAAAGCCGAGATCGAGCGCGAAGCAATAATTCGGCCGAGACCTTGGGTCTGGATTTTAATTGCGATCAATTGTTTGGGTAAAAGATTTTTTAAACGCTCGGCCATATCCTCGGCTTCGCGTTCGATTCGTCTCGCTGATACCACTCGCGAGAAAGCCGGGATAATGTCGCCATTGACCAAAATATCCAAGCGCGCCACTTCGGCCGGTCGTTCGTCGGCTAATTCATAAGAGAAAGAGGCAAAACCCGACGACGCGCTTTTTAATTCGTCGAAAAAATTGCGCATCAATTCGCGCAGAGGCATGGCAATGGTGATAGCGGTGCGATTATGACCAAAACTCTCGAGGGCCGAGACCTCGGCCTCGTGATCGTGGAGCAATTGGATAATCGGACTAAGATAATCGGCCGGGGTAATAATTTTGATCGCGATCCAATTTTCATAAACCTGCCAATCTTTTGTCTCCAACGGGAAGAGGTGAGGCGAATAAATGACTTGCTCGACCTTGGTAGTTTTATTAACTAAGCGATAACTAATACTGGGCGTCGTCACTATCAATACCAAATTGAACTCTCTTTTTAATCTCTCCGTAATTATTTCGAGATGAAGCATACCAAGAAAACCACAACGAAAACCGCGCCCGAGCGCCCCCGAAGATTCTTCATCAAAAGAAAGCGAGGCATCTTGCAGATGCAAACGCTCGAGCGATTGTTTAAGCAAGGCAAAATCGTCCTGGCTCTCGGGGTAAACCGAGGCCCAAACCACCGGCTTAGGAGTCATATAGCCCGGCACGGGCAAAAGGGAGCTGTTGAGGGCAAGGATAGTGTCACCCACCTTGGCCTCGCCCGGCTTCTTAATCCCCGTCACCAAATAGCCGATCTCGCCCGCCGACAATTCGCTTTTACTTACTTGCTCAGGTTTAAAATAACCAAGATCAAGAACCGAGAATTTCTCACCCGAAGCGGCAAAGATGAGACTATCTCCTTTTTTAATTTTGCCGTCAAGCAAACGAATAAAAACCACAATCCCTTTGTGAGTTGAATATTGAAAGTCGAAAACTAGAGCTCTAGGCATGCCAGCCGGCGCCGTCGGCGAATCGAAGTCCGACTTCAAGTGAGCCCGAAGTCGTACTTCAGATTCGCCCGGCGCCGGAATCTTCTCCACAATTTCCTCTAGCAACTTCTCCACCCCTTCGCCCGTCTTGCCCGATACACAGACAATATCTCGAGGATTACAATTAAGCAGTTTGATAACCTCTTCGCTCACTTCCGCCACTTGCGCGTTAGGCAAATCAATTTTATTTAACACGGGGATTATTTTTAAACCCAGCTCGCGCGCCATCGTAAGGACAGTAAAAGTTTGGGCCTGAATCCCCTGCGCCGCGTCAACCAACAATAAAACCCCCTCAACTGCCTGAAGTGAACGCGAAACTTCATAAGAAAAATCAATGTGCCCGGGCGTGTCGATCAAGTTCAAAATATATTTTTGCCCGGCCGATTCATACTCCATCCTGACGGGTTGCATTTTGATCGTAATCCCCCGTTCGCGTTCAAGCTCCATACTATCGAGCACCTGCTCGCGCATTTTGCGTTTCTCAATCGTCCCGGTCACTTCCAAGAGTCGATCGGCCAAGGTCGACTTGCCGTGATCAATGTGAGCAATAATACTAAAATTCCTAATGTTTTTTGAATCCATAAATTAAGAGTTAAATTAGAGTCCTGATTGTTCAGGGACGAGAGCTTCGTTACGCCAGAACTTATGACGCATTGCTCGGTAGACATCAGTCAATTCTTGATTGCCTAAAATCCAGAGGGCCAAGACATTAACTAGCAGGCCACCCAGACCAGCCAAGAAACCTTGGGTAAAAATACCAAAGGTTGTCTTTAAAAGCAAATAGGGAGCCAGGAAGTTGAGCAGATAATAAGCGGTTACTCCCCCCAAAACAGCGGCAGCTAAAGCTTCTCCCGCAGAGGCAATAACCGCTCGTACGCGCCATTGGTAATCCCAAACAAAAACAGCAACGAGCAATAAGGTGTTGATGATCGAACCAAGCGAGAAAGCGAGCGCCAACATTAAAACATCGGTTCCGGTCAAATCGCGAACCCGCAACAAGTTTTCCCACAGCAGACGCCAAGCTTCACTAGTTTTAAACAACCAAGCAAACCAAATAGCGAAGATCACCGTCAAAGCCGAAGACAGGATGTTAGCCCAAAGAGGTTTAGCAGTTTGACCAGCAGCATAATAACCACGAACCAAGAGAAGAGACAAACTCTGGGCGAAAATTGATAGGGCAAACAAAGCTAAGCAAGCAGCCGTGAGACGAGTGGCCGTCCAATCAAAATGCCCAGAACCAAGGATCACGCGCACAATTTGCGCCCGTAAGACAACAAACATGACGATCACCGGCCAGGACCAAAAGAGGATATGGCGGGTAGCGATAGTCATTTGTTCAAGAAATTTATCGAGATGGCCACGCGAGAAATATTTTGAGAGGGTCGGAAAAGCGGCCACTGAATAACTAATCCCGACAATCGAGAGGGGCACCGACTCCAAATTGACAGCGAAGTTGAATATCGCAATCGCCCCGCTACCTAGATAAGAGGCAATCGCCAAGAGAGTGATTCTAACCAACTGACTACTAGAAATAGTGATTGTCCGTGGCCAAGAAATCAAGATCATCTTTTTAATCAATTGCCAATTTTCTTTAATCTTGTTTAACGACCAACGAGGCCAGAAGCCAATCCGTAGCAAAGTTGGTAATTGAACAGCAAAATGCAAAAAGGCTCCTAAAATCACCCCCCAAGCGAGACCCCCTATTCCCCAATAAGGAACAAAGGCAACAATACCAGTGATAATTCCTAAATTATAGAGAACCGGGCTAAGCGAAAAAATTAAGAACTTGCGGTAGGCCTGGGTCACACTACCAAGCAGATTAGACAGGCCAAGCAAGAGCGGAGAAAGGAGTAAGATACGAGCGAGATAGACCAATTGTGCTTGAGCTGATGAATTAAAACCGGGAGTAAGCCAAGGCGCGAGGTAAGGCATTAAAATCCAGGCAAGAACACTCACCGCGATCATCACTAAAGTAAATAAGCTGAAAACCGCTGAGAGAAAGTCGCGGGCTTGCTTTTCTTCATTCTTCTCTAAGCGTTCAATTAAAAACGGGATAATTACTGTCACCGAAACAAAAGAGGCAATGGTAGCATAAAGCAAATCCGGCAAACGAAAGGCCCCATAATAGATATCCAGGGTCGCTCCGGCCCCAAATGTGCCCGCCAGGAGACGATCACGAACCAAGGCTAGGAGTTGGGCCAAAAACATCGACACCGCCAAGAGCAAAGCGGCCTCATGGAGACCGCTAAACTCTCGATCTAAAAGCCTGAACACTCGTTTGACCATCTTACTTCTTTTTGGTTGTTGTCTTCATCGTTGAAGTGGCAGTATTCGTAGCCACGGTTTCACTATTAATCGATTGACCAGTCTGGAGATTGCCGATTAGACGATTAATTTCTTGATTATCGGGATTATATTTTTGAATCTCTTGAAACTGTTTCAAGGCTCCGAGACGATCACCCAATTGATTAAGACTTAAACCCAAGAAATATTTAGCATTGGCAAAATTGGGAGTGAGAGTTACGGCTCGCGCCAGGGCCACGGCCGCCGGCTGATAGAGTCCACTCTTGTATTTAAGGTAACCAAGTTGGAAATAGAGCCCCGAATCAGCAAACTGCGGATAGACTGCTAAAAATTTTTCTAACCGACGCGCGGCGATATCGGGATTACCCTCTTGAATATCGATTTGCGATAATAAAGAAACAGCTTGAGGATAATTATTTTTCACATCGAGCGACTGCGTGGCATAATTTTTGGCCTTGGAGATATTTTTCTTATTAATCTCTAATTGAGCAAAATAATCTAATAGGATCGAGGGGCTAGTCGGATTAAGAGTTTGCGCCTTTTTAAAAGCAACCTGGGCCTGTTCATAAGCTTGGTCGATACCCAACGGCACTAAGGCTTGGTAAACCCGACCCAACGCTAGCCAATTTTGATAATTAAGCGGGTCAATTGCCGTTGCGGCCAAGGCGGCTTTGATAGCGGAATCGGTTTGCGATAAGAATCTTAGACGCAATTCTTCTTTGGGTAAATTTTTATTCGCCAAGATCTTGCCCGCTAAAGACATATCCAACTCTGACAAGGCGCGATAATAAAGATCCTGACGACTCAAACCATTGGCCCAAGCCACCTTAGCTCTCGCTCCCTCAAGATCACCCTTAACCGAGAGAAGGGTCTGTCCTTGCTGAAAGGCATAGAGAGAAACGTATTTTTCGGTCACTAAGTAACCGGCCACGATCGAGCCAATGATTAGGATCACGAATAGGAGGATGGAAGCAAAACTTAGGCGAGGATCTTCAGTTAAGGAGATGTTAGCATTTTTGATAATCTTAGTATCGGTTAAGATCGCGACAAATAAACCAGTTATTAAGAAAGCGAGACCAAGGAGAGCGTTGTCGGGCATATAGATAATGGTAAAAGTCCACAAATAAATCGAACCAAGGAAAGAGAGTAGAAGTAAGGAACGAGTGCTTTTATCTTCTTTGACATCAAAAATAAACCGCACGCCATAGTAAAGAATAGCCAAAAAGAAAAGGAGCCAGGCAAGTAATCCGAGCAAACCAGTCGTGGCTAACTGTGAAGGGATAAAACCAACGCCAAAACGAAAATCGGTATTCCAAAATAAAGTTTGATTGATCGGCGCCGGTTTATACTTGACCCACTCATCAGCAAAACGATTAGGCCCCGCCCCGAGTATCGGCTGTTGAGCAATGGTGGCTTGGGCCACATTCCAAGTACCCAGCCAAGAAGGCTTAACTTCTAAAACTGGTACTCCCCAGTGATCACGCCAGCCGGCAATGTTCTTGCCCAACTTGTCTGCTCCACCCAAGGTGATGAAGAGTAGAGCGATAATAATAACAAGAAAAGAGGGTAAAAATATTTTACGGGCACGACCCACTAATTGTTCAGCTTCTTGATCGAGGTCAACACCCCAATAAGAAATTTTATAAACAAAAAGAACGAGACCGGCCAGACCAAGGGCGATCCAAACTAAAATATTATTAATCAAGGCCAAAGCGATCAGTGACAAAATAAAACAAGCCAAGATAAAGAGACGAAAGATGGGCATTTTCTTTAGCGAGAAAAACTCTAACATGACCAGCGCCGACAGGAGGATAAAACCAGCATAGACACCGAGGTCGTACCATTTACCAACTAAACTGGTATACAAACCATTAAAAAAGACATTCGCCAACGGTTTAGCAAAGTCAAACCAGCTCGTCCGTAAAATAATCAAGGCAAGAATTTCGGCTAAAAACAAAAAGAAAGCAACGACAAAAATCCCCACATAAACACTTAAGAAACGCTTGCGCGATTGAAAATAGATACCCACCAAAAAGATTAAGAGAGACATGATGGCGAGCGATAAGATGGTGTCAGGTTCATTACCAAGACCAGAAAAAGAGTGCCAGAAAGCGCCCGAAAATATCGCCGACAGGGTGGCTACCGCTGTCACCATAAGGCCGCCGGCCACAATATAATTTCGCGGTAAGACCAGATGACCCTCCTGCAAACGCCCAAGCAGCCAAAGGATAAAAGCGGCAAAAGTGACCACCGTCAAGAGTAGACGTTTACTAACCTCAAGCGAGAAACCAAGCCAAGGCAGATTGAAGACGGGTAAGAGAAGAACTCCTACCATGAGAGCCAAAAGGGCAAAACGATCAAAAGTCCAAAAATTTTGTTTGCTTATTTGATTTTCCATAATATACTACCCATTATATAATAAAGGAAAAATTTTGGCGATATGGAAAAGGCTTACGTCACAATCAAATCAGCCAGTGAAATTATCGGGGTGTCAATTGAGACTTTGCGCAATTGGGACAAGATTGGCAAACTCAAATCTAAACGCAATCCAGAAAATGGCTACCGCCTTTATAATATTTCGCAAATTCAAAAACTCGTCGCCGAACACAAAATCAAACCGGTCAAAAAAATCAACCGCGCCAAATTAACTGATTAACCCCCTAAACCCGCCAGACCTTAAGTGAGCCCTGCCCGCCGGCAGGCAGGCCAAGGTCTGGCGGGAAAATGTTTTTTGTGTTACAATTTTTGAAGGTCTGCTGTTGAACAATCGCTCTGACGTAAAGTCAGGGAGGAAAGTCCGAACACTCCCCTGTTTCGACAGGGAGCAAGGTAGCGGCTCCGACGCCCCTTCGGGGGTGCGGAGCTCCGACCGCGCAAGTGCGTCGGAGGTAACGCCCGTCGGGAGTAATCCTAGAGGTGAGAACAGAAACGACCCGGTTTAGTCCGGCTGAAACGCGCAAAATCCTTACCCGAGTGCAAGGCCGTGTCCCGAGAGCAATCGAGGGAAGTGCCGCTAGAGTCCGGCAGTAATGCCGGTCCCAGATAAATGGTTGTTTAAATACAGAATTCGGCTTATAGACAGCAGGCCACCGCAAAATCCGCCCAAGGGCGGATTTTGCGGTTTTATTTAATTATCTACTTATTCGCCTCCTTAGCCGCTAAGTCATCGATGGAACAAACGCCAGACGAACAAGCGAGCTCTTTCGAACCTTGCGTCTCATCATCATGCTCATAAAGCACAATCTTAGAGAAGTCGAGCTCGGGGAAATTGGCTTTAATTCGTTCATAATGCTCTTTCGTAATCTCTTCATATGGCGCCAGTTTATACACATGATTTGAACGTGGAAGAAAAGAGAGCCCCCCGATAATATCCCAATTTTTATACAGCCAATTGGCCACTTCCACCCATTCATCTTCGCCAATTGAGATCGTCACCGACGGATTGTGTTCGGTATAATTCTCCTTTACCATCTTCCAGTATTCTAATTGCTCAATCGCCGTCTGATCGTCCTTGTAAATCGAGTTCTCGGGCGCCTTGACCGGAAACTCCAAAACATAGGTATTGGCATTCTCCATCGTTTGACCCACCTCTGGGTAATAAGGGCACCCTTGATCCTTCATCATTTTAAAGAGCGCGTCAGTCGCCGAAACTCGGATCCGTCGAATATAATATTTAGCATGACGCGGATGCATCCCTGACGACGAATCAACTAATTGCGAAATTGTGCCCGAAGGTTTGACACAAGTGACCGCGGTAGCGCGATTGACACCGAAGCGCTTGGCATATTCTTTATTTGTTCGCACCGCTTCGTCACGCATCTTGTTCATCATGGCTGGATGACGCACCGTTTTGCAATCCCATTGACCAGTGATGGAAACACCGAGCAGGGCCTCCTCTTCGCAATTCTCCCGACATTCTTCCGACAAATAGGGGAAGTGCGTTAAACTCGCCTGATAAGTGCCGAGAATCGCCGCTAAACGCGCTTTATTAAGCAGTTCTTCCTCGGTATCGCCCGCGCGCGCCACGACTTCAGTCAGATTACAAAATTGTTTAGACTTCAAAACAATCTCGCCACAGGGATTCATCCCACAAGTCGGCGCATCTTTTTCAAACTTCTCCCAGCGTCGTTTTGGTAATTGTTTTTGGAGAGAACCACG
>Ga0172375_10006786_pt1 | contig 15894 bp, 10 predicted proteins | sample LakKiv1m_FD_114537 | JGI IMG/M metagenome (GOLD analysis project Ga0172375, IMG submission 114537) | Freshwater microbial communities from Kabuno Bay, South-Kivu, Congo - kab_092012_11.1m | ecosystem: Environmental > Aquatic > Freshwater > Lake | place: Democratic Republic of the Congo...
AAGTCCATGGCGTGTGCCCAAACAAGAAACGCCAGAGCAGAAGCCTGGCGTTTGAGCGAGCGTAAGCTCGCCATCCGGGACGTAAGCCCGGTCAAGTAGGATCGCCCGCAGGTTTGATGATGCCGGCGTCAATCAGGTGTTGGCGGTAGCCGGGCGGCAGGGATTCGCGTTGCGGAGGGCGGATCGGATGCGAAGTGCGTCCGACCTGCCGGGAAGCCCGTTCTTCACGCTTCCGTTCCCGCTCGGCCTCCTCCCGCCTGGCGTAGATCCCACGCACCACTGCGATGACGCCGACAATCAGCACCCAGCCGATCCAGACAAAGAACAACGGACTGTGCAACATGGTTCTCGCTCCTTGTGAGATGATTACGGCCCGAGAGCAGATCACCTCGGCGAGATGGCCTGCTGTCGGGCCGCAAGCGACTTGGCGGAGCGAGAGTTCGTTGTCCAGGAGAGCGGACGGTCAAGGGCGACCCTGGATTGACTCTACATCAGGGTTGGGGAGGTGTCAATGTTGGGGTGGCAACCAGAAATAGCCTCTCGCGGTGAATGGCGTCTCGCTTCTGGAAATGTGATACTACTCTGTGACTCGCAGCGGATTGAAGCGCGTATCCCGATCGAATGTGTCCAGCCCCTCCTGACGCTTGAGGAAATTCACCACGATGTAGGTCAGGGGGGTGGCAAGTATCTCGTATCCGGTTTTTACCAGCCATTGGGTGATGATGATTGACGGAATACTGGCGAGTGGCGTCACGCCGACGAAGGCAACGGTGATGAAAACCAACGAATCAAGTCCCTCACCGATCAGGGTGGAGCCGATCGTGCGGGTCCACAGCCAGCGTCCATTTGTGGCTATCTTCATCTTGGCCAGCACGAATGAGTTGGCGAATTCGCCTACCAGATAGGCCAGAAAGGACGCGACGAGTAAGCGCGGCGTGAAGCCTAGAATACGCTGGTAGGCTGCTTGCCCGTCCCAGAAGGATGCCGGAGGCAGGATCTGCGCAACCCAGATGGCTACCACGACCAGAAGATTGCACAAGAAACCGAGCCAGATCACTCTCCGAGCCTGACTGTAACCGTAGACCTCGGTGAGGACATCGCCGAAGATGTAACTCAACGGGAAAATGATCGTGCCTGCAGGCAGAACCAGACCGAAGATGCCCACTAACTTGACGGCGATGATGTTGGCTGCGATCAGGCAGCTGATGAATACGGCTACCACGACCACGAACCATGTGGAATATCGCCGGTCACCTAATGAGGAAAGCTTTGCCACTGCTGCTTTGTCTCCTTCTCCCTCAGAACGTCTCACTCATACTCTGTCGGATCTGCGATACCGGCTAAGGCAAAAGCCTCTCTACGTTCTTGGCAGGTTCCGCATTTACCACAATGTCGTTCCAGCCCCTTGTAGCAACTCCATGTGTCTTGGAAGGGAACCCCAAGTCGGAATCCGATAGCGACGATGTCCTGCTTGTTTATTTGGACAAAGGGCGCATACAGATGAAGGCTCTCCTCGGCATGACCCTCAGTTGCGATCCGCTCCATGGTCTCAAATGCCTCGACAAAGTCGGGGCGGCAGTCCGGGTAAATGGGATGATCTCCTGAATGGAAACCAGCTGAAACGATGTCTGCCTTCTCAGCTACAGCCACAGCGTAGGCGACAGCCAGCATGACAGCGTTACGGTTCGGAACGACCGTAACTGCTATATTCGGCGCTGCGTAGTGCCCCTCCGGAACCTCGATATTGTCCGTCAGGGCTGAGCCTTTTAGCAACGATCCAATGCCTGATAGGTCCACGATGTGATGTTCAGCGCCCAGACGGGTGGCGCACAGGCTGGCATACTCCAGTTCCTTCCGATGTCTTTGTCCGTAGTCGAAAGAGAGCAGGTGAAGTTCATAGCCCTCTGAATGCAACAAGTACGCCAAGGTGACGCTATCCAAGCCACCGCTAACCACAGCGATTGCCTTCGACATGATTCGTTCCTCATGAAGGAGTCTGGTTGGAATGATTCTGGCGGGATCGTGGGAGCGTTTGGTTCTAAAGTCCCGTCATTCTCTTGGACCACAGTATAGCCGAAGCTGTGCAGAGGCACAAAACGCACGAGAATTTGATCCGGATACCTGTCAGTCTCCGTCAGAACAGAAGGTCCGCTTCAAATGGTAGTAGTTGTGCAGAGTTCTGTTGCGGATATTCGCACGCTGTCCAACCCCCATGATGCTGTAGGCGTCCTGGGAACAGGCCGGGCAATCACACGATAGCGGGGCAACCAGGCGCCTCGAAACAGGGATCCTGCCTTTCATGGGATTGTGTTCGAAAGCGGTTTCCCAGATGCCGAAACGGCGAAAGGGCTGGCTGTAAAGGATTTCATTATAAGCGGCTGCTTTGGCTGATCGAGCCGAGTCGATGGAATGGATCCCCAAATTGCGTAGTGCTCGGGCCGTCTGTACCCCGCTCACGCCAAAAATGTGGAGCTGCCCCGCACCCACGACTTCGGTCACCGCCCTAACACGTTGCATGATCGGTGCGTGTTGTCTGAGCACCGCAAGAGAGCCTATTCCGTAGAGCGGAAACCCGATCAGCTTCAATTCGTGGGCACAGAAACTGAACGAGTCGGCGTCATATCCTTGGATGATCGCCATCGGGGTGACATGGGAGGGAAGACCCTTTTGGACGATCAAGTTCTTGAACTCGTAGGCAAAGGCAATAGTCTGGCTGATATGCTGATCTCGCGTGTTTGACCCTGCGGTTGGATCGAGAACGGGGCAGTCGGACGCGCATACGACAACGGGGATATCTGCTCCAGCAAGCATGTCTAGCTGCCTGGTTAGCACCTGTTTAGGTGATAATGCTTCACGAGGAGCAATGGCAAAACGATAGCCTCCACTGTCGATCAGCAACCTGCGGGGGACTGTGGCGAGTTGTTTGATGGTCCAGTCGCGCGCCACGGAGGTGATGCTGATCAGCAGGCTACAGTCAGAATCGTACCGAGGGTAGTCTGGGTCTCCAGGATACCAACTCACGTAGAAGTCCATCGTGTGCCCTGCCCTCTGTTCTCAATAGAGAACTTGATAACCAATGGCCGCCATGTTATCATTAGCTCTCGCGCCTGTCAATCAGGCCAGTAGTGCGTCATTTGCTTACATCGGTGCGGGTAGCTCCGTCAAACGGAGGTCGAGCAATGCTATTTCGTACAGTTTTTGGCCCCGAGTTGGCAGCAGTCTACGGGTTCATTCTCGCGGCTAAGGACGCAGTCAGTCGACCTGAAGCCCATCGGGCTTTCATGCCGGAATATGCTGACTCGCGGTCGGTTTCCACCCAGAGTATTGACGACGCCTTCTCATTTCTCGTGTCGGCCGACCTGATCTGCGAGGTTGACGGCGACTATGTTGCTCGACCCATCCCAACCCTATCCTTTCGCCTCGCGGTCTTGATGCACGCCAGGAGCCTACAGCTTGGCGATATCGAGCCCAAGCATGTCACCGATCCCTTGTACATGCTAATCCTCGAAGAGCTTTTTGTCAGGCCGAATCGCGTATTCGTGGCTGATCTGCACACCGAAGCCAATAAACTGCGCCAAGTCCAGGAGGTTGGAGGCCTCAGCAAGGAGAAGCTACAGGCCTGGAAGCGAGTCATGGCCTACTTGGGCATGGGATGGCGCGTTAGTGATGGCTTCGTCTGCGCCTGTGCGCCTTACCTCCTGAAGGAGATACTGGATGCTTGGGAGTACGACGAAGGTCCATTGCAGGTATTTTTAGAGGCACATCTGGGGAAGTTTCTCCCATTTCAGACCGTCGGCGGCGATCTGGCAGATTCCATCGGGCAGTCCCTCCAGCACTCGGCGCGCAACGGGGGTCTGGCTCTTGCAGCTCGGTACGACTCGCCCGCCAAACCCTACTTCGGCGAGCAGCGGCTCCGGTACCTCACCCGCATGGGGGGTGCATAATGAGCATGCTCGGCACCCCGGGTCTGTCTGCTGCTTCACAGGGCTTGGCCATTTTTGCTCCAACGGCCGATCAGCGTTATCTCATGGGAGCGGATGTCTTCTTACGTACGCACTTCCCCATGACAGTGCGTCGCTATGAAAACGGTCACAGCCGGGTCATCAGCGAAGACGATTTGTTGGCTCAGATTCTTGACAGCACCGGACATGCTCCTGGCAACCGTCTTTGGGTGCTCTATGGCGCGCCAGGCTCAGGCAAGTCTGAACTCATCAAGCTGCTTGAGACGCGTCTGAAACTAGCTGCCCCGACCAGGACAGAAGCTTTGATCCGCATCTCCCGTACTGAATTGGACGTACTGAGCATACTCGAGCGTTTCCAGTCTGTGCTGGGCGATAGCTCAGAGAGTTCCGTGATGCGTATGCGGTGGAATGCGGCCCGCCAGAAACCTCGAACGCTCACGAAGCTGATCCTTCTCTTCGCCCTGGAGACCACAGTCGATTCTGACGAGCTGATCAATGCGCTTTTCTACCGGCTTGTAAATGTCATCCAGCCGCATGTGGAGCGCACTATTGCTCCGGGTGACGCCGGATCGAGCGTGTCCCAGAAGGTGGAGCTGCTCAGCCTCGAAACGTGGGAGGAAGTCCTTAGAGAGACGGCTATCGCCGTGCCCATTGAATACGAGGTAATCCGCCATCAATTGACGGAAGCCTTCCGACAGCATTTGTTCGGTGGTCTTTCCCTCACTGACACGCTAGGACGCATCTCCCGGGAAGTGAGACAACGGCAGGGGTGTCGCCCGATCTTGCTAATTGACGATCTTGTGCAGTCCCTGAGCCTGTATGCGACCGATCTGCTTGACTACTTCCTCACTCTGGAATCCGGCGACTGGGATGTCGTTGTGGGATTGACGCCAGCTGCCTTCGAGGACAGCAAGCGTGGTAGGTTGTTGCTGCAACGGATATCACACCTGGATACGATCGACGATCGTGTTGAGAAGTTGTGGTTATCCGATGAAGCCGGGCAGGATTCCTATGTTTTGAGCGAGCAGAACTGCCACCTGTTTGCTGCTCCCTACCTGGCTGAGTTTCGTCGCTTGAGCGGTGTCACCGACGCGTCTCTCCTTTATCCTTTCAATCGCGAGGTCTTGGTCCGTGTCTACCGTGGTCTACCGCCGGGCAAGGGTAAGGCGCGCTATTTCCTGCGCCATCTTCGAAGCATCTTGGAACAGGTGACACATGGGGAACCGTTGTTGGCAGCTGTCGCACAATATGCTCGCGCAGAAAGCATGGCCCGATGCGAGGATCGTGACCTCGCCGCGATTTGCGAGCTGTTTGGTCCGATTGTCGGGGATGCATCTGTCCGGACTGTCACGCTTCCCGGAATGCTGCTGGAGTCCTTTGGTTTGTCGAATCAAGATATCATCGTGCCCATCGAACCCCTGCTTGTCTCCATCGCTCTGCCAGAGCACACATCTGCCCTTCAGAACCCAGATGATGAAGAAAAACGTACGGTGCGCGACTGGCTTTTTGGCCGACCCGTCAACCGTCAGTTGCTGAAGGGGGTCCGACGCGGTGTCGCTCGCTGGCTGCGCATGACTCAGACTCCGGAACTCCTCTCTCGTGTGCACATCGCCAAGCCACATGGTGTGCTCCGATGGCAGAAGACTTATCTTGAGACTCGGCCACCGGTCTGCCTGGAAGGGATTGATGAGGGAGAAGACGGAATTTCTCTGCGGCGGAGCATCGGGGCAACGGCTTTTGATCTTCACCGTTACGCTGCCGCCACTGGACATGAGAGCAAGTCGCTTGTTGCCGAACTGGCTTCTAGCGTCCCCATCGTTTCACTGATGTTTGGCGCTTTCGAGTACCAGGCTCGGGTTACTGGTCTACTGGTGGAACAGGTAGGCATGTCTATCGAGGAACTGGCCCTGTGTTTCTTCGGCTGGCTGCTCATTGTCGACGGGACTCCGCCTGAGCGACCGCCTGGCTTCAGCGATGCCTTCTGGTCAGAGGCTAGGGAACTTCATAAGACGCGGGGCGGTGCGTCTGGTAGTTTGGACAGAGCGCTGTGTGAGGACATCAAGAGCCTTTTCGAGGACTACTTCAAACTACGAGAGAACGTCTATGACGGACCGATAATCAGCGTAGTTCTAGCGGATCGAACGCCTATTGACCTTCTGGAGCGCATTCTGCAGATAGAGCCGCGTCGAGTGGATGATAAGTACAGACTGGGCAACAGATCGTTGCCCTCTGTCCTGGAGACGCTCCAGAAACAAATCCGTCAGCAGACCCCCAAAGAGCCTGGACGAGCTTTGTCCCCCATTGCCGAGTCAGTAGTCGCCACGCTGCTGGGTGATGCGCAGACGGAGGTAGCGATGTCCCAGATTGCCACTGAGGTATGGCCGGAGATCCAGTCTGCAAGACCGGATCTCTACTCTGCTCTACGGGTACGACTGGCAAAGGTCGATCGGGAGTTACTTCGTGCGTAGCCGCGGTTGGGATCCCAGAAACGCCGCGAGGCTGTGTCGCGACAGCGTTGTCGGCTTGTTCCAGTTGTGACAGCCGTACTGGTAGAGGCAGTGCGGGCACCCATCGGCGCATTCGCATTCTTGCATCAGGCGACCGATGACCTCCAAAGCGGTCTCGAAATGGCGATGCCTGCCGCCCTCCATGCGCAGCAGAAGCTCGGCGACTCCGGCTCCGCCTGGGATGGCGTCATAGATGTAGGCCTGTCCCGAAGGCTCGCTCAGGAGTTCGTTCAGATTTCGCACGGAAAGACCGCCGATCTTCTCGAGCGCCACCCGAAGCCCATGTGTCAGCGAATGCGTTACGGCCCAAGGCTCCTGGTAAAGGCTCAACCTCAGGCTTTGGGTGCTGAACTGGTAGCCTAAACGCACTGTCCGACTCTTGCTCATGTCATGGCGTGGATCGAGTGCGCAGAACCGCACGTCGTGGCTCTGGACGATCACACCATTGCAGTCTTCTTCGCCACAGATCGTATAGCGCTGTGGCCAAGGCTCGCGGCTTCCATCCTCGTAGGTCACAGTACATCCATCGGTGAAGGTCACAAGGTCGAGACGACCAAATTCCAGTAGGCCCACCGGTTGATCCTTGGTGCCTATGATCTCGGTTTGACGTGCCGCTGCGAATTCGATCACCTGGCTTTCCACGGTGGCGTAGGTTCGAGCAACGCGCTTGTCCCCATCCCCGGAACGAAAGACCTCGTTGGGGTAGAGTTTTTTGCCTGGTTCGTTTGGATCGTCGGTAAGGGCGAGCTTGACCGACTGGGTATCGGCCCGTCGCAAGACATGAAGTTCCATCCGGGTCAGACCCGCTCCGCATGTACAGTGAGTGCCATGGTTCCCGTCGTACAGTTCTCCACATGCCGGGCAGACCAGCGGCTGCACCGAAAGCGGGGTGCCAGAAAGGCGCGCCTTGAGTTCCTCAGTTTTGTAGCTGTCAAACGCAACCGCTCGTGTGAATACCTTCTCGCGTCCAGACAGGATCACTGCATACGGGTGGTACTCTTTGATCGCCATCCCCATGTCACGCGAGGGACGTGGCTCCGCACGGATCACCCCCTGCTGGTCCGCGTACCTTACCACCTCGACAGCATCCCCTGCCGTCCGAATCTGATAGGCAAAGCGCGCTTGAGCTGAGTACTGCTGCGCTTCGACTATCGTGGCGTCATCCAACCGCGTGATGAGATCATCTATCGCACGCAGCTTGCCTTCGACACGGGCGAGTTCCGCCATCTTCTCGCGAAGACGATCGGTAGCAAGCCGGGGATTCTCATCTAGTTCGTCCTCGATGCTTTCGCGTTCCCGAGTGAGCGCTCGGCGTTTTTGGCGTAAATCCTTGCGGAAGTCGTTCAGAAACTCCACCATGCGACTTGGGAACTGATCGAGCGCTTCCTCGATCAATACTCCGTAGCGATCGGCCAGGAGTACAATCGCGCCGTCACAACGGTTATCGGGGCAGCGTACCGCTCCATCCAGAACATAACGTCCACACACGTTGCAGACCTGCTGGCTTAGCAACCTGACCAGGTAAGCCCGTGCATCGTCCCGCCGGTCGTGGATGATGGTACTGAGGGTTCTGAGGGGCAAGCCGTAACCGATCTCATGGGTAGGCACGCTGAAGACCATTGTCAGCAGGCGCACGAGATCCGTCGGATTCGGCTCTGTCACCGGTCGAAAGTCCTGCCCGTCCGTGTAGTGTGTGCCATCAGGTGTCCTTTGGCGCTGCCAAGGCACCCAGTACCGACCGGCGATGAAATCGAGCAAAGCCCAGGTAAGCGAAGCCCGAAGAGCTTCCTCGTTGAACTCGTTGAGCGGCACTGGCTGAGGATGCGAGGTTATCAAGTCCAACGGACGGCGGTAGTAGTAGTAGTCGATGGGGTTGCGCTTGCTAACACTCAAGACCAGGGAACGCTTGGCGCGCCGACCGGCGCGTCCGATGCGTTGCAGGTAGTTGTTGACGTTAGGGGGCGTACCGTAAAGCAACAACAGATTCAGGTCGCCGATATCTATACCGACCTCCATCGCTGGTCCGGAAGAGAGGAAGTGCATGTCGGCGCCATACTTGAACGCATATTCGATCCGGCGGCGCGTCCGTTTCTCGATATCGCCTTTGTAAACTTCACCCCGCAACAAGAGCGGCTCGGAAAACGTTAGGCGGTAAGCTACGTAGGAGAAGGATGGATTTTCGGGATCAAGCCGCTGATCGTAGCGCAGCCCGAAGTGTTCCTCGTGCGGATCAACTTCTGGCGATAGGTCGTGCTCGAGATCCGAAATGAAGCGGTCGCGCCGGCTCGTGCGTGTGATTGGATGCGACTGGTCCACCAGGAAACAGACCAGCCTTTCAGGACTAAGAGAAACGATCTCACGGCGACCGGAAGCTCTCACTTGAACGATGCCGCGTTCGCGCAGGTTCTCGATGGTTGCATCGAACGCCGTGACCTGGTCGTCAAGGCTCCTGCTCAGGCTAGAACGGGACTGATTGTTGCGCGCGACCACGGCGCGCAGGATCCTTGTTTCGTCTGCCGACAGACGCTCTGTATCGAGTCGGACGTTGGCGATGGCTTCCCGAACAAGCCAGGGCGCCTGCGAACCCACCCCAACATAATACCCCGCCACGAGGCGGCGTGTTACCTCATCGCGTAGGTCAGTTTCCTCGAAATGGCGTATCCAGTTGTAGGCTTGAGAGGCCTGTTCGCTTTCGGTTCGCAATTCATCTCCATACGCCTTCAACCGTTCCATGATATCGTCTTGCAGGGCCTTGAGGGTGCATTCGCCCTGCAACAGCGCAGCCACAACCGCCTGGTCGACGAACGTGTTGCGTTCTGGATCATCGAAATCCTGCGCCAATTGCTCCATGTCACTATAGGAGTCACTGAAGGACAGCATCTTCGCAGAACTGAGGCGATTTTTGAGTGGAGTATCGCCGTCAGCGGAAGCGACAGCGCGAAGCGCATACTGGGCCGAGGTGACCGCGGTGTTTGCCGGAGAACGCATTATGGGTTCGTAGCGACCCTGCTTGTCGTATCGGACGCGCGGATGGTAGCAGGGAACTACAACTCGGAAGTCTGTCGGCTTACGTACCCGCCAGTTGCCATCCAGAAGTTTGAACTCATCGAAAACGCCGGTGAGCGTGCGGTGGTGCGAGGCGTCATGGGGCCAGTCAGGCAGGAAATCGCCACGGCATTCGGTGCAGTGCTTGGCCTGCGGGATGTCGAACAGACCCCCCAAGGCAAAGGTTTGTTTGCCACAGGAGCAAGAAGTTGGGGCTGCACCCGTGAAGAATGTCCGTCCGCACTCTTGGCAAACCCATGGAAGCTCAAGAATTGGTTCTGCCGCGTCTCCACAACGCTCGCACTGCGAAGGTTCCGTACCGGAGAGCTCGCTCGTTGCGACGCGTCGCACATTGCCGCACTGAGCACAGCGATACCAGGGCTTCCAGATCGCTCGCAGGGCCGGTTTGTCGCTGCCCGTGCAGTTGCATGTGAGCCCACGCCAGTACACCATTTCCCCGTCGACAGTCACGTTGAGTGGATAGAGGGTGCGGCAATGCAGGCAGAACCACGACTCAAGGGCCTCTTCGCCGCACTCGTTGCACAAGGCTAACTTGGTGACGAAACCGCCACCGCAGATGCGGCAGCTTCCTTGGGGAGCATCGAAGACGTGACCGCAACGTATGCAAACGTAGAACCCATCGATCGGCCAGGCAAAGAGATGGACTCGGTTTTCCAGCAGGCCGGCGCGGGCTCCAAGGAGAGCGAAGTTGCTTACAAGCCGTGTGGCAGCTTCTGGGGAGAGATCGGAGTAGCGCTCTGCGAGAAAGGTGCGCAGTTCTGTGGGACTCATCGGGCGCTCTGTAAGTGCCCGGTGCAGCAGCCGGAGGATATTGAGACCGGGGGTTTGGGATACGTCTGAGGTCAGACGGGCGAACATCTGCTCCGTCGCGGCCTCTAAGACGGCTTCCTCGCCACTCTCAAGGGGTGGCAGGTCGGCTGGCTTCAGATCGAACAGCCCTAACAGTTGTGCGTACGGTGTTTTGACGGTCCGTTGAGCGGCAAAGGTACAGAGGGCATCATTGAGGCGCTCATCTGTAAGAATCTCAGAATGGAGTACATCAGGGATGTCCGAGACCGATACGATGGGTAGTGCAGTCGGTTGCTCGCGTACCACAGCAACGTTGTCATCAGCCAAGTCACACAGGCGGACGAAAAGATCACGGTCGTTGGCAACCGTGGCGCTGGCAGCGATGAAATGCAAGGGATCTGGCGACGTATCACCGCGCCGACGGCGGATTTCAGCGCGCTGTTGGCGCAGCCTTCGCATGATGAAAGCCGTGAAGCTGCCGAACAGTTCAGTATAGGTGTGGACCTCATCAAGCACGATGAACTTGGGTTGCTCGATCAAGAATAGGCGCTCATCCTCCCCGTTCACGTTGAGCAGTCTTAGGTTCAACATGTCGGGATTGGTGAGGACGATGTCGGGACAGCTTTCGACGATATCTTCTCGCACCAGTCGCACGAAACCCAGATCAGCAAGGTGGCGACATTCGGCGCGCGGCACAGCCAAGTTCAGGCGCTCGGGGAGCATCGGATCGTAGACAACCGATAGGTGTCTGCCGCATGGTTGGCATTTGGGCGCATCGCGATCGTAAATCGGGCACTGGAAGTACTTGAAGGCTTCTCGCAGATAGGCCTGCTTGGTGGCTTCGGCTCGATAGGGCGTGTCTCCATCGAAGATGCCCACTGAAACGCGAGCGGCAGGCTCTAGCTCGGCGTTGAGGCGAAACAGGTAGTTAAGAAGACGCTTCAATTGATCCTGAGCCAAGGCCTTGGTAGGGTAAATCAGGAGCGCTTTGGTTCCGTTGACCGCCACCGTGTCATGGATCTCATTGCGCCTACGAGCAATGATGTATTGGAGAATCGGCAGCAACCAACTTTCGGTCTTGCCACGGCCGGTACCGGCCACCACGAGTGTGTGGCTATCATCGAGGACGGCCTGCATCCCCTCTTCCTGGAACTGGTAAAGTCGTTTGAACTGGAGCTTATCGAACGTTTGGATCACCTCTGCGGCGAATCCATTGGGCGCCAGGGGTGCGGTCACGTTGTGCGCAAACGAGATCCAGCCCCCACTCCCCCAACGAGGAATGCTCAGAGCCTGCAAGTACGGGCCGCGCATCCTGACGAAGTTGTTCAGCCTTTGCTCTTGCGATTCTGAGTCACCCAGGCGGGTCAACAGCCGATTCATCGCCTGAGGGTGGATACCGATCAGATTTCTAGCGTAGGCAGCCTGGATTGCTTCGGCCACTCGAACAGGATCGAAAGCCATGGCAAACTCCCTTATGCGCGTGCTGAGAAGTGCAACGTTACGGCTTCACAGAATTTTTGGAAGCGCTGCAGCTCCTCTAAGGTTTTGGGCGATACCTGAGCCAACGAAATGCGTTTTCGTCCAGTCAGGCCCTGCAGCAGCTCGATGCTCTCCGGGCTAAGTCCGTACCGCTCACCGATTGCTTCGAATGACAGCCGTTTTTTGACCGCCTGGAACCGCTCCGTCTTTTGGCGCCAATCAGAAGCATAGTGAGCTATTGCCACTGACGACTGGCCTGAGAGCTCCAGGCGCAGAAGCACCCGAATACCGTTGGTCAGGGCACGAACCTCTTCGTGCTCGTCAGAATTCAACAGATCGGGGATCTCTGCAATACCGTCCAGCAGCGCGAGCTCGCGCTCCCAGGCCTCGCGATGTTCCCGAAGGTGGGTATCCAAGGCCACACGTGCCTGTTGCCACAGGGTCGAGGCTTCTGCGGCCTGATTTTGCAACTGAGAGACGGTCGTGGCCGGGATAGCGAGGATTGCTGATGAGTGGCCCAGGGCAGCCATCAACTTGCACGTGGCGCCCCAAGTGGCCTCCGTCTCTGGCAGGGATGGCAACGCATAGATATCATCCCATGGCAATAGGCGACTTCGGGCGTCACGAACCAGCGTCGAGAGCCGATTAACGCTTTCCGCGAGTCCAGGCAGAAAACGTGAGGCTTCCTGGCGCTTTTCAACGTCCAATACCTGCTGGACGCTTCGTTGGTATGATTCGATGGTCTCATGAACGCCCATTGGTGATCATCTCCTGTAAGGTGTCATAGGCCCGCTGGTAGTCCCGGTATTCCCTGGAGTCCTTCGGGTCGCGCAATGTTCGTTCCAGGCACTCTTTGCTTAGAGGGCTCTGCATCTGGGCAACGGCCTGCAAAACCTCGAAGGCCGGTGTGATGACGATCGCATTAGCATGCCGTTGGAAAGCCAGGTACGCGAAAATATTGAGCGGACGCTCGGCTCGACCGAGCACATCCAGTAGTCTTGTCAGTTCGTCGTACAGGTTATCGAAGTGAAGTGCTTCGGTACCGCGATGCAGGGGCTCCAGGTTCAGGTCCCACCGCTGCTGCCAGGGGATATGCGCCTTCTGGACTGTGGCCTTCAGGACGTCAATCTGCTGACGCAGACGACCGGTATCAATACCCCCGCGCGGTGAGGACAAGCCGAGCATTTGGCGCAACTCGCTTTCTGATGGACTGAGCTGGTAATCGCGATTGCGCACGCGCGCGTTCAGATATACCACGTAGTCTTTGACAACCTTGACCAAATCGGCGAATTGGAGTTCTGATTTGCCCACCTTGGTTCGAAAGCCTGAAGGGAAGGCAGCGAGGTCAATACGCTCGATCTCGCGAAGAGCGGTCATCGGGTTCACGGCTTCGACGGTTGACCGAAGCAGGGGGTAGTTCACCAGGTTGTCGCGGTAGTGGAACAGACCGATGAAAAGCGCCTGAAGGTGGTCGCGGTTCTCCCACAGGTGTTGCCCGCGATCACCCATGCCTTGAAGTGCCAGAGGCTCGCCTGTGCTGGGCCGGCAGAGCGTTGCCGCATCAAGCGTGTCAACGTCAGAGGTCAGATTCAACACCAGGAACTTCGCAAGAGCGATGAAAGAGCCGAGCGGCATGCGCAAGGCCTGGGCCAAGGATTGGCGCAACTCCTCGCGCACATCCTGCACTGCGGCGCCAAGCCAGTCATAGAGCTGAGCCTGGTCGAGCCGGTCTGGGTCGGTGACCGGGTACGCGTTCGCGCCAATCGCCAGCACCTGGCTGAACAGGTCACGTTTCCGTGAATCTGGCCGCAGCGTCAGTTTGGGGTATGGACGGTCATCGGCGCTGTGGTGCAAATATACCTTGGCGTACTTGTCCCCGCGATCATACACTAATGGCGTCCCACTCTCTGCGATTGAATCAGGGTATTTCAGCGCAAATGGTTCCAATTGGTACAGATCCAGTAGGGCGTAAACCCCGTCCTTGAACACGCTGCGGTCAGGAAACTGCCCTTTCAACGCCAGCCACTCATCTAGCTGGGCGATGGGAGACGGTTTGGGGGGCGGCGTAGGCGTGGGCGGCGGCTTCGGTGGAGGTATCGGTGGTGGTTCTTGCTTCGACTCGGTCAGCACCGTTGTAAGCAGCTTGGCAATGTCATCGGGCGGCGCGGGCAAGTCCATCTCGGCGCCTGGGCGCAACGCAAAACGGTAGTAACCTTCCACCGTCAGAGAGTCGGCTGGAAACACGACGCCGAAGGTGTTTGCGACTATCTGGGGCAGAAAAACGCCAGCACTCGTGTTCAAGCCGTACCACTTGAGCAGTCTCTCCGCAGCGGGGCTGAGGCCGGGGTTCTGTGCGAAGCAGATGCCTGGCTCGCTGACATTCGGACTGAGTTCGATGGCCTCCGTGGGCAGTCGCTCTGATTCCAATACGCTCTGCATGGCGCGGAGGTACAGCCGGGGAGTTTGTTTCCGACTTTGCCCTTGATGAAGTGAGCGGTAGATGTTGCCCAGAAAGGCTTGGTTGAATGGGTACAGGTCCTGTTCGAACGCGGCCAAACAGTCGTGGCTTCCAGGACAACCTGCGCAATTGCCGGTGCGAATCGCAACCAGGTAGCGTCCGGCAAGTTCGAGGTAATGCTCACGCAGGAAGAGCGTTTCGTTGTGTTGGTCCGTCAGTTCGAATCGTCCCTGGATACGTTCCGTGATCGTCTGCTGGGCCTTGTAGATCTGAGCCTGATTTTCCTGTTCGAACCCGGTAGTAGCACCGATGACCACATCGTAGTTGGCGCCGGAGAGGTTATACAGGTAGTCGAGCAGGTCGTTCTGAAGGAATCCGAAGGTAACGATGTCTTCGATAAGAAGCACAGGGCGTTTACCGGAAGCTCTGTAACTTTGGGAGATCCGGCCCAGTTTATGAATCAGATCCTCGACGCGCAACTCGGAAGCCAGACAGTCAGACATCGCGTGCTGGATGTGGAAGTAGGCGAGGCGAGGGTCCTTTAGCCCTCCCGTCTGCATAGCCAGATCCCTGAAATCCTGTTCGGGCAGGAGTTGCAGTTGGCGCGGCTTATCCAGTTGCTTGATCTCGTCGCGATAGTGCTCGAAATGCGTGCGCATCCGGCCTTCGAAGGTGGGTGTATCTAGAATACGTCTCAGCTTCGCAATCTCGGTCATGCCGAGCGCGTTCTGGATCTGCGGCTGTTGGAGGCGCATCAGGACAGCAGCCCGCAGTTTGGCCGAGACGGTCTCGGGCCAAAGATCGGTGATTTCCGTCATGTCCGACGGTAGCGGTTCCGCGAGATGCTTGTGGATCTCCTCCACGATCTCTCGCAGGCGAATCATGCGCCGCTCGATCAGAATGGGCACATGGACATCATCACGTATGTTGTAGTTGAGCCATTGACAGAGTTCCGACTTACCACTGCCGGTATCACCAACGATGAGAAAGATGCGATTGGGTTGATCCGGGCGTGAGGCCCTGACGACTTCCAAAAGCTCTCTCTCCGATATCTCCTGCCTGCCCTGACAAGCGGGATATTGAGGATCAACGCGGATGCGGTCAATTGGTACATGCACCTCGTTGAAAGCCTGGCGCGTCTTGCTCATGGCTTCCGAAGTGAAGTAGCGATCTATGGTTTCTTGCGTCCAGCACTTGGTGTAGAGTGGTGCCGTCACGATAGGCTCCTGCTTTCAGTCGGCAAGCTCGAAGCCGATATGGCTCACGCGACGCCCGGACATCATTGCTGCCCCTGGTGCATCTGACTTCATTTCCAGCTTGATCTGGTCAGCGGCCTCCATTGCCAACAGGGCACGCCCTAAGCCGTCATATATCTCGCGCCGCTCAGTGGCGTACGAGAGGAAGCCGGCTTCGATGAACCGTAGCCAAGCACCGATAAGTACTGTAGCCCGCTCTTCTTCGTGCTCAGCCTCCGACGCTTCGTCGGCGAACACTCGCAGCAGGTCCAGCACCAGTTCCGGTTGCGGGCAGATCATCAGGTCCGCTGGGCGGGAGTTCAAGGGGCGAACAAGCCCGATGTAGGAGGCCAGCCACTCCCACGACCGTAGCTTCTCGGTGTTCCACGCGTAATCCT
>Ga0172375_10006788_pt1 | contig 15890 bp, 15 predicted proteins | sample LakKiv1m_FD_114537 | JGI IMG/M metagenome (GOLD analysis project Ga0172375, IMG submission 114537) | Freshwater microbial communities from Kabuno Bay, South-Kivu, Congo - kab_092012_11.1m | ecosystem: Environmental > Aquatic > Freshwater > Lake | place: Democratic Republic of the Congo...
CCGTCGCGCGGCTCGCGATCACGAGCAGGGAAGCTAGCTCCGAAGTTGGATGGCGCCTTCAGAAGGAGCCGGGGAATGTTCTTTCTATCGCGCCCGTCCCCATGAGGCAGGGGACGACCGTCACCGTCCGGGGAATCTTCGAGCGCTTTCCCGCGCGCCGCCAATTTCTCAAGCGCCCCGCGTCGGAAGCCCTGCTCTGCCGTCAGATATTCATCGAACGCGCCATCGCCCACCCATCCATAGGATTCATCTGGAATTCCAACGGCGAAACGGAGCATTTCCCAAAAGCCAAGGTGGAAGAGAGGATCGCCCTCCTCTATAAGGAAATACCAGGCGGCATTCTCTCCCGCTTCGATGCTGCGGTGGGAGGAGCGAGCATAAGGGTGATTTACGCCGACCCTTTCTTTCACAGGAAAGACAGGAAATACCTGCAAGTATTCGTGAACAGGCGCAAAGTGCCGGAATGGGGCTTCACCAGTCTGCTTGAATATGCCTTTTCGGAGTACCTGCCGGGCGGCATGAAACCTTGCGCTTTTCTTTTCGCGGAAATTGATCCTTCCCAGGCTGATTTCAACATTCATCCGGCCAAGAAGGAAGTACGCATCAAGAATCCCGAGCCGATTAAATCCGCATTCCATTCGGAGTTCAGGGCACATTTGCATGCCGCCCTGGGAGCGGGCCCGACGGATATGTGGACGGGACACGGCGGTGAGGCGTCGCTTCCCGGATTTTCCCAAGATATCGAAACGAGGAATCGCTATGAGCCAAGGAATGCCAGAGGCGACCTTGATGCGGTGTTCTGGGAAAAGCTTGCCGCCGCGCGCAATGCGCCGGGCGAAACATGGGCGCGCGAAGAAACCCCGTCCAGCTTTCCGTCCCAAGGCTCCGATTCTCCTCCCTCTTTCCGCTATCTAGGCAGAGCCTTCGGCCCTTTCCTTGTCTTCGAAAAGGATTCCGAACTCTTCGTCCTGGACCAGCATGCGGCTCATGAGCGGATCCTCTACGACGAGTTGTCCGGATCCAGGCCTGCAAGCCAAGCCCTCCTTGTGCCCTTCCTCTTCGAGAGCGAGGATGAAGACGTGAGGCGCAAACTGGAGGAAGCGCTGCCCGATCTGGAGAGGATGGGCTATGCCATCGAACGTTCCAGCGATGCTTTCGTTGTGAACGCCATTCCCGCTTTCCTCGGCGAGAAAGGAATCCCCGCCCTCGTCGATTGCTTTGGAGAAGATGCCGAGGGAGGTCGCGCAGGCGATGATTTTATAGCGACGATGTCGTGCAGGGCCGCGATAAAGGACGGGGACCTCCTCGACGATTTCGCGGCGAGGGCGCTGATCGCCAAGGCTCTCGCGCTCCCCTTCCCCCGTTGCCCCCACGGCAGGCCCATATGGGCGAGATTTGACAAAATTGCGCTGTATCGCATGGTAGGGAGAATCACGGCGTGAAAGATTTGAAAATTCTCTGCGTGGCCGACGAAATCGACCTTCTCGTCTATTCTTCGTCCATCCGCGATCGTTTCGGGGACGTTGATCTCATCCTCTCGGCGGGGGATCTTCCGGACGAATATCTGGGTTTCATCGCTTCCATGCTGAATCGCCCCATCATCTCGGTAGCCGGCAACCACGACCCTGACGATCGGACGCAGCGGAGCCCCTTGCTTTCGGCATCCGGCAGCGATTTTGGCTCCGGCGCGTCCCGATATAGCCTGGGACGGCTCGCCTTCCACATCAGGAAGGAAGCGGGAATATCGGTGCTCGGCCTGCCAGGATCCATGCTCTACAATGACGGCCCCAACCAATTCTCGGATTTTTCCATGAAGATGCACCTGCTGGCCTTGGTTCCCCGACTGCTCGCCACGAGACTTCTGACCGGGCGCGGCGTGGACATAATCCTTGCGCACGCACCGCCGAGAGGTATTCACGACGCCAAGGATCGATGTCATCAAGGCTTCAGCTCATTCAGATGGCTGATAACCCTGGCCGCCCCCGTCTATTTCGTGCATGGCCATGTCCATGTCTACGACAGTCGAGAGTTGCGGGAACAGAAGCTTGGCGCCACGACCGTGGTCAATGTATATGGGCATAGAGTGCTCACCCTTTCCAAGGAGAACTCGCGATGAGCGGCGTTTTTGATGCCATGGCCGAACAGGATTTCTATAAGGCGCAGACAAAGGCACTGCTGTCTAAATTATCACACATCTTCAAGCCATCGGAGGAAGATCTACTTCCATTCGATGTAGCGAGGCAACTTCTAAAGCCCGATGGGGAGGTATATTCCGGGATAGTGACCGTTCCCCTTGAAAAGATCGTTGGCAGCGAAGGGCGATACAGGGATTTCAACAGGCATTTCCTTCCCAGAAAGGAGCATTTGAAACAGCGCTGGGTGAACATCGACAAAACGTATTACCAAGATATAGGCCTACCGCCCGTCAGGCTCTACGAAATGGGCGGCGTCTATTTTGTCAGGGATGGCAACCATCGGGTTTCGGTGGCGAGGTCGCTTGGGCAGCAGGATATCGACGCCGAGGTCGTATCGCTGCAGGCGAAAATAGAGCTAAGGTCGAACATGACAATTGAGGAGCTGAAGAGGGCGGCGATCGATTATGAGAAAAAACAGTTCTTTGACGATACCCATTACCTGTCGGTCGTCGGCGAGGACGATCTCGATTTTTCAGAAACAGGCAGGTTCGATACGATCCGCGAGCACATCGCGGTCCATAAATATTATCTGAACGAGCAGGAGTCAGCTGAAATAGAGTTTGCTTCCGCGATGTGGTCCTGGCATGAAAATGTCTACTCACCCATCGTGCTCGCCATAAAAGAGGAGAGAATCCTTCCTCTTTTCCCCGGGAGGACCCTCGCCGACCTCTACCTCTTTCTCGTCCAACACTGGGATGAGCTGAAAAAGCACATCAGCCACAAGGATATCGGCATTGGCGATGCGGCCCGAGATTTCAAGACCAAGTCATCCAAGCGGCACTCTCAGCCACAAAGCTTTTTTTTGCGCCTCATAAAGAAAGTCTTGGGAAAATGAAAAAATTGAACTTTTCATTGGTAACTTCCGCCGTTTTGCGTTATTCTTATTAATGCAGGACGACAGCAATTCGCTCTTCATGCACCTCCTTTTGCGTTGATCGCCGGATATTCCTCCTTATCCGGCGATCTTTTTTATGCCGGCAACTCGTTTTCGGCGCCGCGCCGAAAGGTTGACACAGAGGAGGTTAAACGTATATCTTATCTCGTCTTTCCAAGGAGAATGCAATGGCACAGATTTCCAAGAACGCCCGTACGTCCAGCAGCACGCACCACTTCTACTGCCCCTGCGGCGGTGAGGTTAAGATGAAGACAATCTTCGAAAATGGTAAAGTGAAGAATGTCGCGGAATGCGAAAAGTGCAAGCGCGTCGAGCGAAAGCCCAGCGATTTCAACTGATTTTTCTATCGGCCCCTGACGGCCTTGTCCGGGGCCGCTCCCCCCTCGATTCTTCAAGCGATTCAGCGATCAAAGCACGCGACTTTTCCAGCATTGCCAAAGCCTCCTTCCTGCCATTGGGCGCGGGGAGAACAGCGAGGAAACGCACCGAATACGCTGTTTTGCCAAAATTCCTGAAAAAATCCCTCAACTTCGCTACCTTCCATCCTCCCTCGACAGCAATGACGAGGATAGGGAGAGGCTCGACTTCCAGTATTTTCCTGTAGCCCGCGGAATGGAATATGCCCAAAGCCCCGGTCCGCGATCGGGTACCTTCCGGGAATATCGCGGGGATAGTTCCCTCAGCCTTGCATCGCTGCGCCATGGCGCGCACGGATCGCACCGCCTGCAGGGCATCTCCCTTTCTCCTTACGAGACAGTGCCCCGATGTTCTGAGCAGCAATGAAATGAGGGGAATTCCCCATGCCAGCTCTTGCTTGGCGACGAAGCGCGCGCGGCCGCCATCGGGCAAGAGATCCATTATTATCGGAATATCCAGAAGGCTCTGATGATTCGAGACGACGACATAGCGCTCCGGGAGGGTTTGACCGATACGATTCTCAAACTGAACGGCGAATCCCCTATAGGTGTGGAAAAGCGAGATAATGGAGCCGATGGCCTTGTCCTCGAAGAATAAGGTCCGCCGCTTTATCGTTTCCTTGGATGAAAAGATGATGGTGAGAAGCAGGGGGATTTCCCAAAAAAAGAAGGCGATCAATAAGACGGCCACGATAACAACATTCATTGCGGTTTTCTCGATAAACAGGCTAACTCGTTATCCTATTTAATCAGAATGAGGAGGTGGAGTCAATCGCGGTCTTGACAATCATCGGCTCTCTCTGCTAATTTTCCTAGTCGAATTACTTGATTATACCGGTTCATTATGAATCGAGCATCATCCTGGGAGGACTCCCTTTGAGCACGAAGAATTTGTCTGCTGAAAAAAGAATGCGGCAGGACGAAAAGCGCCGCATCAGAAACAAGGGCGTAAAGAGCGCTATCCGGACCGCGGCCAAGAAAGTGGTTACAGCATCCGAAGAGAAAGATACGGCAGCCGCGAAAGAAGCGCTTCTCGATATGATCAAACGCATCGATACAGCGGCAGGCAAGGGAATTGTCAAAAAAAACACAGCGGCGCGCAAGAAATCCCGAATGCAGAAACTCGTCAACCGACTTGGCGCCTAAACACGCTTCACGTTGAGTATTTCAGGATTTTCCTCAGCCGGTGCGATGCATCGCTGGCATTCTGGATCATGGGAGTATAAGCGAAATGGCTGAAAAACTTACCAAGGCCGAATTGATCGATGCGCTCTATGCAACGCTCTCTCCTTCGAGCAAAACGACACGGAAAGAGATACATGAGCTGATCGACGGATTATTTTCGGAAATCAAGGGAGCGATCCTGAGCGGCAAAACGGTCGAGTTGCGTGGCTTCGGAACTTTCGAAGTCAAGCTTCGCAAAGGCCGGACCAAGGCCAGAAACCCAAAAACCGGGGAGATCGTCTCGGTTCAGGACCACGGCGTCGCCGGTTTCAGGCCCGGAAGGGAATTGAAGAAAGCCGCGTGGGAAATGGAGGCTTCCATCATCTCGCGAACATTCAAGAAAGCCTGACGGATAAGCGAACCTGCTTTCCCAATCACACGACGACTCGATGGACACAGCGTCAATGGGCATAAAAGAGCGAAAACCTCACGGGCTTTCGCTCTTTTTTTCATTGACATCGTTTATGGCTCATGCAAAAATTCGCCCATGGTTATTCCTCGGAAGGTAAGGCCCTTGCTCTATTCGACGGAATTGAGTGAACACGTAAAGATGGAAGGCAACCTGAGAACCGAAGCCAGCCTTCTCATAAAGGGCAGTTTTTCCGGAGCGATCGAATCCGCGGCGCACATAACGATCGACAATGGCGCGAAGGTGGATTCCTGTACGCTGAATGCCCCTTCCCTTTCCGTTTTTGGTCGCTTCGGCGGCTCCATCAAGGCGAGCGGATTTGTGGAGTTAGGGGACAAGGCGAGCGTAAGCGCCGAGGTGGAAACTCCGGCGATGAGCGTTTCCGGCACATCGCGCTTCGAAGGTCAGATCACGATGCTTGGAATCGACGATTGACATATTGGAGAGTGGATACTATAGTATTCTTGGTAGATATAGAATACTGCCTTTCGGAGAGAGATAAAATTAGGCGGGTGCCTTGACCGGCGCTGGGCTGTCCAATGCCGGAATCCACTGCTTACATGAATCCATAGACAATCCATGAAATGATAAACGGTCAACCTGATCATGCAATCAGGTACGTCCGATATCCGTCCTACAACGGAGTTTTTTAATGGCGATTTTCCGAAAAACTCGTATGCTGGAAAACCAAAAGAAGGATCAGATGGAAGAAACCGAAACCGAATCCTCTGCGCAGAGCACCGGTCCTGACCAACCCCTCCTTGGGGAAATCGAACCACAATTCCCGACCGCTGAATCGCCCAACCATGAAAATGGAAACGCTCAATCCCAGGCGGGAAAATCGATGAAAAAAATAAAACTTCGACGAAAGCCAACTCACGCCGGGACTACGCCCAGCCCAAATGACGATCTCCTCCAGCATCAGCCCATCGATATGGAACAGGGGGGCGCGGCTCGCGCCTCCTCCCAGGACATCGAAGTCGCGGGTGGCCCTCCGCGACAGGCTTTCGACGTAGCGGCCGCAGCCGCGATAGAACGCGAAACCAGAAACGGATTTGTGCGCAAGCAGGAATCATTCGACAGGCTCATCAACGAGCGGCCGCATGAAAACGGAAAACAGGAGCAGCACAGCGATTCGCGCGCAAGGCTTCTCATCAACGATTTGTCGAAGATGGGTATCAAGGACCTGCGGGATCTTGGGGCAAAGTACGGCATAAACCACGATGAACTCATCGCGCTGCGGAAACAAGAACTTATTTTCTACATCCTGAAGTCCCACACCGATAAGGGTGGCATCATCTATGCCTACGGCTCACTCGAAATACTTCCCGACGGCTATGGCTTTCTCCGCTCGCCCCAGAATTCCTACCTCTCGGGAACCGACGATATTTATATTTCTCCGTCGCAGATTCGACTCTTCAACCTGAAGACGGGCGATACGGTCTACGGCCAGATCAGGAGCCCAAAGGAAGGGGAACGCTTCTTTGCCATGTTGCGCATCGAACTCGTGAACTTCGACGAGCCCGCCGTCGCGCAAAATCGCATTCCCTTCGAGAACCTGACCCCTCTTTATCCAAACCACAAGCTCAATCTCGAGACCACGACCGAAGAGCTCTCGACGAGGATAATCAATCTCTTCTGCCCCATCGGAAAAGGCCAGCGCGCCCTCATCGTTTCGCCGCCAAAAACCGGCAAAACCATATTGCTCCAGAAAATCGCCAACGCGATCACGACCAACCATCCTGAAGTCTATCTCATCGTCCTTCTCATCGACGAACGTCCTGAGGAAGTCACCGACATGGAACGCTCCGTTCAGGCCGAGGTCATATCATCGACCTTCGACGAGCAGGCTACACGCCATGTCCAGGTCGCTGAAATGGTCCTTGAAAAGGCAAAACGCCTCGTGGAGCATGGTCGAGACGTCGTGATCCTCCTCGACTCGATAACGCGTCTCGCCCGCGCCTACAACCAAACCGTGCCCACTTCGGGAAAAATCTTGTCGGGAGGCGTCGATTCGAATGCTTTGCACAAGCCCAAGCGGTTCTTCGGCGCGGCGCGCAACATCGAGCAGGGGGGCTCACTCACGATCATCGCCACCGCCCTTATCGATACCGGGAGCCGAATGGATGAAGTAATATTCGAGGAATTCAAAGGCACTGGCAACATGGAAATCAACCTGGATAGGCGCCTCTCCGACAAGAGGCTTTTCCCTGCCATCAACATCAAAAAGTCGGGCACCAGGAAGGAAGAAATCCTCCTCACGGAGGAGGAACTGCAGAAGATTTGGGTGCTGCGCAGGGTAATCAATCCCATGGACGACTCGGATATCATCGAGCTTCTGATTGACAGGATGGGGAAAACCAAGAATAATGAGGCCTTCCTGAAATCCATGAGCGGGCCGTCCTATTCCAGCGCGGACTGATAGACGTTCCAAGGGTTTTGGGAGTATATTACTGGCCAATATTCAATCGCCGTCACAATGGCCGGTTTTCAGGCATTGTTTGCCATGGCGACGCAGTGGAGGAACGATATGAAAGAGGGAATTCACCCGAAGTATGAACTTGCGACCATCACCTGCGCCTGCGGCAATGTCATCGAGACCCGTTCGACGGTAAAGAACATACAGGTGGAAATTTGCTCCGCCTGCCACCCCTTCTTTACTGGCAAACAGAAACTCGTCGACACCGCGGGACGCATCGAGCGCTTCAACCGCAAGTACGGAATCAAGGCTTCCGAAACGAAATAACGCTCCATCATGTGATGAGAAAGCCGCGAGGGTTTGCCCTCGCGGCTTTTTTTGTCAGCGCCTTTCACGAGAGGACATGGCCGCCGATCAGCGCCGCGGATCAAAGGACTGCAACAAGACGTTCATGGTCCGAGCTGCCCTGCCACGGTGGGAGACCATATTCTTTACCTCAGGCTCGAGCTCGGCAACCGTTTTGCCCAATTCAGGCAGGAAAACAAGGGGATCGTAACCGAACCCGCCTTCACCGCGAGGGATTTCCATGAGGGCCCCAGGGCACGTTTCCTGAACGCTGAGAAATCGGTCGGGCCCATAAAGGAAGACGAGGCAGCAGTAAAACGCGCAGGCCCTGTCCTTAACCCCTTCCATCTCAGCCAGAAGAAGAGCGTTGCGCTCGGCGGTCGAGAGCTTCTGACGCCCATCCTTCGAGCCATATCGGGAAGAATGAATGCCAGGAGCGCCGCCAAGGGTAGCGACCGACAAACCGGAATCATCAGCCAGGGTCGGCATGCCCGTCAACATATAGAGAGCTTTGGCCTTTATGAACGCGTTTTCGAAATAACTGGATCCATCTTCTTCGATTTCCATTTCCCCGTACCCGAGATCCACGGGGCTTAGCAACCTGTGGGAGACAAAGAGAGGTTTCAGCTCTTCTATCTTATGCTCATTGAAGGAAGCGACAAGAATTTCCATGCATGGAGAATATCCTGACAGCTCAGGGTTCTTCAAGCTTACCCCGCAGGTTTGCCTTGAGATAGAACAAGCCCGAATCGACCGATCCTTTGGGTATCCGCAGGAGTTCGGCGATGGCCCTATTGGAGACGAGGATGCGATACCTCCCTTTTCGCTCCAGGAGAGCCTTGTAGCGCTTTCTGCATCGTCCCGCGCTCTCTAAAAGCTTTTCGCGTCGCTCAGGCCTCACATTGTCGCCGCGCAATTCCGCCTCTATCAGCCTGAGACGCACCCACATCGCGTTGCCCCTTTCGTTCATGCGCGCCAAGCATAGTCTGGAAGGCTCGAGTGAGGCACTTGCCTGGTGAAGCAAAGCGCAGAGCCAGAGAATCGGTACGCCAATACGGGCTGCGGCTTTTTCCGCCATGACATCATCCATCTCCCAAGCGCATTTTATAACGAGATAGAGAAGTCGTTTTTCCTCCGCGCCCATGCGCGCGAGAAAATATGAAGGAGAAATACTGCTTATGAAACGTTCGCTGCCGCCAGCCATCGACGGGCGGGATTCGAGGCTGCAATCGGTCTGGGCAGCGACACAATTCGAGCCTTCCCCGGCACTCTCCAGAACAAAATCGGACAATTCCTTTCTTCTGAATGACCGCTGCACCGATTTCGCGAGGAATCGCAAGCAGGAATCCATGTAGGCATCCTTGTTGTCATGGATATCGCCGCTCTTACGGATAATGGATCGCAGGCGCTTTTTGTAGCGGATAAAGGCTTCGGCCGCTTCGTCGCCAGAACTGAAGCCGTATCGGCGGGGGCACGAGAAAACCTTCCCCGCGAGCGAGAGCAGAATGACAGACTCCTTGGCGCTCAATTCTTCCATGAAGGGCGCCAGACTGCTCCCTTCCGGCATCCTGGAATATTTTGCCGCGAATGTGTTTGAAACCATGGCCGGCCCTCCCGCGCGGCATTCAAGATGCAGGAGGGATGCCAATCGCGGCGCAGAAAATCGTCTGGCCTTTAGTTTCGCCCTATTCTTTATTATTCATAGGTTTATCGAAAGCAAAAATGATACGGCGCTAGGGTTTTTGAAAATCGGCAAAATCGAGACAATAGAAATATTACTCTTTGTTGCACTTCCCTCTCTTACAGAGAGCTTCTGCCTATCTCCAAGCAAGCGGCAATGCGGAATCCGATTAAACGTTAATTGTCGAATACTGGCGCGAATGCTTGGATGAGGGTCTCCGTCACCGTATCGATCGTTCCTTGCATGGAAAGCCCGGACGCGAGTCTGTGTCCGCCACCGCCATAGAGAGCCGCTATTTCGGCGACATTCACTCTTTCCCTGGAGCGAAAGCCAACCGTGCACTGCTTCTCGGCTTCCTGCTTCACGACAAAGCAAACCTCGCAGCCGGCGATACCCATCATCAATTGATACAGGATATCCGAGTCCCTGCTGGACATTCCATACCGCTGCTGGTCGTCGAGCGTCACGTGGGAGACGATGAGTTTTCCATCATAATGAGGTTCCATGCGTAGGAGCATTTCCCCGAGAAGCTTCCTCGAGTTGAGGGTCTTGCCTCCATTTATCTCCAGGAACGTGCGCTTGGGGGAAGCCCCCGCGTTGACCAGGCGAGCGGCGATTTCAAAGGTCGCACTTCCCCTCTCGTCGACATGGCGGAAAAATCCCGTATCGGTGCAAAGTCCAAAAAAGAGGAGATCCGCCTCTTCCTTGGATGGCTCATGGCCCATCGCTTCCATGAGAAGAAAAACCATGGCGGTGACCGCGGGAGCCGTGTGATCAAGATAATCCGATTCGCCGGGCACTTCGTTGGAAGCGTGGTGATCGATGAATGCTATAGGCACCTTGGGCATGGATTCGCTCACGATCCCTATCCTCGACATGGATGAGCAATCGAGCACGAGGGCGGCGGCTCTCTCGTAATCGCGTTCGGGGGGAGCCTCACTCTTGAATTTGTGCTCGTACTGGATGATTTCCGAACGGGTGAAAGGGCCTGATGACAGCGCGTGAACGCGTTTGCCGATCGCCTTGAGGAAGGATGCGAGCGCGAGCTGGGATCCAATGCAATCCCCATCCGGTTCGCGATGCCCCAATACATAGAAACAGTCGTGGTTTTCAATGAACCAGATGATCCCCTGAGGGACTTTTTTCATGATCGCATATCCTTTCCGCCGAGTCCGGACCTTCGGCCGCGCAGCTCAACAAACTCATCCGCGCCATCCGGGCCGGCATTCCCGCATCAATAAGGTAATAAAGAGGGCTCTCTTTTACAAGGTGGCCAGCAGTATCGCCTTTATCGCATGCTTCCGATTCTCGGCCTGCGCGAAGACCCTCGACTGTGGTCCCTCGAATACATCGAAAGACACTTCCTCGCCCTTCACGGCTGGCAGGCAGTGCAGGAATACGCAGCGAGGATTGCCGGTAGAGGCCATGAGCTCGGCATTCACCTGATAGGGCAAAAGCAGCCTCGCCCGCTCGGCCTTGCGCGATTCCTCGCCCATCGAAACCCATGCATCGGTGTAAAGGGCGAACGCCCCTAGCACTCCTTTTTCCTTGTCCTCGGTAATCTCGATCGAGGCTCCTGATTCCCTGGCGAAGGCCTGGCACATGTCCCGCAATTCAATGTCCGGCCAGAGCGCTTTCGGAGCCACGACGGAAAAATTCGCGCCCAGCTTCGCGCATATCACCAGGAGCGAACGCGCGACATTATTCCTTCCGTCGCCTATAAAAGCAAGCTTCTTCCCTTTGAAATCGCCAAACTCTTCCTCGAGGGTGAAGAAATCGGCCAATACCTGGGTGGGATGGAAGGAATCGGTGAGTCCGTTGTATACAGGCACCCCGGCATAGTGGGCGAGGGTTTCCGCATCATCCTGTTTATACCCTCTGAACTCGATGGCATCGAACATCCGGCCGAGAACTCGGGCCGTATCCTCGATCGACTCTTTCGCTCCAAGCTGTATATCCTGGCTTGACAGGAAGACGGGATGACCGCCCTCCTCGCCGAACGCCGTCTCGAAAGCGGCTCTCGTTCTCGTCGAACGCTTCTCGAAAATGAGCGCGATCGATTTGCCCTTGAAACGCTGGCGAACGGCTTTTTTCCGGGCTTCGGCCTTGGTTTTTTTGGTGAGATTGAGAAAATGCCTAATTTCCTCGGGCGTGAAGTTGATCCATGTAAGCAGGGAGCGGCCTTTCAGGGATACCGGATTCATGCATTTCCCTCCTGGAAGAATGGTTGATCCTATAGCATCAGTATCGCATTGGTCAAGTTTTGGCAGCTCCCGGCTTTACCTCGATCGCCCCGGCATGGAATACTCCACCCGTGGCAATGAAAGTACGATCGTCCGATGGAAATCTAAAAAACCGGATTTCCCGCATCCGCGAAATTCTCGTTCCCCTTTGGCCGGACGCGAAACCTCTCTTGGAATATTCCTCCTGTTTCGAGCTCTTATGCGCCGTTGTGCTGAGCGCTCAATGCACCGACGCGCAGGTGAACGCGGTGACGCCGGCGCTTTTCCGGAAATACCCTACCGCCGCGGAACTTGCTTCCGCCGAACTTGAAGATGTCGAGCTTTTAATACATTCCGTTGGTTTTTTCCATACAAAAGCTCGACATCTCATCATGACATCGCGCGTTCTATCCGACACGTATGGGGGCAAAGTCCCGCAGGGAATGGACGAACTGCTCGCGCTGCCGGGAGTTGGCCGCAAAACGGCGAATCTCGTCTCATCGGCTTGTTTCGGCAGTCCGGGCTTGATAATCGATACCCATGTGATGAGAGTGGCTTTCAGGTTAGGGCTTTATGCGAAAAAGGACCCTGGCGCCATTGAAGGCATTTTAAGGGCGAATGTGGATGAGCGCTACCACACTTCCCTCTCTCACGCCCTGAATCGGCATGGCAAATATGTATGTACCGCTCGATCGCCCGCTTGCTCAAGGGAAAAAGGTCTGTGCCCGATCGAGGCGCTTTGTCCGAAGCAGGGCCTATAAAAACACGGATTTCGGAAGCCGTATTTGGCGAGGCTTTCGGAACTAGCCCGGAATCGATTCGGCATCGAGTACCTCTTTCCCCTCCAACGGATGGCGGTAGCCAATATTCTCGACGCGATGGCCTTTTTCAATGATATAAATGACAATCCTTGTCTACCGGAAGAAACTGATCTAGAGTTTTTTCAATTGAGGGTTATATGGTTACAGTCGAGTCATTAGGCGGCAGCGGTGAAGAGGCGCGCAATTGCTTTTTTGTTTCCTCGGGGGGGACGCGTTTCCTGCTCGACTGTGGCGTGCTGAGAGAAATTTCCGCGGTAGGACGAGTCTACCCCCTGATAACCAAAGAGATAGCATCGTCAATCGATGCCGTATTCCTTTCGCACGCTCATGAAGATCATTGTGCTGCCTTACCTTACCTATACGAGCTCGGATACCGCGGACCGGTGTTCTGCCATTCAGAGACCATGGTGCTGGTAAAGAGCTTCATGAGAAAATGGGTCTCTTATGTGAAAAATAAAGGCGGAATTCTTCCGTTTGACGAAAACAACATCGATCTTCTAGATTTTTGCCCATTGGAACTTGGAGTCAATGAGATCTCGAGTGTCAAAGTACTCGCCGGGCGAAGTGCCCATATGTTGGGGAGTCTGTGGTACCATTTTGACTTTAACAGTACTACCCTTCTCTATACCGGCGATACCTGCTTCGACTCGCTGCTGCTGAAGGCCGATGAAATGCCAGCCTGCGACATTCTTATCGCCGATGCGGTATATGCCGCAAGGACAATCGACCAAAAACAACAGTATGAGAACATCCTTGCATCTGTCTGTGCGACGATTAGCAAAAACGGAACCGTGTTACTCCCAGTACCTTCAAACGGACGGGGAATCGACCTCTTTTTGTATCTCTTGGAACGGAAAGTGCCGCTGATCGTGGACAAAAGCATCCTGAAGAGCTCGTATACGCTTAAAGACAAAGTCGGGTGGGTTTATGAATCATCGTTATGGGACGCGAAGGGAAGCTTTATAGAAGCTCAAGATGGAGCCAGTGAGAATTTGGAAGGATATGCCGTTTTATGTCCAGACGGCATGATGACAAGCCCCATCTCTGCCCAATACCTTGGAAAAATCAAAAATGACGGCAGAAACAAGATAATCATAAGCGGACATGTCGCCGCGGGTTCTTTGGGAAAAATGATATCGGACCCGGAATACCGCCGAAAGGAATCAATAAAGCTGGTGGTTGAATCGACCGCCATCAAGGTGCATCCGGATCAAAAGGACATCAAGAGTCTGATACAAAAAGCAAAACCCTCGGTGGTTATGCTGTTCCATGCCAAGACCGAGGATTGCAAAGCTCTATCGGCTTGGATTGAGAACCGGAACATCAGACTCGTCTGCGCTGTTTCGCAGCCTCTCTCTTTTTAAGCATTATCAGGTCATTCTGATATGCTTTGGGCGTCTTACCTGTCATTTTCTTGAACAGGAGGAAAAAGTATTGTGAATTCTCAAGACCAATCTTCTGAGGAATGTCCTTTATCAGGCCATTGGGATCGGCAAGACACTCTTTAGCCTTTTGAATCCTTAGCGCATTGATTTCATCCATCAGAGAATGGCCCCGCCCCTGCCGGTAAATTCGGGAAAGGTATGCGGGCGACATCCTGAAGACATCGGCGACCGACTTGGTGGAAATCTGCATGTCGGTGTAGTTTTGGGCGAGGTATTCGGAAATCTCATGGATTGTATCTTTCTTGCTGGTCTGCTGCATCTGCTGGACATTGTCGGTGATTTTGCGAAAAAGATCATCCAATAGTCTATTCAGTTCATCTATATCATCCAGACCGTCGATCGTCAGCTGGTAAGCCATGCAGGATTCCTCGTATGTCGAATCAAGCACTTTGTAATCGAGGGCAAGCTTGAGTATGGCATTCGCGATGTTTATCAGCGCGACGTTGACTGTCGAGTACTGCTTGTCCTCTAGTTCGCGAACAAACAGATTCCAGGTTTCCGCCGCCTTTGAATAGAATCCCTTTTTCAGAAATCCCACTACCGCTGCCGATTTTTCCGAAAGCGGGGCCATCACATGCCTTCTTTGCGGCTGATCCTTCAAGCCGATCAGCTTTTTCTCGGGATGCAGGAATCTGAGCTGCCAGGTCTCCCTGAGTCTCTGGAAGGTTTCAGGGATCAAAGACCAGTCCCTGATTTCTTCGGAGTAGATGAGAAGCATATCCGGATTTTTTAGGACGAGTTCGTTCCGTACTCGTATTTCCTGATCCTGACTCATTGGCTGGAGGAAAAGGATAGTGTAGGAATCTATCGGCACCGTTTCGCAATATGGTATCTTCTCCTGGATATCCTCGGTACTGAATACTATGTCCTTGTCGCTCAATAGATACAGCGTGACCGGAAAGTTTATGGCTATCTGCAGGTGGTAGGATTCAAGATTGAAGTCGGGCATATCGATAGACTTCTTTCCCAGAAGCAGATCCTTGAGGATCTCGCTTTTTATCATGGGTCCCAGGAATTCCCGGCTGTCATGTTCGACGATAAGCTGGTCAAGGTTCCTGATAATCTGGTCTGGATTCTCATTTCCGTTGCCGCTGATCGCCTTGGAAATCTTTTGCGAAATCTTTCTGTAGGGAACATAGACGCGATTCGCTATGAGGACGGATACCGCCACAAGAATAAGGATTATGACGGAAATGGTGATAAGGGTACGGTTGCGCGAATGCAGCAAAGCGGGAAAGGCTTCTTCGTAGGCAAGAGTTTTCGCGTAGATCCAGTCGTGTTCACCCAAGGACGAATAGAAACAGAGCATTTTCCCCACGGCGGCATCGGGAAAGGTGAAATAGCCGCTGGCCTTGTCATTCTCGTTTTCCGCGAGGATTCTGGCGATCAGCCTCTGTCTGGTACTTTCATCCAGAGAATCCTTGGATGCGATCAAAGCCCCTTCACCGTTTATGATGAAGGCCTGATTCCGAAAGTCGCTGCCGAAGTACAACCTGGTGAAGGCCGAAGCCTTCAGATTGAGAAGAATCGCGTTGGTATCGGGCGTCCCGTCCGGAATCGTCTCAAAGAACATAAACGAATAGATGGCTGAAGCGCCCGAACCGCTGAACATGGATGTTTCCCGGGGAAGTATGACCAGCCTCTGCCCGCTTTTGCGGTCGCGAAGTATTCGTACGGCGTCCTTGTCCCTGAAACGCTCGGCATTGTCGTTGACCGCCCCATACTGCGCGGTACTGTAAATATAGTCTTGCTTGCCGTTATAGATGTAGATCGAATCAATCAGGATGGCCGAGGCGGTGATATCGTTTATCCGTCTTA
>Ga0172375_10006789_pt1 | contig 15890 bp, 16 predicted proteins | sample LakKiv1m_FD_114537 | JGI IMG/M metagenome (GOLD analysis project Ga0172375, IMG submission 114537) | Freshwater microbial communities from Kabuno Bay, South-Kivu, Congo - kab_092012_11.1m | ecosystem: Environmental > Aquatic > Freshwater > Lake | place: Democratic Republic of the Congo...
CCCTTAATGTTTTATCTACTTCTTCAGAAAATACTACTTTCCTGTATTTTGCTGGACATACTATATGATATAGCAATACGGATACATTATGATTTTTATGGCTATACTCACTCATACCTATATCATACCAAAGCCGCAGCAGAGCTGCGGGGAATTAAACCCATAGAGATTAATAAATAAAAAAGATTGACATATGAAAAGTATCGGTATACTGTTCTTCAATCATGCATGATGCATCATATATTTTATGAAGCATCGAGAATAGGAGGATCTTATGAAAAAGCTCTCTCGAAAGGTTTTCGTAGGCTTGATTCTGCTCATCCTCATAAACGGCAACGTTTGGGGACAGGGAAAAATAGACCCATCGAAGCCTATTAAAATTGCTCTCAGCGCCCCATTTACAGGGCTGGGGTCGATCTTGGGCGATTACATCAAGCAGGGCGCTTTGCTCGCCATCGACGAGATCAACGCGGCCGGCGGAGTCGCGGGCGCGAAATTCGACCTCGTGGTCTACGACGACCAGGCGAACGCGAGCACGGCGGCGACGGTCGTCCGCAGGGCGCTCTTCGACGACAGGGCCGTGGCGATATTCGGCCCGAACATGAGCGCGGCTGTCATCGGCGTCCATACGCTCGCCCAGCAGGCCAAGAAACCCATGCTCGTCGGGGCCACCTCCCCCTCCTTCCGCTTCGACAAGGTAAAGAACGACTATCTGTTCAGGCTTCGCGCCGATGACGGCATCAAAGTCGCCCAGCAAGTCAAGTACATCGCGGAAGTGCTCAAGGCCAAAAAACCCGGCGTCATCGTCGGTTCCACGGATTACTGTACCTCGGCCCTCGATGTCGCCAAAGAGGCCTTCGCGAAATACGGCATCAAGATCGTTGATATCGAAAACATGAAGGAAGGCGACAAGGACGTCACCGCCCAGCTCACCAAGCTCAAGAACGCGGGCATCGATTGCCTCGTCGGCCTCACGCACGAACCGGAAGCGGCTGTCGTGATGAAGCAGTATCGCCAGATGAAGCTTTCCGCGCCTGTAGTCGGTTTCTCGGCCTGGGGCGTTCCCGCTTTCACGGACCTGGCCGGCGACGCTGCCGTGGGCGTGATCTCGGTACAAGGATTCAATCCCGCCGATACGGATCCGCCCGTCAAAGCCTTCGTGGATGCCTACAAGGCTAAGTGGGGCAGAGAGCCCAGCGATCCGGCCCAGTGCTACTACGACGGCGTCTACCTGCTGAAAAAGGCGATCGAGACCGCGGGATCCACCGATTCCGTGAAAATCACCGAAGCCTTGGCGACCATCGAATATACCGGCGTACAGGGGAGAATGAAGATGGACGCGCTGCACAATTACACGGACATCTGCTACATCTCGCAGTTCGACGGCAAGATTTGGAAGATTATCACGAAGATTCAATAGTCAGACTTTCTTAGCGTACGCTTCTTTATAGCCAATTCGGTTGGTATTCCCGGCCGGATTGGCTAAATTCCAGGCTTTGAGAGGAAACATCCATGCTTTTTAACGATCTTCTTCAAAATATTATTGGCGGTGTAACCGTAGGATCCACCTATGGACTGATAGGCCTCGGCGTCGTTTTCCTCTGGCAAAGCATAAACAGGATAAATTTCGCGAACATCAGTTCGGCGATGCTTGCCGCGTATTTATTTTACACATTCTACACTCAACTACATTTCGGATTTTTTCCATCCTTCATCTGTTCGATCCTGATCATCGCGATTTACGGAATGTTATTGCGCTACCTCGTCTACGAACCGATCACCCGGCACGGTGGGGACAAACTCGAATTCGTTGTCGCTACGCTGATGCTGTGCATTTTATGGCTGTCGGTCATAAACGCCACCTTCGGCGGTCTTCCGAAGCCCTTCCCTCCCGTTTTCGGCGAAGCCACGAGTTTTGTCCAGCTGGGACCGATCAGCATCCCTTCGGTCTATTTCTGGATATTCCTGGTCGTATTGTTGCTGATTCTCGGTCTTTACTTCCTCCTCAGAAAAACCTTCATAGGAAAAATGCTCAGGGCAACCGCGCAGAACAAGGAAGCCGCGGCGCTTATGGGCATCAACGTCAACTTGACAACATCCATCGCCTTCATGATGGCGACCACGATAGTCGGCATAGCGGGCATTTTGCTCGCGCCAATATATTTCGTATCCCTGGAACTCGGGGGCGGATCGATCGGCGTTAAAGGATTCGCTTCCGCAGTGATGGGAGGCTTGATCGATCCTTTCGGCGCGATTCTCGGAGGAATCACCATAGGTTTGATTGAGAATTTCTCCACGCTTTTCATATCCTCGGCCTACAAGGATATCATCTCCTTCATGATTCTCGTTGCCGTGCTGCTCTGGAAGCCGAGAGGCATTTTCAACTGGACAACAAAAGGAGACTGATATATGCGCCAAACACTGAAACGAATCGTCTATTTTCTATTCTTCGCGTTTCTCCTCTGCATGCCTCTGCTGAGCAAGAACGATTACGATCTTTTCGTCACCAATCGAGCCCTTCTGAACGTCATCCTGGCCTCGGGCCTGGTGTTTCTCACCGGCTTCGCTGGGCAGATTTCCCTTGGACAGGCGGGATTCTCCGCGATCGGGGCGTATACCTCGGCCCTCGTGACCGTAAAGCTGGGACTGCCCATTCCCGTCGGCATCCTCGCGGGCGTCGCGTTGAGCGCTCTCGTGGGACTTTTGGTGGCGATCCCTTCATTCAAGCTGAAGGCTTTCTTCCTTTCGCTCATGACGATCGCCTTCGGGCAGATCATATGGCTTTTGCTCGTGAATCTGACGAAGCTGACCGGAGGTTCCCAGGGCCTGTTCAACATTCCCCTCATGAAAATAGGGAATAATTTATTTTCGAACACGATGTACTATTATGTGTTCCTCGCTTTCGCCCTCCTGTCGCTTGTTCTGATTAACCGGATAAAATATTCGCATATCGGACGAAAGATGTTCGCGGTAAACGACGACGAAATCGCCGCCGAAGCCTGCGGAATCAACTCCAAAAACACGAAGATATTGGCATTCGGCATTTCCGCCGCCCTGGCGGGACTCTCGGGAAGTCTCTACGCTCATATGTTGGGATTTCTCACCCCCGAGCCATTCGTCTTTTTCGAATCGGGCAACGCCGTCGCGATGGCCGTCGTAGGCGGTCTGCGCCACATGAGCGGCGGCGTAGTGGGCGGAGTCCTGCTGACATGGCTTCCCGAATTGCTGCGCCTGAATATCAGGGGATTCGAGAATTATTATCTGATCGTCAACTCGTCTATCGTTCTCCTTATCATCATCTTCCTTCCGAAGGGACTCGGGGCAAGCCTTTTCAATGGTCTATCGCGGCTTTGGGGCGAAAATCCGCGAGCTATGACCTTGCGTAACCCTAAAGGCAAGGAGAAAGCATAATCATGTCGTATATACTGGAAACGAAAGCGCTTACGAAAAAATTTGGCGGAATCGTCGCGAACAACGGGATCGACCTCTTGATAGCGGAAGGAAAAACGACGGGCCTGATAGGTCCCAACGGTTCGGGCAAAACGACCTTCATCAATCAAGTTTCCGGCATTTTCCCTCCCACATCGGGAAGCATCAAATTCAAGGGAACTGAGATATCGCGGAAGCCGGCATGCAAGGTAGCTTCTATGGGAATCGCCAGAACTTTTCAAAGGATCCAGCTTTTTGATCGGCTGAACGTTCTGGAGAATGTATTGGTTCCCAGGGGAAAATTCATCTCGTCGTCGCTTTTTGACGTGGCGTTCGGGACCAAGAAATTACGTCACGAGGAAGACCAGCAATACGAAAAGTCGATGGAGCTTCTGCGATTGTTGGGCCTCGAAAGCGACGCGATGACCTATCCGTCCAAGCTACCCTACGGCAAAAGACGAGCGCTGGAAATTGCCAGGGCTCTCGCGCTCGAGCCTTCCCTGCTTCTGCTCGACGAACCAGCGGCCGGAATGACGAAGGAAGAATTCGTCGAGGTATTGCGCATCATGGACATCCTCAAGGAAAAGAAGATCACCATGCTGCTGGTGGAGCACACCATGGAATTCATAAGAAAAGCAGTCGATTGGGTATATGTGCTTAATTTCGGCGAAGTGATAGCCCAGGGACCATTCGAGGAGATCGAGAAAAACAAGGCGGTAATAACCGCCTATTTGGGAGACGAAGAATGAACGGCAATCGGGAAGCCATGCTCGAAATCGAAAATCTGAAAGTGGCGTATAACGGCATAACAGCGCTTCGATCCGTTTCCATGTATGTCAACGAAGGCGAGGTGGTATCGGTCCTTGGTCCCAACGGGGCTGGAAAAACGACGCTTCTGCGCACTATTTCCGGACTGGTTAAGCCGGAAAGCGGTTCCAGCATCAAGTTTCACGGCAAGGAACTTGTGGGCAAGCCGGCTTACACAATCGTCAAGGAAGGCGTGGCGCACGTTCCGGAAGGGAGACAGGTATTCCCGGCGATGTCGGTGAACGAGAACCTCGAAGTCGCGGCCACAAGAATTCCGGGCGCTTCGCGCAAGGCGAAAATCGACGAGGTATATCGGCTCTTTCCGGAACTGGTTACGAGAAAGAATCAGCAGGCCGGATCGTTGAGCGGCGGCGAACAGCAGATGCTCGCCATCGGAAGGGCGATTGTCTCCGAATGCGGCCTCGTCTTGATCGACGAACCATCCATGGGTTTGGCCCCGGTTATCGTCCAGAGAATTTTCAGGACATTGAAAGAGATAGTGAAGAACACGAAACTCACGCTTCTGATCGTGGAGCAAAACGCCAAGCTGTCCCTGCCGTTGAGCGATCGCATATATATTCTGTCGCAGGGATCCATCGTCATGGAAGGCCCGGTGTCGGAGATCCACGGCAACCAGATGATCCAGGACATGTATTTCGCGAAAGATTGAGGCGAAGTCGTATGGGGCGGATAGCAACGAATATTTTTGACGGCAATTTTTATATAGCAAAAGCTAAGAGGAAACGGAAATGACAAACGAATTACGCGAACTCGAAGGCATGCCCATGAAAGGCAAGCCATATTTTGACGCTCAGCGCTGGGTCTCCCCTCAGAATTATCTCGAAGGAGCCTCGTACGCCAAGCTGCCGAAAAGGGTGAGCATCCACGACGTCACTCTGCGGGACGGCGAACAGACCTGCGGCCTCGTGTGGAGGGAAGACGATCGCGTCAGGATAGGCGAAGCCCTCGACGAACTCGGCGTCGACCGCATCGAGGTGGGCATGCCCATCATCTCCGACGAAAATCGCAGGGCGATTAAGCGCCTTAAACAAATGCGCCTTAAGAGCGAGATCGTCGCTTTCTGCAGGGCAATGCCCAAGGATATCGAGGCGGCACTCGAAGTGGGCGTCGACCGCATCATCGTGGAACATGCGGTCAATCCTTACCTGAACGCCTACGTCTATCACAGCACCATGGATCAGGTCGTTGAAAAAGTGACGAACTGCATCGAAATGGCCAGGAAAAACGGCACCAAGGTGAGTTTCATGGGCTGGGACGCGACACGCTCGTCCATAGACTATGTGCTCGACACCTTCGGCAGGATAGCCGTGGCAGCCAATCCGGAAACCGTGGCCTTCGTCGACAGTTTCGGCGTGGGAACACCTCCGGCCATCCAGTTCGCCTTCGAGGAACTGCGAAAGGTAATCCCCGAGAAGATCGGCCTCGAATTCCACGTCCATAACGAATTCGGCCTAGCCATGGGGTCGGTGATAGCCGCCGTCGTGGGAGGCGCGAGGACGATCCACTCCTCGATGAATGGACTCGGCGAGAGGACAGGAAACGTCGCGACGGAGCAAGTGGCCGCTGCGCTTAAAATCCTGCTCAACATCGATACCGGCGTCGACATATCCAAATTGTGGGACGTGTCGAAACTGGTGCAGGATATAGCGAAGCTTTCGCCCGCGTACAACAGTCCCGTCGTGGGCGAAAGACTGTTCTGGGTCGAATCGGGCGTCGTCGTCGACGCTCTCGACAAGTTGAACGACGCTGGCATCAACGCGGCGATGACTCCTTACATGCCCCAACTCGTGGGGCGACCCGGTCCAGAGATCAAATACGGGGCCTTCAGCGGAAACGCGAGCGTGAAGTATTATCTGCGGCGGAACGGCATCGAAGCGATGGAAGATCAGCTCGAGGAAATTCTCGAGAGGATACATGGGGAAGGCCGCATCAGAAAGACGGTCCTCGAAGAATCCCTGATAGCGCATATCGTCGGCGATGTTGTGGGAAAAGCGTAAAATGTTGATTCTGGCGGTGAATCCCGGTTCCACGTCGACGCGCACAGCTCTCTACGAAAACGAGCGATGCGTCGACAGCGCCAAGCTGGAATATGCCGGCGATTTTCTGGATCTGCCGTTGTTCCCCGATCAGTATCTCGCGCGCGGACGCGGCGTCCTCGATCATCTGGAACGCGTCGGGGTAGAACCCCGTCAGCTAGACGGTTTCGCCGCCCGAGGGGGACGACTGAAACCCCTGCCCTCGGGCGTCTACCGGGTGAACGAAAAGATGGTCGAGGACGCGAAACGCGGCCTCCAGGGCCAGCATCCCGCGAACATCGCGGTGGTCATGGCCTGGGATTTCGAAAAGAAATTCGGGGTGCCGGCCTACACGGTGGACCCCATCAGCGTCGACGAATTGGACGAGAGGGCGAGGATCACGGGCATAAAAGGGATACGCCGGGTTTCGTTGTCGCACGCTCTCTCGATGAAATCGGTCGCGAAAAAAGCCGCCCGGGAGATCGGGATGGAGTATGCCGAAGCCGGGCTTATTGTGACGCACCTCGGCGGAGGAGGATCCATAAGCGCCCATCGACAAGGAAGAATGGTCGACCTCTACAATAGCGACCAGGACGGCCCCTTCGCCGTGGAGCGGGCCGGCGGGCTTCCGACCCTCAAATTGCTGGAATACATCGAGGAGGAGGCGCTTTCCATACCTGAAGCGATCAAAGAGCTGGCGCACGAGGGCGGCATGGTGTCGCACTTCGGCATAAGAAACATTCAGGATATACTGAGGCTCGCCGAAGACGACGCGGGCGCCAAGTCGGTCGTCGATGCCTACGTATACCAAATCACGAAGGGAGTCTCCAGCTTCCTTCCTTTATTCGGCGGTAGACCCGACGCCCTCGTCTTCACGGGAGGGGTGGTCCACAGCGAGGCAATTCGACGCATGCTCGGCGAAGCCCTTGGATTCGCCGGCCGGCTGCTTTGGTATCCGGGCGAGTTCGAGATGGAGGCCCTCGCCGAAGGCGTCCGCGGCGTCTTGAGAGGCGATTTTCTCCCCCTGGACTATTGAGCGCCGACAGACAGTGTCGCCCGATCGGCGCGAGACCGACGCGCGGCTTGTTTTACTTGGAAGGAGGTCGAGAATCATGGCGGAGTTATCGAAGACACTGGCTCGATGCATCCAAAGTGCTGAGTCCAGCGCCCGGGATTTCAAGGTGGGCCTGATCTTTCCCGACGAGGGACTCGTGAGGATGGCGCTGAAGGCGCGCGAGAATGGAGTAGCCGATTCCATAGCTTTCGCCCCCGCGGCCATTGAAGGAATCGAGACGGTAACGGCGCGGAGTCCAGCCGAGGCCATCGAAAAAGCCTTGGGGCTTTGCCTCCGGGGAGAGCTGGACAGCCTGGTGAAGGGCTTGGTCAACACCAATGTCTTTCTCAAGGGCATCGTCAAATCCGATTTCCGTACCGGCTACATCACTCACTGCTCCATCCTCGACCTCCCCGGCTACGAAAAGCCGATCGTCGTATCCGACGGCACCGTCACCCCCTATCCGGACCTCACGCAGAAAGTCGAGATTACGCTCAATGCCATCGGCTGTTCGCGGCTCCTGGGCGAGACGACGCCTAAAGTGGCCATCTTGAGCGCCAACGAACTCGTGCTTCCGGGCATCGCCTCGGGAAGCGACGCGGCCATCCTCTCGACCATGGCAAGGAGAGGCCAGATCGCCGGCGCCATCGTCGACGGCCCGATGGCCTTGGATTCGGCGCTCTCTTCCCTCGCCTGCGAAAAGAAAGGGCTTCGCTTTGCCTTCACCCCTCCCGCCGATGTCCTGATCGCGCCCGACCTCGAGAGCGCGGCCATGCTGATCAAGGCTGCCGTCCATCTCGCAGGAGCCTCGGTGGGAGGTGTCCTTTGGGGAACGAAGCGCCCCATCGTCCTCACCTCGCGCGCCGATTCCGACGAGGCGAAATATCTTTCCCTCTGCGTCTGCAAGCTGGCGGCGAGGATGTAATGAAAAAATCCTATATGTGGATCGATCCTTCTCTCCCCCGGGACCATGCCATCACCGGCCTCGATCTGCCGCTCCCCGAAGCCTTGTCGCGCATGAAAAGGCTTGGATTTGACGGCATCGAAGTGATGATTGGCGATCCTGAGCTCTTCGACGTGGAGACTTTCCTGAAGATCGTGCTGGCCCATGGTCTTGAAGCGAGCCAGCTCTGCACCGGCGAACTCTTCGGGTCCCTAAACCTCATGCTAAACGACCCCGATGGAGCGGCCAGAAAGACCGCGCTGAGGACGGCCGAGACTGTGGTCAGGTTGGCTGGTAAACTAGGCTGCAAGGTCGGAATCGGACGTTTTCGCGGGAAAATATGGAATGGGGACGAGAAATCCTCTCTCGAGGCAATGGCCGCGTCTTTTTCCGCGCTCGACAAGCTAGGTCGCGAAGAAGGCGTAGAACTGCTGATCGAACCGTTGAGGCCCGATATCTGCGATACGCTCAACACCATAGCACGGACCTGCTCCTTCATGGACGACGCCGGCCTCGCCGCTTTCGGATGGCTTCTGGATACCGATCATGTGGGGCTCGACCAGGAAGGAGACATCGTGGATCATATAAGCCGGATGGGATTCGTCCATGCGGCGGACAGCTTCCATGCCCCCCTCGGCAGGGGAAAAATCGATTTCCCGCGATATTTCGAGCTGCTCGGACGGCTCGGCTATACCGGCTACTGCAGCGTCGAAGTCTTCGGGGACAAAAAAACGGGAGAATCCGACTTTTTGGCTGAAATGGCCGGGAAACTCGAAGAGTATAATATAGGCAACAACAATCGGGAAGGTAGGTTATGAATATTGAACCCATTGAAGCGCAAAGCCTCGAGAAGGTCGTCTATCTGAACATCAAGAACAGAATCATCTCGCTTGAGATCCCGCCCGAGGAAACGCTCAACATCAATTCCCTCGCGGCTTCCCTTAACGTGAGCATTACTCCGGTGAGAGGGGCGCTGCAGCTGCTCGAAAGGGAAGACCTCATCCGGAGAATTCATAACAAAGGCTTCTTCGTCGCGCCCATGACTAAGCTGGATTCCGAATATGTCTACGAAATGCGCCTCTCTCTCGAACTGCTCGCGCTGGAGAGGGCCATCGCCAACGTCGACAAGAAAGCGCTGAAAAACCTCGTCGCGGAGATGAAGAAGCTCCTCGAACTCCACGACAAGTCCCCCACAAGCCTTCCCTACGAACTCGATTACTCCCTCCACGATCTCATCATATCCTCCTGCCGAAATCCCTACCTTCAGCATACCTACGAAAGGCTGATGGCCAACATCCAGCGCTACCGCAATGTCATAAGGAAATATTCGCCGCCGGACGATATGAATTGGGTGCGTTCCGAACTCGAGCAGCATATCCAGATCGGCGAGCTCATCCTGAAGGGCGACCTGGACAGCGCGAAGGATCTGCTTTCCCGCCATATCAAGCACCTGATATCGATCGTGAGCGAAAAGCTGTCGAACATTACATTCCCTATACCCCTAACGAAGGAGTGACGCGATGAAACGCGGACTGATAATGAACCGGCTCGACAATGTAGCCACCCTGCTGGACGACCTCGAAAAGGATGAAATCGTCTCCTGCAAGGGTTTGACCGATATCGTCGAACTGAAGGCCAACGAAAAAGTGCCACGCGGCCACAAGATTTCGCTCTCTACGATTCCCGCGGGCTCGGCCGTCGTGAAGTACGGTTTCGAGATAGGATATTCCCTCCGCGAAATAGGAAAAGGCTCCTATGTTCACGTACACAATGTGGGAAGCAAGAGAACGGAGGAGTAATCGATGAAGACATTATTCGGCTATCGCCGGCCCGACGGAAAAGTCGGCTTTCGCAATGTGACGCTTGTGATGCCCGTCGTGGCCTGCGTTAATCACATCGCTTCCCTGATCGCGAAGGACATCCCCGGCGCAATCTCCGTCCACCACGAAGTAGGCTGCGCGCAGATAGGCGCCGATCACCGCCAGGCCTTCAGGACACTGCTCAACACGGGGCTCAATCCCAACGTCGGCGCCATCCTCCTCGTCGGTTTGGGCTGCGAGAGAATCGATCCTCAGGAATTGGCCGCGGATTTGGCGAAGTCGGGAAAGCCCGTCGAATGTATCGTCACCCAACAGCTGGGTGGCACCCTTTCGACCGTGAAGAGGGGAAAGGAAATCGCGTCGGCCATGGTCCGCGACCTCGCGGGCATGAAACGCGAGGAGGTCGGGCCCTCGAGCCTCGTGCTCGGCGTCGAATGCGGAGGAAGCGATTTTTCGTCCAGCCTCTCCTCCAACCCCGTCGTGGGTTACGTCGCGGACGAACTCTTCGCGCTGGGAGGGCGAATCGTCCTCTCCGAAACCACCGAGGTCATAGGGACCGAAAGCATCCTCACCAAGCGCTGCGCCAGCCCGGAAATCGCCTCGAAGCTTGTGGATCGCATCAAGAGAATGGTCGAGTACAGCCGCGGCGAAGACAGGGACGAGGTGGACGGCGTCGCCGTACCCAACAACATCTCCCCGGGAAATGTCAGGGGAGGTCTCACGACTATCGAAGAAAAATCGCTGGGCGCCATTTCAAAGGGCGGCTACACCTGCCCCATCGTCGGCGTCGTCGAATACGCCGAGACCGTCGGATCGACGCCGGGCCTGTGGTTCATGGATTCGCCCGGCTACGATCCGGAATGCACGACGGGACTCATGGCCTGCGGCTGCAATCTTGTGCTCTTCACCACCGGCCTCGGGACTCCCCTCGGAAACCCCGTCACCCCGATAATAAAAGTCACCGGCAACAGGAAAACCGCGATTCAGATGAAGGACGATATCGATATAGACGTTTCCTCGATTCTCGAGGAAGACGGCACCTTCGAGGGGGAGTCGGCGAAGATGATCGATTTCGTCGCCGACATAGCGAACGGAAGGCTGACGAAATCGGAAGCCTTCGGATACACGGACTTCGGCATCACCAGGATCGGACCCCGGCTCTGATTCGCGGCTGGGCCGAGACGGCATTTCGGGCCAAGGCGTCTCTGGCGCCCGCAAAACGGAGGATACATTGGAAGATATCTTAATCGATTTTGAAGAACTGGTTTCTATTTCAGCCGCCGCGCTCCATCGCGCCGGATTTCCGGCCGACAAAAGCGAGGAAGCGGCTCGCGTGCTGGTCGAGGCTGATTCGAGAGGGATTCGTTCCCACGGAGTCGTCCGCCTGACCCGATATCTCAACGAAGCGAAACAAGGGTTCATCAACCCCGAAGCCGATCCCGAGGTCGTCTTCGAAACGCCCGTCTCCCTTGTCGTGGACGGAAACAGGGGTTTGGGCCAACGCGTCTCGACCTTCGCCATGGAACGCTGCATCGAGAAGGCAGAAGCGAGCTATATCTGCTTCGCCGCCGTCAGGAATTCCAATCATTTCGGGATTGCCGGATACTACTCGGAGATGGCGCAGAAAAAAGGCATGATCGGGATCTCGATGACCAACACCTATCCCCTCGTCGTCCCCACATTCGGAAGGGAAGCCATGCTCGGGACGAATCCCATCGCCGTCTGCATCCCCGGCACGAGGGCGCCCTTCCATATGGATATGGCCACTAGCGTCGTCCCCAGAGGAAAGATCGAGGTGAAGCTTCGCGCCGGACAGCCGATACCCGAGGGATGGGCCGTCGACGAGAACGGCTCTCGTACCACGGACGCCGAAGCCGTCATACATAATTTCAACACGCACTCCTATGGGGGCATTTTGCCTTTAGGCGGGGAAGGCGAAGGATTCGGCGGCCATAAGGGATTCGGCTTGGCTACCCTCGTCGATCTGCTCTCCGCCGGCTTGTCGCTGGGACAGATGAGCCGCGATACCTACACCGACCAGGGGGGAGGCGTCTGCCACTTCTTCGGCGCGATCCGCGTGGAAGCCTTCGGCGACGCGCGGGCCATAAGAGCCGAGGTGCAGGACATAATGGACAGGCTCTGCGCCAGCCCCAGATCCGCAGGGAAGGATAAGATTTATTTCCACGGGGAGAAGGAGATGACGGCGAGGGCGAATTCCATGAAGCACGGCGTGCGTTTGCCGAAAGCCCTCCTCGACGACATCCGCGCCCTCGCGGAATAGATCCTCACGAATTTCATACAATTTTGCACTTGAAGGAATCGCGAAGATGAATGCTGCGAAGATTCTCTCCAGATCAGAATTTTCTTCCATCGAAGTAAGGCTCGACTCCGCGAATTCGATCGTCCTCGACGGATCGGCCGCGAAATCGGCGCGCTTCGCCCAAAGCCTGCCCGGAGCTCTGCCAAGGCAGGGCGCGGCGCTCTTCGGGGCGATCGACGAGGCCATATCCTCCGGGCGCGGCCCGGCCCTCGAGGACATCGTCGACCCTCGAAAACGCGTAATCTACGCCATAGACGACCACACCAGGGGAACCCCGACCGCTCCCATTCTGGAGAGGCTTCAGGAGAGACTGAAGGCCATGGGCGTTTCGGACGCTCAGACGACGATCCTGGTCTCGGCCGGCACGCACAGGCCCATGAACGAGAAGGAACTCCGCATGAAGGTCGGCGGGCTCTACGGTCGCGTGGAAATCGTCCTCCATGACTGTATGAATTCGGCGGACTTATACAAAGCCGGAGTCATCGACGGCATTCCCGTCCTTCTCAACAAGAACCTGAGGGACGCGGGCACGGTGATCGGCATCGGCAGCCTCGTCGCGCACAAGTTCTCGGGCTGGTCGGGCGGCGCCAAGATCGTTTGCCCGGGATTGACGGGCTACGAAACGATCTATCGCTGCCATTACAAATCCATCATCGAGGAGCATATCATCCCCGGACAGAAGGACAACTGGTTTCGGGGATTCATAGACAGGATCGGCGATCTCGCCGGGTTGAAATACTGCGTCAATTGCATCCCCACGATCGGCGGCCTCGCGGGCGTCGCTGCCGGCTCCCCCCATGCCGCCTTCGAAAGAGGCGTCTCCGTCGCCGAAAGCTTCATGGCTACCTCGTTCGAAAAGAAACACGACCTGGTGGTAATCTCCGCCTACCCTGCGACCACGGACCTATGGCAGAGCGGCAAGGGATTCTACAACGGAGATCTCCTCGTCAAGGACGGTGGGACCCTCGTTCTCGTAACGCCTCTCGACGAAGGGCTGGGCGACCATCCGGAGTTCATCTCCCTCCTCGAGAAAAGCCCCGCAGAAATCCTGGCCGTTCTCGATTCGGGGAAGCTTGAAGATCCCTTGGCTGCCGTGGCATCCTATGCCATCCGCCGCATCGGCGAGAGGTGCAGGTTAAGAATCGTGACGAGCAACCCTTCGATCGTGGGACATGACCTCCTGGGCGCGCCCATCTTGGGAGATATAGACAGCGCGACAGCGGAGGCTTTTCGGAATGGGGCCGGGGAACTCGCCGTTGTCAACGACAGCTATATCCTCCCAAAAACGAATACCGAGGTCCGGCCCGACGGAGAAATATAGAGTATCGAGGAGAGCGAGAAGATGAACCCGAGTCTGCCCGGAAAAATCGTCGACAGAATCCACTCGATCCTGCCTTCCGTCATTCAGCTGCGCCATAGGTTCCACAGCCTGCCGGAACTGAAGTTCGAAGAGCGCGGGACGATGGCCATCATCAGGGAATTCGCCGCCGGCTGCGGCATCGAACCGATGGAACCGCTTATCGGAACCGATACGGTGGCCCTTCTGCGAGGAGGGCGACCCGGCCCTACCCTGCTTCTGCGGGCCGATATCGACGCGCTTCCGATTCAAGATAATTCCGCCAAGCCCTGGAGTTCCACCATTCCAGGGAAATCTCACGCCTGCGGCCACGACGGCCATATGGCCATGCTCCTCGGGGCTATGAAGATCGCGAGCGAATTCGCGAACGACCTCGCCGGCAATATCCGCTTCGTTTTCCAGCCGGCCGAGGAGGAGATAGGCGGAGGCAAGGCGCTTATCGAGAAAGGACTACTCGAGCTTGAGCCCAAGGCCAGCGTCGCCTTCGCCTTCCATGGATGGAGCGGCCTCCCCACGGGAAAGGTCAGCTGCGCTCCCGGCCCGGCGATGGCGGCCGCGGACAGTTTCTCCATCGCGATAAAAGGAAAAGGCGGACATGGGGGCATACCCCACGAGGCGATAGATCCGGTAGTGGCCGCCGCCCAGTCCATAATAGCGCTACAGACGATAGCGTCGCGCAACGTCGATCCCCTGAAGCCTGTCGTCATCTCCGTCTGCTCGCTCCACGGGGGGAGTACGCGCAATGTAATACCCGACGAAGTGGTTCTCGAGGGGACGATACGTTATTTCGACAAAGAACTTCGGGAATATCTCGGCGAAAAAATGCGCTCCGTCGTTTCGAACATCTGCGCCGCCCTGGGCTGTACGAACAGCTTCACCCTCTTCGAAGGCTATATTCCCACGATAAACGACAGGAAAAGCGCGGAAGCGGCGCGATCCATAATCGTTTCGGCCATGGGCGAGAACGCTTGGTCGGATGATTTCATCCCATCGATGGGAACCGAGGACTTCGCCTATTATCTGGACAGGATTCCAGGAGCCTTCATGAGGCTGGGATTGGGAGAGGACTGGCCCAGGCTCCACAACCCCGCCTTCGATTTCAACGACGAAGCGCTGGAGGCGGGGATTACGGCCCTCGTGGCCCTCGCTTTCGGATACGACGTCGGCCACGACGTCGGCCACGACGAGGCTTCGAAGAAATAGCGTGAAGGAGTATCCGCGCCTCGGAGCGCGGATACTCCTCGTACTCAACGCACGGGATTCACGAGTCGACCAATGCCCTCGATCTCGACGACGACCTCGTCTCCCGCCAGCATTGGTCCTACGCCCGAAGGAGTGCCGGTCATGATGATGTCGCCAGGCTCCAGGGTCATTATCGCCGAAAGATATTCGACGAGCTTCGGCACCTCGAAGATGAGATTGGCCGTATCGGAGGATTGCCTCGCCTGACCGTTGAGAAAGGTCTGGATCTTCAGCGACGAAGGATCCAACTCCGTCTCGATCCAAGGGCCGAAAGGCAGGAAACTATCGAAGGATTTGGACATGGTCCACTGCCCTTCCTTGGGCTGAAGATCGCGCGCGGTGACGTCGTTGCCGCAGGTGTAGCCGAGTATATAGCTCGAGGCTTCCGCGGCCGGGACGTTTTTCGCTTTCTTCCCGATCACCACGACGAATTCCCCTTCGAACTCCACTTGTCCGGACATGGCAGGCCTGTCAATGTAGTCGAGAGGAGCGATGACCGCCGTCGAAGGCTTGATGAAAAAGACGGGAGCCTTGGGAATGGGGAGCCCGAACTCCACGGCGTGGTCCCGATAGTTGAGGCCTATGCAGACCGCTTTCCCTGGCCGCGTGGGAGGGAGCAGCTGCAGGTCGGCCAGAGGAAGGGTGGTTCCGGTGGCCTGAAGGAAGTCGAAGGGCGTACCCGTGGCCAGTCTGACCGATGTCCCCTCGACGATGCCGTAGCGCTCGGCGCCTTCATGGAGGAAGCGGGCGATTTTCATAGTATTCTCCTATAAAACATCAATATGTAATCGACTCCGAAAAATATTTTATGCTCAGCAAAAGCTGGGCTTATGCGCTCATCTCGTCCAAGGCAGTCCGCATTGAATCAATTTTCTTCTCGAG
>Ga0172375_10006791_pt1 | contig 15887 bp, 13 predicted proteins | sample LakKiv1m_FD_114537 | JGI IMG/M metagenome (GOLD analysis project Ga0172375, IMG submission 114537) | Freshwater microbial communities from Kabuno Bay, South-Kivu, Congo - kab_092012_11.1m | ecosystem: Environmental > Aquatic > Freshwater > Lake | place: Democratic Republic of the Congo...
AAGACAGTCTGTTCTGTAGAATGGGACATGACGTAGGCCTTTTTGGTGGGTTAAGTGTTTGTGGTAAAACTACTTTAACCGCCAGAGAGGCCTTCGTCACTTAAGATTCATGAATTATCCGGGCTAAGCCATTCTCATAGTTGCCGGATAGTGTTAAGAATTCGGCAAGATTTAATGAGCGTTCACAGTACTGGTGGTCTTGATGGGAAATGACCTCAGCACCATCATGTTCCTCGCTCCTGGAGAAATCTACGGTGGTGTAGAAACGCAGTTGCTAGACGTTAGTGTAAGCCTAAGCAGGCATGGTACAACTGTACTGCCGGTTCTCTTCCACGATCGTGAACTCGCGAGTCGACTGCGTGGTGTCGGGTTGTCCCCCGTTATTTTAGATTATCGTGGACGATACAACCCGATAGTGTCCTCCGGCCTACGCAAGTTGATAGTCGATAATGGCTGTTCAGTGCTTCATCTCCATGGATACAGAGCAACGGCAACAGCAGCGTTTGCTGCATTCTCTTTAAAAGTCGCAATTGTTAAGACAGAACATGGATTGCCTGAAACGCAGGAATCTCCAATTGCAAAGTCGAAAATTTACTTCAACCACCGACTCGACATCTGGTCTACATGCCACCTTAAAGCCCACGTCTGCTACGTGACCGACGATATCATGCGCCGCTTCGATAGGTCCCATGCCGGCCTGCCCCGCCGCGTGATCCGCAACGGCATCGAACCGCTTACCCGTGTCAACCGCCCACGCCCCACCGGTCTCGATCCCGGCCACTTCCACGCCGGCATCGTCGGTCGCGTCAGCGAGGTCAAGGGCATCGTCCACGCCCTGCGCGCCCTCACCTCGCCCGGGATGCCGCCGCAGGTCCGGCTGGACGTGATCGGCACCGGCCCCCTCCTGGACGCGCTGCGCCACGAGGCCGCCGCGCTGGGCGTCGCCGACCGGGTCCGCTTCCACGGCTTCCAGCGCAACATCCTGGACTGGATCGCCCACCTCGACGCGCTGCTGATGCCCTCGCTGCATGAGGGCCTGCCCTACACGCTGCTGGAGGCCATGTCGCTGGGGATCCCGACGATCGCGTCCCGGGTCGGGGGGCTGGCGGAGGTGCTGCGGCACGACGAGACGGGCCTGCTGGTCGAGGTGGGGGACGCCACCGGGCTGGCCGAGGCGCTGGCGCGGCTGGCCGGCGACCCGCAGGTAGGCCGCCGCCTGGGCGAGGCCGCCGCCCGCGAGCAGCGCGCGCGCTACACGCTCACCCGCATGGTCGACGACTACCTCGAGGTCTACCGCGAAGCCGCCGGTGGGTCGCTAGTACCCACCCCTGAAACGCTGGTCGAATAGGTGCGGCACCGGCCTAGGAAGTCCAACAGTACGGAGTCTGCCCAGATATTATCGAGAAATACCATATACGACAGAAAGTCGATATGCAGACCACCAGCGAACAATGCATGTCCTTCGAAGACGCGCGAAAATATTTCGTCTACCGGATGCCCGTGATCCGGGGAGTCTGCATCCTCGCAGTCGTTGCGAGCCATATCTCGCCGATCGGGGGGCGATTCGTTGCGTTCGGCGTCCCGGTCTTCATCCTTCTGTCTGGTTTATATCTGAGCCTCAACCACAGGAACGAGCGTTGGCCCGGCTTCTACCGGCGCACTCTGAAGTTTCTGCTGATCCCGTACACGTTCTACAGTCTGGTCTACGCGATTCCCCGTGCGGTTCGCGGCTGGACGCTGAATGAGTTGTGGCATGGTTTTCTCTCCTCGGAAATCGAGCGTGCTCTCTGGTTCATGCCGATGATCATTGGGCTCTACTTGCTTCATCCCTGGCTGCGGCGGCTCTATCGGAAGAGCCAGGTCGGTGTTTGTTTCACGGCGTTCGCATTGCAACTTTATGGATGGCCGCTGATGAAGGCGAACGGACTACCCGAAGGGGCCGCCACGACCCTGCTCTCCAGCATGGCGATGCTGGGATATTTCGTCGCCGGATACTTCATCCTTGATCACGCGAAGGCGGCGTTGCGGATCTGCGAGCGATGGACCGGCCGAATCGCAAGCGTCGCCGTTTGGCTGTTATGGCCGAGCTTGAGCCTGTGGTCCGTGGACGGCGATGTCGGCGGATGGATCGCGAAAGCGCTCAACGCAGCAAGCGTCGTCGCGGCTTTTTTCGTGCTGGCAAGCGTTAGTTGTCCGGAATCGCGGGTGGGTAAGTCGGTGGCCAGGTGGGTTGCCTGCTTCGGGCTCTATTCGTACGGGGTGTACCTGCTTCACCCGCTGGTGATATCGGTTGTATCCCGAGTCGTGACTCAACTCACCGGTCTGCGCAGCGGAGAGTTCCTCTGGGGTCTGTTGGTGTTCACCCTGACGGCGTATGCGGCGCTTCTCATCGTCAAGTGGCTCGCAAATCGGCCCCTGGGGCGCTATATCACGTGAGGCGTACTTCTGCCGGCGCTAGACCCCGCCTCCAGCCAGCATCGGCCCCAGCGCCCGGCAGGGCTCCACCAGCAGCGCCGAGATGCGGTCCTCCCGGCAGCGGAACACCGGATGCTGCAGCTCGTGGTAGGCGTGCTCGATCCAGGAGCACAGCGCGCCCCGCGCGAGATCGTCGGGACCGTACCCCAGCGACGTCAGCAGGTCCGCCACGCCCAGCGACGCCGGCAACTCGTCGATCCGGCCGCCGGCGAGTGCGACCAGGCTGCGCGTGCGCGACCAGCCCACGCGCTGCCACAGCCAGGAGAAGAGCAGGTCCGCGAGCGGCGCCAGGGGTTGGCGGGTCGTACCCGTCTCGTCCCAGTCGATCAAGCCGCTGACCCGGCCACCCTCCAGGAACACGTTGCTGAGCGACAGGTCGCCCTTGCGCAGGTGGAGCTGCGGGGAGCGGCCCGTCACGAGGTGTTCGGCTGCGCGCCGCAGCGCCGCCACGGCGTTGGGGTCGTGCCGTTGCAGGAGACCGGCGAGATCGTCCACGGCCGCCGGCAGTATGTCGTGGCCGTCGTCCAGACCGCTGGACGCAGGGTCGAGTTCGATGAGGTCCCGCAACACGACATCGATGCCGGTGGTCGCCGGTGGTGGGCCGGGCCGTTCCGCGGCCCAGGCGCGACCCGCGCAGAAGCTCTCCAGATGCAGCCACCGTCCCCGGTGCTCCACGGCCAAGGCCTGGGCCGGCAGGTAGCGGCGCAGGGGCGCGTCCGGCGCCAGGCTCGCCAGCAGGGAGTCGAGCACACACTGGCTGTGGCGCATGGGTGCGGCGACGTCGTCGCGCAGGGGTACCTTCACGATCCAGCTGCGGCCGTCATCCGAGATCAGGGTGACGATGAGCTTGCCCTTGCGCAGCGCCTGCGGTGTCGAGGCCCTCCAGCGGCCGTCGTGAAGCGCCAGTTCCCGTGCGGCGAGCCGCAAAGCGCCCTCGATCCACGCGGCGCCGGCCGGGCCGCGCGTCGCCGTCAGGGCGTATTGCGGTGCCGTCAGGCGGTACAGCGGGGAGGGGAGCCGGCGCGCGACGTCTCGTGCGAGACGTCGGTGCTGCGCGACAGCTGCGGGATCGTCGAGGTCGACCCAGCTGCGAGGGCCGTCGCTCCGACCTTCGAGCGCCCAGCGCTTCGCGACGACCAGGCCGGAAGCGGCGGCGGCGGCCGCGAAGGCATGAGGACCCAGTGCGGCGGGATCGCCGCCGCGCTGGTGCGACCACGGCGACCGGAACCGCTCGCGAGGCCAGGGGCCGGGCGCCGCCAGATACAGACCGCCGCCGGGCCGCAGCACGCGGGCGACCTCCGCCAGGAAGCGACGCGGCCAGCCGGAACGGCGGCCGTCGGCACACGGCGGCGATGCGCCGATGTCGGCGAGCCAGGCCACCGCGTCGCAGCCGGCGTCAGGCAGGGGCAGCCGTGCATCGGATCCGCCACGCACCACGTCCAGGTTCGTGATCCCTGCGGCGTCGCGGCGCCGTTCCAGCAGCGCGCGGGAGGTCGGATCATCGTCGACTGCCGTGACGTGGTCCCAGCGACGTGCCAGGGCCAACGTCGCCGCGCTCCAGCCGGCGCCGCCCAACAGCAGGTGGCCGTGTCCGGGGCCGTCCAGCAGCAGGTCCCAGGCGGCGCGACCCTCATCGACGAGGTCCTCGGTCCAGGCGATACGGTCGGGTCCGGGGGGCAGGGCTGCGACCAGGATGTCGCGCAGGTCGTCGGGCGCGATGCCCGGCGCAGCGGTCCCGGCGACCGCCTGCAACCGGGCGGCGATCGCGGTCCGCGAAGCGCGACCGGCGGTCACGCGACGCCGTCTGGCGGGGCGGCCTCGGCCTTCTTGCGGTTGCCGATGACCCGCGCGGGGTTGCCCATGAGGATGCTGAAGGGGGGGTACTTCTTGGCGCCCACGATCGAGCCGGCCGAGACGATGCAGCCGTCGCCCAGCTCGACGCCGGGCATCAGGAAGGCGTTCGAGCCGATCCAGACGTCGCGGCCGATGACGACCTCGCGGTACTCGGCGCCCTGTTCGCGGATCGGGCGGTCGGGGTCGGCGAAGACGTGGTTGGTCGTCCAGACCTTGACCCCCGGTCCGAGCAGGGTGTGGTCCCCGATGGTGATGCCGCCGGCGGCCTGCAGGAAGTTGTCGACGCCGATGGTGACGTTGTCGCCGAGCATGATCTTGTGGACGTTGCGGAAGCGGGCGCCCTCGTGGATGCGGACCCGTGGCCCGCAGCGCCCGAAGGCGGGTTGCAGCACGCCGGCCCGCAGCAGGAAGCCGTAGGAGCCGGGGCAGTTGCGCACGAAGGAGTAGCGCAGCAGCAGGCGGCCGGTGGGGTCGCCCAGCGACTGCCGGAATTCCTTGATGACCTGGAGCATCCGCGGAGCCTCCGTCGCTCAGCGGACCAGGAGCATGCGGCGTGAAACGCTCGCGGGGCCGCCGTCGATGCGGTAGAGGTACACGCCCGACGGCTGGCTCCGCCCCTGGTCGTCGGTTCCGTCCCAGTGCGCGGCGTGGTGGCCGGCCTCGAACCTGGCCGCGGTCAGGATGCGACGGATCAGCCGCCCCGACAAGTCGAAAACGTCGAGGCTCACCGACGCGGGCTGCGTCAGCGTGAAGTCGATGGCCGTGGAGGGGTTGAACGGGTTCGGGTGGTTGCCCGTCGCGATCAGCAGCGGCGCGGGCGGCGCGGCGGTCAGCTCGCCGATCCAGCTCGGGTCCACCAGGCGGATCAGCAGCGAGGCGAAGCGCGGCCCGATGGTGACGTTGGCGAAGGTGTTCGGGTGGCTGTCGTTCGGCACGCCGGGGCGGCGGTACTCCTCGCGCAGCATGTTGCGCTCGGGATCCGCGGCGACGTTCGGCGCGGCCAGCTCGTCGAACAGGTCGTAGAAGACGAGGTTCGGGTGCCCGTTCATGAAGCCGGGGCTCTGCAGCCAGTCGTAGAAGACCCGGGAACGGTCGGCCATGGCGTTGGTCGTGTCCTCGGGCCGGCGCGGCGAACCGCTGACCAGCACGAACAGCTTGTCGGGGTGCTGGTCCATGACGTTGCGGATCTGCAGGTACTGGCTCTGGTAGGTCAGCAGCATGGCGTCCGAGGTGATGTCGCCGGTGCTGTGGTCGTTCTTCAGGACGATGACGTCGTGGCGGTCCAGCAGGGAGTCCATGAACGCGCTGCCGGTGCAGAAGATGGTGTACCAGCCGTCCGGTTGGATGTCGTTCGCCTCCACGCCGTAGGACCAGTCGGGGAAGACCGTGCTGTCGGGCAGGATGATGCCGGTGAAGGTGTTCCCGCTGTCGTAGTCGTGGTCCCAGAACTTGATGCCCGTCCCGTAGCGGGTGTTGTGGGACTCCAACAGGCTGCGCACGCCGCTGTCGCGGATCAGGTTGCGACCCGTGGAATGGTGCACGAACATCATGTTGGAGCCGGGCAGGGGGCGCTGGCCGACAGCAACGTAATTCGGGAAGGACTGCTGCTCGGCGGCGCCGTTCTTCCAGGCGGTGAAGACGATGCTGTAGCGGCCCGCGCTGCGGTAGGCGTGGCGCGCCGTCGTCGTGGCGGCGGGGTAGGTCGTCGACTGGCCGTCGCCGAAGTCGACGGTCAGCGAGTCCGGTGCCGTGGTGTAGCTCCACGTGAAGTCCACGCGGTCTTCGTTCAGGATGTTGGCGGTCGGGGTCTTGACCAGCGCCGAAATCGGCGCCGCGGTCGCGGCGACGGCCGTCAAGAACGGGAAGAGGCACGCGGCCAGGATGGACTTGGCGGCCATGAAGGCTCCCGGGTCGTGGTGATGCTACCGGAGCTGGCGCCCCGAGTTGTCTTTAGGAGCGGAACATGGTATCACGAAACAGTAAAAAAGTCCAGTTTCCGGCCATTCGCGACGGGTCATGATCGTCGCAACACACATTTCGTCATAGACTTCCAAAGGCGGAGGTCCCAAGGCCGCAGGAGCGTGGCCCGGGTAAAATCGGCTGCGGCGGCCATGTTCCGGCCCTCGCGCGCATGCCAACGGCCGCGAGTGACGTAAGAATGTGTCCAAGCATAGCGGCGCGCAGCCGGTGAAACGCAGCCGGGATGCTCGGCCAGGAAACGGGTCATCATGCGGAAGGCATTGTCGAGGCGCTCGCCGGTGCGGTGGGACATCTGGCCCTCCCAAAGTCGATATTCGACAAGGGGTTCCGGCAGGTATCGGAAGTCCCAATCCACGGAAATCCGCAACCACAGATGGTAGTCGATCGACATCGACAAAGATGTGTCGAAACCTCCGGCTTTCTCGATCGCTTCGCGGCGGGCCAACGCCGAGGGGAAATTGACGAAATTGTCGACCAGGAGCTGCGACGTGATGCGACCGCTGAAGCATTCCATGCGAGGGGCCGGTGTCGGGCGCCCTTCGCCGTCGATGCAGGTGAAGTCGGTGTAGACCACCCCCAGAGTGGGGGCGTTTTCGAAGTGGGGCAGCTGGCGGGCGAGCTTCTCGGGCAGCCAGCGGTCGTCGGCGTCACAGAAACCGACGAATTGTCCCCTCGCTTCCCGCAGCCCGCGGTTCTTGGCCGCGGTCTGGCCGGCGTTTGCCTGTCTAACGATCTTGACGCGGGGATCGGCTTCGTATTCCTTCAGCACCTTCCAGGTGTCGTCCGTCGAACCGTCGTCAACGATGATCAACTCGAGCCGGTCGTGGGTCTGCGCCAGGATGGAGTCTACGGTTTCTCGCAGAAAGTGCCCCATGTTATAGGTCGCGGTGATCACTGAGACTAAGGGTGTGCCGAGGTTCTGCATTCCGTACTCCTGGCCCAGGTCGGGTCCCCGCAGGTGAGGTCCATCGGGTGGTGCGTTAGGCCGTTGTCCGCGATCTGTTGTGGTCCTGATTCCTTCCCTGTGCCACATTGACCGGGAAGGGTCGTTGACTGGCCCCCAGCCCGGCCCCTCGCGGTATCGGCTGGTTGCGTCGCCATGGTAGTACAAATTCCCTGCGGTGCCGATGCCGAACGAGGCGCCGTTTCGGTGGGATGGCGGCGATGGATCCGTTGGGGTCGGTTCGGCGGCGGCAAGACCGCCCGGGAGGATACTCCGGCTTTGATCAAGGTCCTCTACTGCATCGACAGCATCAGCCGCGGCGGCACCGAGACCCAGCTGATCGGCCTGATCAACCGCCTCGACCGTCAGCGCTTCGCCCCGAGCCTGTGCACCCTGCGGCCCTCGTCGGACTTCCTCGGGGAGGCCGACTGCCCGCGCCTCGAACTGGACGCCCGGCGGCTGTTCTCGCCCGGGGGCGTGTCGCGGCTGCGCGCCCTCGCCGCGCACCTGCGCGAGCAGCGGATCGACGTCGTGCAGACGTTCTTCCAGGACTCGACGCTGCTGGGGATCGCGGCGGCGCGGCTGGCCCGGGTCCCGGTGCGGCTCGTGTCCTTCCGCGACCTCGGCTTCTGGCGCACGCCGGCCCAGGAGCTCCTGATGCGGCGGACCTACCCGTTGGCGACGGGGTTCCTGGCGAATTCCGAGGCGGTCAAGCATCATGTGTGCTCGCGGGACCGGCTGGACCCGCGCCGGGTGGGGGTGATCCGCAACGGGATCGACGTCGACCGCTACCGTTTCGTGGAGCACCCGGAGGGCGGCGTCGCCGTCGGCATCGTCGGCAACCTCAACCGCAGGGTCAAACGTGCCGACCTGTTCTTGAGGGCGGCCGCCAGGGTGGCGGACCGGCACCCGGCGACGACCTGGCACCTGATCGGGGACGGCGAGCTGCGGCCGCAGTACGAGCGGCTGGCGGCGGAGCTGGGGATCGCCGACCGCACCGTGTTCGCGGGCCGCATCGCCGACGTGCCGGCCTACCTGCAACGGCTGGCGATCGGCGTGATGTGCTCGGACTCCGAGGGCTTCAGCAACGCGGTGCTCGAGTACATGCTCAGCGGCTGCGCGGTGGTCGCGACCTCGGTCGGCGGCAACCTCGAGGCGGTGCACGACGGCCGCACGGGCCTGCTGGTGCCGCCGGGCAACGACGTCGCCCTGGCCAGCGCCCTGTCCCGGCTGATCGAGGAGCGCGGCACGCGCGCGGTGCTGGCCCGGCAGGCCCGCGCCATGGCCGCGGCGGGATTCGGCTGGGAGCCGTGCGTCGCGGCCCACCAGGAGCACTACCGGACGGCGCTGTCGGCCGCGTCCGGCGGCTAGACGTCCGTCCAAGCAAGGATCGATGCGATGCCCGTCGTCCTGATCCTCTGCCTCGCCCTGCTCGCGTACGTCTACGCGGGCTACCCGCTGCTCTGCGCCTTGCTGGCGGGCGTGCGGCGGCGGCGGATCGCGGCCGCCCCGCACACGCCGCGGGTCAGCATCCTGATCGCCGCCCACAACGAGGCGGCGTGCATCGCCCAGACCGTGCGCAACAAGCTCGCCCTGGACTACCCGCCGGAGCTGCTGGAGATCATCGTCATCTCCGACGGTTCGACCGACGGCACCGACGGGGAGGTCGCGGCCATCGCGGCCGTCGAGCCGCGGGTCCGGCTGCTGCGGCAGGAGCCGCGGGCCGGCAAGACCGCCGCCCTGAACCTGGCGCAGGCGCACGTGACCGGCGAGATCCTCGTCTTCTCCGACGCCAACTCGCTCTACGCCCCCGACGCCCTGCGCCGGCTGATGGAGCCGTTCGCGGACCGCGCGGTCGGCTACGCGACCGGGCGCATGCTCTACCGGGCGCGCGACGGTTCGCTGACGGGGGAGGGCTGCTCGGCCTACATGCGCTACGAGAACATGCTGCGCGGGCTCGAGACGTCGGTGGGCTCGGTGGTCGGGGTCGACGGGGGCATCGACGCCGTGCGCCGGGACCTCTACTCCGTCATGCGCGCCGACCAGCAGCCCGACTTCGTGCTGCCGCTGAGCGTGGTCGCGCGCGGGCGGCGCGTCGTCTACGCACCCCGCGCCCGCGTCTACGAGGCGAGCCTGTCCCAGACGGGAGCCGAGTTCCGCATGCGCACCCGCGTGGCCCTGCGCGCCTGGCACGCGCTGCGGGACATGGCCGGCCTGCTCGACCCGGTCCGCTACGGACTGTTCGCCTGGCAGCTCTTCTCCCACAAGTGGCTGCGCTACCTGGCGCCTGTCTTCCAGGTCCTCGCCCTGCTGAGCAACCTCGCCCTGGCCGGCCGCGGCGAGGTCTGGGACGTGCTGCTCGCGCTGCAGGGCGCCTTCTACCTGCTGGCCCTCCTCGGACTCATCGGACTGCGATTGCCGACGCCGCTCTCCTTCCCGTACTACCTGTGCCTGCTGAACGCGGCCGCCGGCAACGCGCTGCTGCGTTTCCTGGCGGGGCAGCGCCAGGTGATCTGGACCCCGCGCACCTGAAAGGACGGTCCGCCGTGCGCCTCCCCGACTGGGTCGTGGGCCGCCTCGCCGAGCCCGTGTGGGACCTCTACGAGGGCAGCGTGCGCCTGCGCACCTACCGCCGGCTCGCGCGCGACCAGTTCGATGCGCCCGAGGCGCTGGAGGGGCGTCGGCGGGAGCGGCTCCACGAGCTGGTGCGGCACGCCGCGGCGCACTCGCCCTTCCACGCCCGCCGCCTGCGCGACGCCGGCATCGACCCGCGCGGCGTGCGCGACATCGCCGACCTGCGCGGATTGCCGCTGCTGACCAAGGCCGACATCCGCGGCGGGATCGACGACATCCTGGCCGCGGACCACCGCCGCGAGGACCTGGTGCCCGCCAAGACGGGCGGCTCCACCGGCACCGCCCTGCACGTGTTCTGCGACCGGCGCGGGGTCGAACGCCGCAACGGCGCCGCCCTGCTGGCCGACACCTGGAGCGGCTGGCGCCTGGGACAGCCCGTGGGCGCGGTGTGGGGCAACCCGCCGGTGCCTCGGACGCTGCGCAACCGGCTGCGCCTGGCCTGCAAGGACCGCGTCGTCTACCTCGACACGATGCGCCTGGACGAGGCGTCCGTGCGGGAGTTCGTGGCCGGCTGGCGCCGGCTGCGCCCCGGCCTGCTCTACGGGCACGCCCACTCGCTGTACCTGCTGGCGGGCATGCTCGAGGAGATGGGCGAGCAGCTGCGGCCGCAAGGGATCGTCGCCACCAGCATGATGCTCCTGCAGCCCGAGCGGGAGGTGATCGAGCGCGTCTTCGCGCGGCAGGTGACCAACCGCTACGGCTGCGAGGAGGTCAGCCTGATCGCCTGCGAGTGCGAGCGTCACGAGGGCCTGCACCTCAACGCCGAGCACGCCGCCGTCGAGCTGCTGCGCGACGACGGCAGCCCCTGCTCCCCTGGAGAAGACGGCCGGATCGTCGTCACCGAGTTCGTGAACCTGGGCATGCCGATGCTGCGCTACGAGGTGGGCGACCGCGGCGTGCTGCACGACCGGCCCTGTTCCTGCGGCCGCCCTTCCCCGCTGCTGCGCACGGTCACCGGCCGCACCGCCGACTTCCTGGTGGCGGCCGACGGCAGCCGCGTCGCCGGCATCTCGCTGATCGAGAACACGCTGACGCGCTATCCCGGCATCGCGCAGCTGCAGGTCGTGCAGGAGGTCGTCGGCCGGGTCGAGCTGAACGTGGTGCGCGCCGCCGGCTGGGACGAGGCGGTCGCCGCCGCGTTGACGGGCGTCTTCCGCGACTCGCTGGGCGGCGCCGAGGTGGTCCTGAGCTTCGTCGACACCATCCCGCGCGAGCCCAACGGCAAGTACCGCTTCTCGATCTGCCGGGTGCCCGGCGTGCGGAGCGGGGCATGACCCCGACCCGCCGCATCCTGGCCGGGTTCTTCGTCGCGGCGGCGCTGCTGGTCCCCTTCGTGGTGCCGGTGCCCGGCAGCCTCGAGCGCATGCAGCCCCTGCGTTCCCTCGGCGTGATCGCCCACTGGGGGCTGCCCTGCGCCCTGACCCTGCTGCTGTGGAGCCGGGGACCCCTGCGGGGGCGCCTGTTCGCGGCGGCCGCCGCGGCCTGGCTGCTGACGGCGGGCTGCGAGCTGGTCCAGGGCTTCGTGGGCCGCCACCCGCGCTGGGAGGACGCCGGCGTGGACCTGGCGGGCGTGGTCTCGGCCGTCGGCTGGGTGCTGGCGCGGGTCCGCGGCCGGCGCGCCGCCTACGCCCTGGTGCTGGCGGGCTTCGCGCTGGTCCCCTACCTGCTGCGCGACCTGCCGGGCATCGTGCGCGGCAGCCGGCTGGCGCAGGCGCGGTTCCCGCTGCTGGCCGACTTCGAGGACGACCGCGAGTTCGCCCTGCTCGGCGACAACGACGAGGGGGGCGGCGTCTTCTGGGTGGGCGCCGGCGCGGGCAGCTCGTCGCGGGTCCTGAACCTGCGCGCCGAAGCGGGCGACGTCTACCCGGGGGTGGTGATCCGCGGTCTGCCGCGCGACTGGTCGGCCTGGCGGACGCTCGCCTTCGACGCCCGCCTCGCGGGTGCGGGTGCGGAGGAACTCACGGTGCGCCTGGACGACTTCCAGGGCCGCAGCGATCCGGTGTGGATCGGGGAGAGCTTCCGGCTCGGGCCGCAATGGACGCGCTGCGCCATGGATCTGCAGGCCGCACGTTCCCGCGACGGCGCGCGGACATTCCGGTTGGACGACATCGACAGTATGCTATTCTTCCTGAGCCGCCCCGAGGGCGACGTCACCGTGCAGCTGGACAACATCACCCTGGAGTGAGGCCGTGCGGATCGGGATGGGATGGGACCGCCACCGGCTGGTGGCCGAGCGGCCCTGCCTGCTGGGCGGGGTGCGCTTCGAGGACTGCCCGGTCGGCCCGCTGGGACACTCCGACGGCGACGCGGCCGCCCACGCCGTCGTCGACGCGGTGCTCGGCGCCGCCGCCCTCGGCGACATCGGGCGCCACTTCCCGGACGACGACCCGACCTGGGCCGGCGCCGACAGCCTCGACCTGCTCGCCCGCGCGACCGCCCTGGCGCGCGCCGCGGGCTGGCGGGTGGGCAACGTGGACCTGACACTGATCCTGGAACGGCCCCGCATCGCGCCGGCCGCCGAGCGCATGCGGGCGGCGCTCGCCGGCGCCCTCGGCGTCGGCCCGGAGGCCGTGTCGGTCAAGGCGACGCGCGGCGAGGGGCTCGGCCCCGAGGGCCGCGGCGAGTGCGTGACCGCGATGGCGATCGCCCTGCTGCTGCCGGCGGCGCGGGGCGCGGAAGGAGACCCGGCGTGAGCACGTTCACGAGCCTCAAGGTGCTGGTCCTGATGGGCGGCGACAGCCGCGAGCGCGAGATCTCCCTGCTGAGCGGCGCCGCGGTGGCCCGCGCGCTCGCCGAACTGGGCCACGCGGTGGAGGCGCGCACGCTGGCGCGCGCCGCCGACGTGCTGGCGATGGACGACCTGCGCGTCTGGGACGTGGTGTTCCCCGCCCTGCACGGGGGGATGGGGGAGGACGGCCGCCTGCAGGCCCTGCTCGACGTGCTGGACGTGCCCTACGCGCTGTCCGGCCACCTGGCCAGCGCGCTGGCCATGGACAAGGCCGCCACCAAGCGGGTCCTGCGCTCCGCGGACATCCCCACGCCGGACTGGCTGCTGGTCACCCCCGACCGCGAGGGCGTGGCCTGGCCGGACCGCGACCAGCTCCTGAAGCGCGTCGACGCCGAGCTGGGCTGGCCGGTGGTCGTCAAGCCCAACGCGGACGGTTCGAGCGTCGGCGTGCGCATCGTGGCCCAGCCGTCGGAGTTCGCGGCGGCGTTCGACGAGGCCGCGGCCGGCGGCCGCGACGTGCTGCTGGAATCGTACGTGCCCGGGCGCGAGCTGACCGCGGCCATCCTGCTGGGCCGGCGGCTGCCCCTGGTCGAGATCGTGCCCCACGACGGCTTCTACGACTTCGGGAACAAGTACACCACCGGCGCCAGCGACTACCTGTGCCCGGCCCCGGTCCACTCGCCGCTCTACGAGCGGATCAGCGGCGACGCCCGCCGGGCCTACGACCTGCTGGGCTGCCGCGGCCTGGCGCGGGTCGACTTCCGCCTCGACGGCTCCCGCTATTCCTGCCTCGAGGTGAACACCATCCCCGGCATGACCGACACCAGCCTGGTGCCCAAGGCCGCCGCCGCGGTCGGCATCCCCTTCGCCGCCCTGGTGGACGACCTCTGCCGCGACGGCATCCGGCGCGGCGCGAACCGCTGACCGACCACCCGCCCCGAGGAGCGAGCGCGATGGCCCTGCACGTCTACGACCACGTCACGCGGACCCGGCGCCTGTTCGCCCCCGTCCACCCCGGCAAGGTCGGCATGTACGTCTGCGGTATGACCGTGCAGGACAAGCCGCACGTCGGGCACATGTTCGCCTTCGTGGCCTGCGACATGATCCGCCGCTACCTCGAGCACCTGGGCTACGCGGTGACCCACGTCCAGAACTTCACCGACATCGACGACAAGATCATCGTCAAGGCGCGGCAGGAGGGGATCGACTTCCAGGTCGTCTCGCAGCGCAACATCGACCTCTACCACGAGTACGCCGCCGCCCTGAACATCCGGCCGGCGCACCTCTACCCCCTGGTCACCGACCACATCCCGGAGATCGTCGCCTTCACCGCCGGCCTCGTCGCCAAGGGCCACGCCTACGCCGCCGGCGGGGACGTCTACTTCAAGGTGCGCAGCTGGGACGAGTACGGCTTCCTGTCCGGCCGCCATGTCGACGACATGCGCAGCGGCGTGCGCATCGAGGTCGGGGAGGCCAAGCTGGATCCCCTGGACTTCGCGCTCTGGAAGACGGCCGCCCCGGACGAGCCCGGCTGGGACTCCCCCTGGGGGCGGGGCCGCCCGGGCTGGCACATCGAATGTTCGGTCATGGCCACCAAGTACCTCGGGCCGCACTTCGACTTCCACGGCGGGGGACGCGACCTGCTGTTCCCCCACCACGAGAACGAGTGCGCGCAGAGCTGCTGCGGCACCGGCCAGAAGTTCGTCAATTTCTGGCTGCACAACGGGTTGCTGTTTTTGGGCGACAAGAAGATGTCCAAGTCCGACGGCAACTTCTTCGCCATGGGCGACGTGCTGGCCCTGTTCCCGGCCGAGGTGATCCGCTTCTTCCTGCTCAACGCCCACTTCCGCAGCCAGATCGACTACGGCGAGGACCGCCTGCGCGAGGCCGGGGTCGCCTACGACCGTCTGCGGCGCGGGGTGCGCCGCCTGGCCGAACGCCGCGCGTCCGGGGTCCCGCCCGTGCCCGAGGGCCTGCTTTCCGGCCCCGGGGAGGCCCTGTCCCGGGCGGTCCGGGAGCACCGGCGGCGCTTCTTCGCCGCCATGGACGACGATTTCAACTCCGCCGGCGCGATCGGCGTCCTGTTCGGCCTGGTGCGCGACCTGAACCAGTACGACGCCGCTGCGGGGCCCGAGCTGCTGGACGGCGGCCCTCTGGACGAAGCCTGGGCCCTCTTCGAGGACGCCGACCGGATCCTGGGCCTGCACCGCGAGGGGCTGGCCGGCCTGGTGGCGGTCGCCGCGCCGGTGGTGCCGCAGGAGGTCCTGGACCTGGTCGCCGAGCGGGTGGCGGCCCGGGCCCGGCGCGACTGGGCCGCGGCCGACGCCCTCAGGGGGCGGATCGCCGACCTGGGCTTCTCGGTCGAGGACGGGCCGGGGGGTTCGACGGCCCGTCCGGCGGCTCCCGGCGGCGATTGAGGTTCCTTTCTCCTTGACACTTGCGGATTTCCGCCTGTATATTGCGAGGCCCGTCGAATCCGGGGTCGCGAAGGGACGGCCGGCCATCCGGCTGTCTTTCGTCGTCCTGTGTCCGGGAACGGGCTGGCGTAGCTCAACTGGTAGAGCTCCTCACTTGTAATGAGGGGGTTGGGGGTTCAAGTCCTCTCGCCAGCTCCAGCTCGCCTGGTTGCGGCTTTCAAGTGGCGGGGTTCCCGAGCGGTCAAAGGGAACAGACTGTAAATCTGTCGGCGGATGCCTTCGATGGTTCGAATCCATCCCCCGCCACCAGGCATACATGCGGAACGCAGGCGCGACGGATCTCGCCCGCGATCGGGAACGATCAGGATCGGACGGGATCGGCGACGATCCGGTCCGACGTGAAACTCGGGGGCGGGAGTAGCTCAGTTGGTAGAGCATCAGCCTTCCAAGCTGAGGGTCGCGGGTTCGAATCCCGTTTCCCGCTCCACGAAGACGGATCTTCCAGCCGGCGACGCCGGCGCGATGTCAGGAACCGGGCCCACGTAGCTCAGCCGGTAGAGCACTTGCATGGTAAGCAAGCGGTCAGCAGTTCGAGTCTGCTCGTGGGCTCCATCCTGTATCTCGAGTGCCTGTACGTGAACCTTTGCAGCATCGGGACGTAGGGTCAGGGCTCGTGTCCGACGGGTGCCTGGATGATTCATGCCGCTTCAGGAGGATGCCACTGATGGCTCGCGCAAAGTTCGAACGGACGAAGGAACACGTGAACGTGGGGACGATCGGTCACGTGGACCACGGCAAGACGACGCTGACGGCGGCGATCACGGAGATCCTGTCGAAGAAGGGCCTGGCGGACTAC
>Ga0172375_10006792_pt1 | contig 15886 bp, 9 predicted proteins | sample LakKiv1m_FD_114537 | JGI IMG/M metagenome (GOLD analysis project Ga0172375, IMG submission 114537) | Freshwater microbial communities from Kabuno Bay, South-Kivu, Congo - kab_092012_11.1m | ecosystem: Environmental > Aquatic > Freshwater > Lake | place: Democratic Republic of the Congo...
GGAGTGCAGAAAATGCCATGCCCAGGTAAATATCACCGATCAGAAACTTAAAAACAAAAAAAGCACTTTCCTGGGCGTCGGAACGGCATGCCTTACCTGTCACTCTGATTATCATTTCAGAACTCTTTCTTCAGATTGTGTAAGTTGTCATAACCAGAACTCATTCGTTCCGGCAACAGGCTTTTCCCACGACAGGTCAAGGTTCATCCTTGCAGGTAAGCATAAAAGTGTCGATTGTCAGAAATGCCATGAGATTCGGATAACAGATGGCAAAAAATTCCAGCAGTTCCGGGGCATTCAGTTTTCTAACTGCACAAGCTGTCACAAGGATCCCCACGAGAATCAGTTTGGACAGACATGCAGGCAATGCCATAGTGAAGAGTCATTCAGGATAATAAGAGGAATGAAGGATTTTAATCATGATAAAACAGGCTTCCCGCTAGAGGAAAAACATCAGATAGTTACCTGTAAATTATGCCATAAGAACAATTTAACCGATCCCCTTAAACACGACAAATGTGCGGATTGCCATACGGATTATCATCATGGTCAGTTCGTTAAGAACGGAGTTTCTCCTGACTGCTCTGAATGCCATACGGTAAGAGGGTTTCCTAATTTTTCATTCACTGTTGAAAGGCACAACGCCGGGCACTTTCAATTAAACGGTGCTCACGCAGCCATACCTTGCTATGAATGCCACAGGAAACAGGATAAGTGGAGTTTCAGGGATATAGGCATTGAATGTAAAGATTGTCATCAGGATATACATCAGTCATATATAAGTGAAAAATTTTATCCGGATGGCAGTTGTAAGGAGTGCCATTCGGTAAACAGGTGGGCTGATGTTACTTTCAATCATTCAAAGACGGATTTTGAACTCACAGGTGCTCATGTAAAACAGAAATGCAGAGCCTGCCACTTCATTAAAAATGATGAGGGAATGATCAGGCAGAAATTCACAGGGTTGTCTGTCAGGTGTTCCGATTGTCATAATGATATTCATTTTGGCCAGTTCGCAGCGACTGGAAAAACAGATTGTGCTTACTGCCATGATACAGGCACATGGAAACCCTCCGGGTTCAATCACGATAATACTGCTTTCAGACTTGACGGAAAGCACATAAATGTTCCGTGTTCAAAATGCCATAAGGTTGCAGCAAATGGAGCCACTTCGTATATTAATTACAAATTAAAAGAATTCAAATGCGAATCCTGTCACTTCTGATACTGTCATTCCTTTTTGTGTTTTTCAAAGTACAGACTAAATCGCCTCACGGTACTCTGTTTAAAGTAAGTTGTGGTACCTGTCACAGTTCAAAAGGATGGCAGCTCGACAAAGACATTTATTCCTTTGATCATAATACCACAAAACTGCCCCTGGTGGGACAACATAAGGAAATAAACTGCAGGCAGTGTCATAAGAGCCTTGTATTTACTGAGGCAGGGACTCAATGCAGCGATTGTCACAATGATATTCACCAGTCTACAGTAGGACAGGAGTGTTCGCGCTGCCATACACCTTCTTCATGGTTGGTTAACAATATTAATGAAATCCACCAGGTCAGCAGATTCCCCCTTCTGGGAGCACACAGAACTGCCGATTGTGCAGATTGTCATAAATCGGAGAATCCGGTGCGTTTCGATGTGTCCGGGGTTAACTGCATCGATTGTCACAGGAACGAATATTTTTCAACTTCAAATCCCAATCATGCAGAAGCAGGTTTCTCAGAAGATTGTTCGCGGTGTCATCCGGTTAACTCATTTAACTGGACCGGTGCAGGCTTTAATCATAATTTCTTTGCGCTGGTTCAGGGTCATGCGGTACCTCAATGCAGCGACTGTCATAAAACCGGGAGTTATTCGGATGCCATTCCGGAATGTAATTCATGTCACCAGCAGGATTACCTGGCTACTACAAATCCAAATCATAGCACTGCGAATTTCCCAACCACCTGCAGTAACTGTCATACATTAAGCCCGGGATGGAAACCTGCCGTGTTTGATCACAGTAAATTTCCTCTTACACTCGGCCATTCCGTTCCTGCCTGTGTTGATTGCCACGTTGGAGGGAATTACACATCAACCCCTACAGATTGCTATGCATGTCATAATAACGATTATACCGGTGCTTCAAATCCGAACCATCAGACACTTGGGTTTTCGACAGCATGTAATAGCTGTCATACCACCCAGCCCGACTGGAAGCCCGCCTCATATACCCAGCACGACTCTCAGTCCTTTCCGATATATTCGGGAAAACATAAAGGGAAGTGGGATTCATGTACCGACTGCCATACCAATGCTGCAAGCTATTCGCAGTTCACATGTCTTAGCTGCCATGAGCATAACCAGACCGAAATGAATAAGCAGCATCAGGGAATGTCAGGCTACTCATATACGAGTAATGCCTGTCTGAGTTGTCATCCCAGGGGAAATGCTGATTAACAGATAATTATGAGGCAGGTTATACTCACAATATTAATTCTGACATTAACCACGACAATATATGCACAGGTCGGGATTGAAGATCTTTCAGGCCAGGTTTCATATATAAGCAGTCAGAATGTGTACGTAAGATTCGGATCAACCTCAGGGATATCGGCAGGCGATACATTATTCGTTTCAAAGGATTATAAAAAGGTCCCGGTCTTAGTTGTCACAAATCTTTCCTCTACTTCTTGTGTATGTGTACCGTTAGGATCCCCTGATCTTAAAGTGGCAGATATGGTGCTGGCGAACAAAAAATTACCAGGACCAACAATTAGTGATGATCTGCAAAATGCTCCTGAGGTGGCAGTAAAGGCGCCGGAGATTGTTACTGACACAGCGGCTTCTGAGAATACTAGTACCAGGGTTGAGGCGGTTAAGCAGAAAATCAGCGGGAGCATATCTCTGAATTCCTATTCTGACATGTCAAATACCGCTTCAGAAAATTCCCAGAGGTTCCGCTATTCTTTTTCTTTCAATGCCAGGAATGCGGGCAATTCAAAATTTTCGGTTGAAAGCTATTTAACATTCCGGCATAAAACTGGTGAATGGGACCTTGTTAAAAATGATATTTTCAGTGCACTGAAGATCTATAACCTCACTGTTGCCTATGACATTAACAATAGTACACGTATCAGTTTGGGCAGGAAAATAAATCCATCCCTCGCCAGTATAGGAGCCATTGACGGATTACAGCTTGAAAAAAGCTTTGGCAGATTATCTGCCGGTGCTGTTATCGGATTACGGCCTGATTATACCGATTATGGTTTCAATGCAGATCTTCTTCAGTTTGGTGCATTTATTAAACATCGTTCAAAGCCAGATAAAGCCTTGAGTGAGACATCACTTGCTGTCATGCAACAGTACAATAATTTCAAAACCGACAGAAGATTCGTATACCTTCAGCATTCAAATTCTTTTATTAAGAACCTTTATTTTTACAGCTCGCTTGAAGCAGACCTTTACAGCCTGAAAAGAGACTCTGTAAACGGAGACAAATCACAAAGCACATTTGACCTTACAGGGATTTATGTGTCCGTCAGATATAAAATATTTAAAAACCTTACTATTTATGGATCATACGATGCCAGAAAGAATGTTATGTATTATGAAACATACAAGACATTTATAGACAGGATACTGGAAGAGGAGATGCGTCAGGGATTCAGGTTGCAGGCTAATTATCGTATTACAAAAGATCTTTCGTTCGGATTACAATCGGGATACCGATTCCTTAAGACCGATCCTCACCCTTCGAGGAATGTCAACAGTTATCTGACATATAGTAATATTCCCGGAGTGAACCTCACAGGAACAGTATCAGCAACTTATCTCATTTCAAGTCATATGACCGGAAAGGTGGCCGGGATATCTCTGTACCGCGACTTTTTCAAAGGTAAACTCCAGCCTGGTATAGGATACAGGTATGTCAATTACACTCTTCCGGAAAACAAACTGAATATTATTCAGAATATAGCAGAAGCAAGCCTGACGTGGCAGTTTTATGAAAAGATGTCATTCTCAGTGAATTATGAAGGAACATATGAACAATCAGATATATATACAAGGATTTATGTTCTTCTCAGGAAAAGGTTTTAACATTAATTTCAGACACGTAATTAAACAAAGTATATGAAGAATAAAGCTGCAATTTTTGTTCCGCTTATCGGAATTATACTTCCGGTGTTGTTCTATGCCTGCACGGGCGGAAGTAATTCAGGAAATAACAAAAAACAAAATGTTGCCCTTCTCGCAACAATCACAAGTACTGCCCGGGGAGGACAATCTGCAGCAGCACTTAACGATGGTCTTGTCCCCGACAGCCTTCCTGTGGGATTTCGTCAGAGATTCGTAAACCAGGGAAGACAGGGGAGGAATCAGAGACCCGGTGTACTGAAGTATGAATGTGTATGGGAAACGCCAGTTAATATTGATGAAACGGCAATCTTCCTGTACAATTACGACAGCCTTGTAAGGCTTCCTCAGGCCTGCCGATATAAATACTGGAATGGTAATGAATATGTTCCGGTGGAAAATCCGGTTGGGTTGGGACTTGTTAATCGTCAGCTTAATAATACAACATTCACTGAAGTCAGCACCACAAGACTTATGATCGAAATAGACTCGGTTCAAAGGTATATGCCTCCAATACTTGAATGGATGGTATTCAAGTCGAAAGGATCTCCTGCTGTTGCTCCGGTAATTAGCGCAGGTGGAGACAGAAGTGTAATAACCGGAGGGAAAACATATTTGTCGGGAATAATAAAATCTGTCGGGCCTCTTCGTAATACCGGATGGACGGCAGCCGGGCCAGGTGCGGTTGAGTTCGGGAATGCTGAATCTCCGGTAACAACGGCCACCTTCAGCGTCCCGGGAGACTATACGCTTACACTTGCATCGCAGACCGGTAAGGCTGGTTCATCATCGTCACTTAAAGTTAAAGTTTGCCTGCCGCCGGAAAAGAACAGGCTTGATGTAGTTTATACAAGACGTTACAGCATAGATAATCCTCTCTGGAACGACAGGGCAAAAACTATTATTACAAATTGGATCCCTCATTGCATAAAACAGATCGAAAGGACAGATCTCTCCACAGGTCAGGGAGGCCTTGACAACTTTATTGAAGCAGCAAAAGCCCTGCGGGGAGAGGCTCACGGAAGACATCTTGGTTATGTCTTTTCAAATGCATGGGTACACCAGACAATTGAATCTATGTGTATTGCCCTGATGGTAGATCCTAAGGGCGATAAGGCAATAATTGCCGCACAGGAATATATGAAGAAGACACTTGAAAAATGGATACCGATTGTTCTTTCGGCCCAGGAACCGGATGGGTACCTGCACACCGCTTATACACTCCGCGATACAACAAGATGGAAGGATAAATGGGCGCCGGCAACCCGTGGAAATCATGAAGGCTATGTAGCCGGCTATTTCATTGAATCGGCAATAAACCATTATACCCTGACCGAAGGAAAAGATACCAGGTTGTACGATGCAGCAAAAAAACTGGCTGACTTCTGGGTTGCAAATATAGGTCCCGGAAAGAAAGAATGGTACGACGGCCACCAGGAGATGGAGCAGGCTCTTGTCCGCTTTGGTCGTTTTGTAAATGACATGGAAGGAAATGGAAGAGGCGATAGTTATATATCACTGGCAAAATTCCTTCTCGATAACAGGAATGGAGGTAGTGAGTACGATCAGAGTCATGTACCGGTTCAGCAGCAGTATGAAGCTGTAGGTCATGCAGTTCGTGCTGTTTATAATTATTCAGCCATGGCAGATGTTGCTGCCGAGACCAGCGACATAGATTACCAGAGTGCTGTAATGTCGTTGTGGGACAACATGATAAACAAAAAGTATTATATCACCGGAGGCATTGGCAGCGGAGAGACTTCGGAAGGATTTGGAGATAACTACTCGCTTGGCAACAATGCATATTGCGAAGCCTGCTCAAGCTGCGGCTTGATATTTTTCCAGTACAAGATGAACCTTGCTTACCACGATGCAAAATACGCCGACCTGTATGAAGAGACGATGTACAATGCATTACTTGGATCCCTCGACCTCGAAGGTAAGAATTTCTTCTACGACAATCCTTTGTCATCATCTGAGATGAGGTACGACTGGCACGTTTGCCCATGCTGTGTTGGTAACATCCCACGTACGCTGTTAATGGTCCCCACGTGGACCTATACGAAGAGCACCGATGGAATTTACGTAAACATGTTCATTGGCAGTACTATCGATGCAGGAAAGGTTTCGGGAACTGATTTGCAGATGGTTCAGAAAACGGATTATCCTTGGGATGGGAAAGTCATTATAACAGTTAATCCCGCACAGGATGCAAGATTCACAGTCTATGTCCGTGTTCCCGACAGAAAAACCAGCGAACTTTATGAGCCTGTTCCGGCCATTAATACTCTTAAATCGCTTATTGTCAATGGATCTCCGGTTCAGGTTAATATTGTAAAAGGATATGCAGTCATTACAAGGGAATGGAAGAAAGGAGATAAAATAGAACTTGAATTACCTATGGATGTGCAGGTTGTGACTGCCGATGAAAGAATTGCAGCAGGCAGGGGCAGGGTAGCCCTGCGTTACGGCCCCATGATATATAATGTTGAGAAGGCCGATCAGCCCGATATTGAAAAAACGATTGGTAAAGACCCCTTTTCAAAGGAATGGAGGCCTGACATGCTGAGGGGTGTGATGGCTATCAGGGGAACCTGGTCTGACGGCTCACCTCTGTTGGCAATACCCAACTATGCAAGGTTGAACCGGCAGGTCAGCCAGCCTGAGGGTGACAGATCTCCGGCATCAATTATCTGGATTAACAAATAGAATGAAAAAAGCCGGGGCGGAAAAAGCCCCGGCTGAGTAAAAAAACCTAAAAACCAATTAATAATTCCTATTCATATTCCTTAAGTATACCTCTTACATCGTCGGGTGCCACACGACCGTATGTTTTGTCGCCTACCATAACAACCGGTGCAAGACCGCACGCCCCTACACATCGCAGACTCGACAGCGAGAATTTGCCGTCTGCTGAGGTCTGACCTACCTGAAGGCCAAGTTCCTTTTTAAACTCGTCGAGTACTTTTTCAGCTCCCCTCACATAGCATGCTGTACCCATGCAGATGCTTATAGGATGTTTCCCCTTAGGGGTCATCGTAAAAAACGAGTAGAAAGTGACAACCCCGTATACCTTTGCAACGGGAACAACCAGCTCATTTGAAATCACCTCCTGCACTTCAGCAGGAAGATATCCGAAATGTTCCTGACATTTGTGAAGGACATTGATCAGCTCCTGCGGATCATTCTTGAAAGATGCACAGATCTCCCTGATCTTATCAACATCTTCCTGTCTCAGTTCTATTTTTATACTTGACATAACATTGAGTTTTATATTGTACCAGGTGGCAGATTATTGTTTCACAATCACTTTCTTCTTCTTGTCAAAATAGTGGGTATGAAGCAGATGATGAGCTTTTTCGCTGTTAGGCTTACCCAGGAATTCCTTGTAAAGTTTAATTATGAATGGATTCTCATGAGACTTTCTCAGAGGCTTCTTTTTGTCCTCCCTGTAGATAGCAGCAGCCCTTGCCTTGATTATATCTGAATTACCGTGATGCAGGGGTTGTCCTCCACCGCCAATACATCCGCCGGGACAAGCCATAACCTCGATAGCATGGAAGTGCGATTTGCCTGCCCTGACATCATCGAGAAGCTTCCTTGCGTTTCCAAGTCCGTGAGCAATACCTATATTTATAGGAAGACCATCAAAATCTATAGTTGCCGAACGTACACCTTCCAGTCCTCTAAGCTCAGTAAAATCGAGCCTTTCGAGCTTCTTGCCTGTATGAACCTCATAGGCTGTCCTTACAGCTGCTTCAATAACTCCTCCTGTTGCTCCGAAAATCACTCCGGCACCGGTAGATTCACCAAGAGGAGCGTCAAATTCACCTTCCTCAAGATTATTAAGGTCGAGGTTAGCCTGTTTGATGAAAGCTGCAAGCTCACGTGTGGAGATTGAAAAGTCTACATCCCTGTTGCCATCAACAGAGAATTCTTCTCTCTGGCACTCGTATTTTTTTGCGAGGCATGGCATAATTGAAACGACTACCAGGTCTTTCCTGTCGACTTTGATCTTATCGGCAAAATATGTTTTTGCAATTGCTCCGAACATCTGCTGAGGAGATTTCGCCGTTGATGGAATATCTTTCAGATCGGGGAAGTACTCTTCAAAGAAATTTACCCACCCGGGGCAGCACGATGTAAGAATAGGAAGTCTTGCTGTTTTGTCTCCATTCAGATGTCTTGTAAGCCTGTCGAGGAGCTCAGTACCCTCTTCCATAATTGTAAGGTCGGCAGCAAAGTCAGTGTCAAAGACATAATCAAATCCAAGAGCCCTCAATGCTGTCACCATCTGTCCGGTGACGAGGGTTCCGGGTTCCATACCGAACATTTCGCCAAGGGCAGCACGTACGGCAGGGGCAGTCTGGACGATCACTGTTTTTGTCGGATCGGCAAGTGCCCTCAGTACTTCAGGTGTATTATCGACTTCAGTGAGAGCGCCTGTTGGGCATACGGCAACACACTGGCCGCAGTAAGTACACGTTGAGTGTTCAAGGTTCTGCTCAAATGCAGGTGCAACAGTTGCCATGAAGCCTCTGTTGACTGCCGACAATGCACCGACTGTCTGCACAGTGTTGCACATCATTTCGCAGCGGCGGCACATTATGCATTTATCCTGGTCCCTGATAATTGAAGGAGAGGTATCTTTCTTATATGTCGACATAGCTGCTATATCCTGTCCGGGAATCTCCCTGATACCCAGCTGGTGGGCCATCGATTGTAATTCGCAGTTACCCGATTTGGCACAGATAAGGCAATCCTTGGGATGATCCGAAAGGATGAATTCCATAACTGTTCTTCGTGCATTGAGAACCCTGGTAGTATGTGTTTTTACAACCATTCCCTCTTCACATTTTGTTACGCATGAGGGAGCCAGGTTACGTCTTCCCTGGACTTCAACAACGCAAATACGGCATCCTGCAGGATTATTCTCGATGTTCAGATCGTGCAGTTCCATATAGCACAGAACAGGTATTTCTATACCCAGCTGGCTGGCAGCTTTGTTTATAGTGGTACCTTTCGGTACTTCTACTGTCTTATTATCTATTGTAAGCTTGATAGTTTCCATTTTCCGTCACTTCTTGAGATTACTGAATGATGATCGCGTCAAACTTGCATTTCTCCATGCATGCACCGCATTTTATACATATTGAAGGATTTATAAGGTGCGGCTCTTTGCGCTCTCCGGTTATTGCTCCGACAGGACAAACTCTGGCACATGCCGTACAACCCACACAGTTTGCTTCGATGATGAAATATTCCATCAGGTCCTTACACTTGCCTGAAGGACATTTCTTTGTGGTAACGTGAGCCTCATACTCATCCCTGAAGTTGGTAAGTGTTGACAGTACAGGGTTTGGTGAGCTCTGACCCAGTCCGCATAGTGATGTATCCTTGATCACCAGGCTCATGTTCTTCAGCCTGTCGAGGTCGGCAAGAGTGCCTTTACCCTTTGTTATATGTTCAAGCAGCTCATGAAGGCGTTTGTTGCCTACTCGGCATGGAGCACATTTACCGCATGATTCTTCTACAGTGAATTCGAGAAAGAATTTGGCAACAGAAACCATACAGTCGTCTTCATCCATGACTATAAGTCCTCCCGAGCCCATCATTGAACCGGCAGCAGTAAGGTTATCAAAATCGATGGGAGTATCGAGATGTTTTTCGGTAAGACAGCCTCCTGAAGGCCCTCCTGTTTGAGCAGCCTTGAATTTCTTGCCATTTCTTATTCCTCCGCCTATTTCAAATATCACTTCGCGCAGTGTTATACCCATCGGTACCTCGATTAGGCCTACGTTGTTGATCTTGCCTGCGAGAGCAAAAACCTTTGTGCCCTTGGATTTTTCTGAGCCGATACTGGCAAACCACTCTGCACCTCTTAATATGATTGGTGATATACATGCAAATGTCTCAACATTATTCACGTTTGTGGGTTTTCCCCTGAAACCTGATTCTGCAGGGAAAGGAGGCTTAACTGTCGGTTCTCCCCGCAGTCCTTCCATTGAATGAATAAGGGCAGTTTCCTCTCCGCAGACGAATGCTCCGGCGCCATACCTGATCTCGATGTCGAAATTAAAGCCTGTGCCCATTATGTTTTTACCCAGAAGGCCGTATTCCCTTGCCTGGTGAATAGCTGTTTTGAGTCTTGCAACTGCAAGGGGATATTCGGCACGTATATAAATGAGTCCCTTATCAGCTTCGATGCTGTATCCGCAGATAGCCATTGCTTCGAGAACGGCATGCGGGTCGCCCTCGAGAACAGAACGGTCCATGAATGCTCCGGGGTCTCCTTCGTCGGCATTGCAAACGACGTACTTTTCGGGTGACTTATTCTTAAAAGCTATTTCCCACTTAAGTCCGGTTGAGAATCCTCCACCCCCTCTGCCTCTGAGACCTGAGTCTTTAATAATCCTGATAACATCCTGGGGTTTTAACGTTGTAAGTACCCTTGCCAGAGCCTCGTACCCATCGTGTGCTATTGCATCCTCAATGTTTTCAGGATTTATCACCCCGCAATTCCTGAGGACTATCCTTATCTGTTTTTTCTGTGAAGCGAGTTCTTTTTCAGTGGACAGTGTCTTCTTTGCCACATTATCTTTGAAGAGCAGTCTTTCAACCTTACGGCCTTTCATAATATGTTCGCTTACGATATCCTTTGCATCGTCAGGGGTGACTTTTGTATAGATCGTATCGCCGGGCATTATCTTTACAACAGGTCCGATTGCACATAATCCGAAGCAGCCTGATCTGACAACCCGGACATCGTTTTCGAGTGCGTTGGCCTCAAGCTCCAGCCTGAGGTTATCTATAATGGCTTCACCGTGATTGCCGGTACAGCTTGTTCCGCCGCATACCATTATTTGCATCTTTTCTTTTGGCATGATTATTCCTCCCTGGATATTTATTAGATTGACCGGTAATTGGCAGGAAGTATCCCGTCGACATATTCACCGTTCTTGATATATTTCTCAATGATCGCATCGGCTCTTAGCTTATCGACATTTCCGAATACTACAGGAACTTCTCCGGGACGCTTGACTTCAATAGTAGGTTCAGCAAAACTGTATCCCATGTCGCCGGTTCCGATAACGTCAGCATCGATGCTTCTTTTTTCAAGTTCAAGCCTCATGAAATCATAAATTTCCTTAGCTCCGGATGCCAGACCGCTTGTTCCCATGTGTACCCTGACACGGATTTTATCCTTGCCATAAAGTCTCTCCAGGGCTTCGGTCTTTAATTTTTTTAGTTCTTCAGGTGATTTTACCTTTTTCATATTCACTTGATTTACAAGTTTATATATATTTTTTTCGAATTCTTTCTTGTTTTATGCCACAAAATTAATATTTTCTTTGTGAATTAAATAACAATGTTAATAAAATAACAGTATTTTATATTTGTTCTAAATAAGAGAATTTTATAGTCTATCCCGGGTGCTAATGTTATCTGTAAAACAAAGCTGATCTTTTCTCTTTTACAAGGTACAAAATCATATGCTAGCTTTGAAAGGAAAGCAATAATTAAAATAATAGTCTCGGGGATGAATAATAATTTATTAAGAATTATGAGAATATATATCGTGATTTCAAATGAAATAAAAGAACGGATGAGGGGGATCCTTCGCTACCGCTCAGGATGACAGGGCTTTAATGGGATCACAGAGGGGAAAGCAGTGGCGATTCCAAAGGAGCAGTCATTTATGGAAATTTTTGACGAATCGCCACTGCTTTCCCCTCCACAGACCTCAAATCCAGTGTCATCACGAGCGTCAGCGAGGGATCTCCCTTATATTTGGTATTGCATCCCAAGTGTCAGCGAGGGATCTCATCCTCAGGATCACACATGAAAAAAGCTGTCGAGACGGTTCCCCTTTTTTAACCTGTAATGGTAGAAAATGAGGATAAGTGCTACAGGGAGTACCGATACAGCAGTAATAAGTGACCAGCGCAAGACTACATTGTTAAAAAGATAAGAATCAAGTATTATTTCTGTTAAAATGCAAAGTCCCGAGAGGGCAAAGAGAGCGGCTGCTATTATGTTCAGCCCTTTAAGACGGGCATCACGGTAAAGCACGCTTATAAGTGCGGTAACAGCGAAAACTGCTATTGTAATGGGCAGTCCCACCTTAATAAACCAGTTTTGTCCCGATGTTATAAGATCTATCAGAAACAGGGCAGCAAGTATTGTAACAGCCAGAGAAGGAATGATCACAAGTCTTCTCTTACCTGCAAACAGGAAAAGAGTTATAATAATCCAGGCAGCAGCAATTGAAATGTCGGAATAGAGCGACCATGCCAGTCCTTTGCTTATAAGAAGATCAACAATTGTGCAAACTGTTATTCCGGAGAATGCAATGATCCCAAACAACTCCCACAGGTACCTCATGTTTTCCTTCTTTTGAAGCTGGATTATGGCGGAAGGGCTGTTCCCGACTTCATCCGGATGATTGATCTTTTCCCCGGGTGCCTTACCGCAGAGAGGACAATTCTTCAACCCTTCATCAAGTTCAACACCGCAATTGGCACATATATTCATAATTGCTGTTTTATTTGTTGTTTAAAATCTTAACCCTGATACCCTCATCATTAAGATGTTTCAGGATAAGCCTTTCCAGTTCGTTCGATTGTGAGATATTGCAAAAACATATTTTAAGCTTGTCCTTAAATGAAACAAGCCCCATACTTACTTTAATATTTGGATTTGGTGGAGGAGGGATGATCTCAACAGAATCGACCAACTCCTGCATCCTTCCCGGAAGAGTAATGAGCCCCAGGTTTGTTACAATGCCTGTCCATCGCCTCGATGCAAATCCCCGGTAGATTGATGTGATCGCCATCTTTTTTATGAAAAGAGGAAGTATCCTTACAACAAAAAGCTTCTCGTAACTTACGTTTGAAGAAAGTAATCTTGCAATCTGCTTGTTCTCCGAACTCATCTGCAACTGGTGATGCACTGCCCTTAAAATTTCATCAAAAGAGTAGATGCCGAGCCTCATATCTAATTCAGGCAATACATAAAGAGAAAAATTCCTCATCGTCTTGCTTGGAAACTGTCTCCTGAGATTCACAGGTACCTCTATTCTCATAATATGATGCTTCTGCCTTCTTCTCTTCTTTTCTTCAAGATATATCTTCTGAAGAGATATCATATAGACTGAAATGAGGTATTCGGTAAGAGAAACTTTATATGACCGGGCCTTCTCCAGGATCTCGTTTGTATATACCTCAGACTGGATCACCTTAAGCCTTGGTCTTTTATTTAACCTGAAAGGAAGGTGCCATACCTTAAGCATTTTTGAAGGAGGGGGCAGCTTGCGGAAGTATTTGTTATAACCGTCCTCAAACTCTTCATCCGCCAGCGGTGTTCCCGGAAGCATTATCTTGTCCGCAGGATCAATACTATTACCTGTAATTGTAAGGTATGTGTAAAGCAGCGATTTAAGATATTCGAGGGCTCCTCCGCCATCGGTGAGTATATGAATGAACTCGACCGAGATCTTCCTGCCTCTCACAATTATCCTGTAAAGCAGTTCATCTTTTCTTCTTACTGCAAAAGAGGTGCAGGGTACGTCTTCCTCAGCCAGTATACGCGGGGGCTGTTTATTGAATTCGAGAAAATGCCAGAATAATCCGCTGCCCAGTGATACGTTAAAGTATGGAAACCTCTTTGCAGTTATTTCAACAGCCTCCCTGAGAGCCGAATATTTTACAGGCTCCATAACTGTTGCACTTACCCTGAATACCGCAGTAAGGTCGTCCGACACTATTGCCGGAAACAGCTTTGCAGCATTGTCAAGTTTAAGCCAGCCTCTTTCCTGGATTGATTTTGTTTTAATGGTCTTTCCCCCCTGATATATTAAGGATTTTCAGATAGAAATAAAGGAGGTCTCTTTCTTATACGAAAATTCTTATTTTTGTTGATATGCGATTTTAACTGCAAAACTAATTATATCCATGAAAATGAGAACCCTTATCAAAACTTTATTTGTTTTAAACTTAATGCTGATTCTTCCCCTGAATCAGGTTTCAGCGCAGAGACCAATGCGCAATGCCGACCAGGTATCGATACTCGGCTGGACGGACGACACACATTATATTATACGTACTCCTGACGCAGAAAAAAAACCGGTAACCCTCAGTGTCGATATTAAAAGCGGCAAAAGCGTTCCTGTCCCTCCTTCAAAAAGCGCTCGCGAAATTTTCATTGAGTCATTGCCTCAGGGCGTTACGATAGGGGTAAACGACATTGTCAGCCCTGATATGAAAAGCAGCGTAATTATAAAAGATAACGATCTGTGGCTTTTTACTACCGGCGATAAAGAACTTAAGAGGCTTACCAGCGATGAAAAAGAGGAAGTAAATGCCCGCTTCTCCCCCGATGGAAAAAGAATAGCATACACAAAAGAAAGAGACCTTTATGTGTATGATATTGCTTCCGGGAAAGAGATCCGTATTACCACCGATGCTTCGGATGATGTTTACAACGGGTATGCAGCATGGGTTTATTACGAAGAGATACTTGGACGCCCCAGCCGGTATGCAGCCTTCTGGTGGGCACCCGACGGAAACAGGATAGCTTTTCTCAGGTTCGACGAAAGTGAAGTGCCGGTATTCACTCTCAACCGTCTCGATGAACCCGACGGGATCCATGGTACCCTTGAAGTTGTTCACTATCCCAAACCCGGAGATCCTAATCCAAAAGTTAAAATGGGAATTGCTGATATAGCCTCAGGTAAAACAACCTGGGTCAAAACAGATTATTCTGTCGACCAGTATCTTGCCTGGCCTTTCTGGACACCCGACAGCAAAAAGCTGGCTATACAGGTACTAAACCGCGACCAGAATAACCTGAAGATTATTCTTGCCGATCCTCTCTCAGGCGATTATCAGCAGATTTATGAAGAGTCCTGGAAAACATGGATAGAGTTCCATGAAGATATTTATGTAATGAAAAATGGATCAGGATTCATAATCCGTAGTTATAAGAATGGCTGGGATAACCTTTATAATGTTGGCTGGGACGGAAGCCAGGTGGCTCAACTTACAAACCTCGACTTCAGAGTCACCTCAATCGACAGGGTTGACGAAGATCTTAAAACTGTTTATTTTTCGGCTGCCGGGCCCGAATCGACCGATAGTCATTCTTTCCGTGTAAGCATGGATGGAAAAAAACTGCTGCAACTGACAAACGGTAACGGTTCTCATAATGTAAGTATCTCACCTAAAGGCAGTTATTATACAGATACATGGAACAGCATAACGAGCACAGGCTCGATCCTTGCATACGATAAAAAAGGTAAAATGCTGAAAGAGATACACAAATTTGAACAACCGGAATATAATCCAGCCGAGCATCCTAAATCAGAATTTGTAAAGATCATGACTTCCGACGGATTGTTCAATATGCCTGCCATTATCACATATCCTCTGAATTTTGATCCTGCGAAAAAATATCCTGTGATTTTTGCAATATACGGTGGTCCCGACGCAAAAAATATTTCCAACAGATGGCAGGGAACAAATGCCTCCTGGTATGCACAGAACGGAATAATAACTTTCGCTGTCGACCACAGGGGATCAGGACAATTTGGAAGAAAAGGACTCGACTATCTATACAGATCACTTGGAAAATGGGAGATCCTTGATTATGCCGATGCAGTAAAATGGCTTACTGCAAAACCTTTCGTCGATGCATCAAGAATTGGCATTACAGGAAGCTCTTATGGCGGATATATGACATGCCTTGCCCTCACAAAAGGTGCTGA
>Ga0172375_10006793_pt1 | contig 15883 bp, 17 predicted proteins | sample LakKiv1m_FD_114537 | JGI IMG/M metagenome (GOLD analysis project Ga0172375, IMG submission 114537) | Freshwater microbial communities from Kabuno Bay, South-Kivu, Congo - kab_092012_11.1m | ecosystem: Environmental > Aquatic > Freshwater > Lake | place: Democratic Republic of the Congo...
CAAGGATTCAGAGCCATTAGAGGCGGCCAATCGCGCCACCGCTCATCTTTACATTGCTAATCCTTTCAAAGGAAAAAAAGTGTCTAAGCTTTTTATGACCCATCCTCCAATAGAGGATAGAATAAAAACTTTGCGGGGAATGAATGTTTAATTATGTTTGGAAAGTCTCCTAAAAATTCTGATAAATATTTTTGGACTACGCATTCGATTTATAAAATGCGTCAGTATGGTTTAAGTGAACAAAAAATTCGTAATGTTATCAAAAGTCCATTTCGCAAAGAAGAGGGCATTGTCAAAAACACGGTGGCGGCGATGCAACCCGTGAGTTCTAAGTTGGATGGAAAAAAGAAAATTTGGAAGCAGGAGATTTGGGTGATGTACCAAATCCGCAAGGCGGAAAATCCGAAATCCGAAATCCGAAATCCTAAACAATTTTTAAAATTCAAAATTCAAAATTTTGCGAATCAGCAGATTCGCATTATTAGCGCTTGGCGATATCCAGGAGTGAGTCCAAAAAGAAATCCAATTCCTGAAGAGATTATTAGAGAACTAAGTGAACTGGGAAATTAAGCTAAATTGTAGTAAAATAGAGATATAATTAATAAATTCACCCTAGAGAGTAAAATTTTGTTTCACAAAATTTATTTTTCCACAGGAAAAATTACTCAATAGGGTAAAACATATGGAAGAACAAAAAAGTACAACTGAAGAATTAAAAAATACTCTAGAGGGAAAAAAAGAAGAGCCTAAAAAAGCCAGTAAAGAAGATGTAGAGAAAAATAAAGTGATGGCGATTATCGGTTATATTTTTCCGATTTTGTTTTTTGTACCACTTTTGGGAGACGAATCGAAAAAAAGTCCCTATGCTAAATTTCATGCTAATCAACAATTGATTTTGTTAATCTTTTGTTTTGCAGGTTACTTCATTTCTTCTTTCCTGATGGTCATTTTGATCGGTTTTCTTTTAATGCCAATAATCTGGATTGCTAGTATTGTTTTTATGATTATGGGAATTATCAATGCGGCGAAGGGTGAAATGAAAAAATTACCAATTATTGGAGATTTCGATATTATAAAATAGTTTAGACTACAAAACGGGAGTTGAAATTGCCCGTTTTGTTTTTTTATGAGAAAATTAAAAAGTAAATTAATATAGATTATGAAAAAAACCAGAATCGTCGCCACGATCGGACCGGCGTCCGACAATAAAGAAGTTTTAGCGGAACTCATCAAGAATGGAGTGAATGTTTGTCGCATTAATTTTTCTCATGGCACGCATGAATCTAATGGAAAAGTTTTTGAAATCGTGAAGGAGCTTCGAGGAGAACTCAAAAGACCGATTGGCATTTTAGCCGATCTGCAAGGACCAAGAATTAGAGTGGGAAATACAGAAGCTTTTACCATTGAAAAAGGAGAAATAATTTTTGTTTCTGACAAAAAAACTACCGAGGAGAAAGAATTGGTGATTGATTCTCCTGGGCTAGTGAAAGAATTTAAAGAAGGCGATCGAATTTTAATCGAAGATGGAATAAAGGCCTTGAAAATTGTGGAAAAAGTTAGTGCTGAATTAGTCAAAGCCGAAGTCTTAAATGGTGGAGAAATCAAACCGAGAAAAGGTGTGAATGTGCCAGATACCCAAGTAGGTTTTGGCGCGGTGACGGAAAAAGATGCCAAGGATTTGGAATTCGCCATCAAAAATGAAGCTAATTTTGTTGCTTTGTCTTTTGTGAGTAATGCTAAAGAAATTGAAAACACTCGAGAGAATATGAAAAAAATTCTCGGACGCGAGGAAAATCTTCCGCAGATTGTTTCCAAAATTGAGAGAAAAGAAGCGATTAATAATTTAGATGAAATCATTGAGGCTTCAGATGTAATTATGGTAGCGCGCGGAGATTTGGGAATTGAATTGGAAGAAAGTAAGGTGGTGCTTTACCAAAAACAAATTATCAAAAAATGTTTAAAATTGGCTAAGCCAGTGATTGTGGCAACGCAAATGATGGATTCAATGATTGAAAATCCGATTCCGACGCGCGCGGAAGTGTCAGATGTTTCCAATGCGGTCATTGATCATACAGATGCCGTGATGCTTTCTGGCGAATCTGCCAACGGAAAATATCCGGCCAAAACGGTAGCCATGATGAATAAGATTGTCACTGACACCGAAGAGTCGCCTTTCGATGATATTGATGTTTGTTTTTTCAATCAAGATTTAATGACGGATTATATTTCCATTATTAACGGCGCCTGTAGTCTCGCCAGAAATTCCAAGGCCAGTGCCATTATTCTTTTCACGGAGAGTGGCTACACTGCGCGTATGATGTCCAATCACCGCTTGGAAAAACTTTTGATTGTCGCTACTAACAATCCAATGGTCTACAATCAACTTTCGATTGTTTGGGGCGCCCGAGCGTATCTCTTGAAAGAAGAAGAAAATGAAAAATTTGTCGATTTGATTTTGGAAAAATGCAAGAATGAAAATAAGCTAAAAGTAGGTGATCAAGTGGTGGTGATTAAAGGCAGAAAAGATAAAAATAAACTGCCGACGATTGGCATGACACAGGTAAAATAATTTAACTTGAAAAATAAAAACTCGCTTTAAAGCGAGTTTTGTTTTTGGCGGAAGCGAAGAGATTCGAACTCTTGATGCCCTTTCGAACATGCCACCTTTCCAAGGTGGTGCACTAGACCACTATGCGACGCTTCCAAAGAAAAACGAGACAAAAATCGTCTCGCTCTATCCTAACATTTTAAACTTTTTTAATCAATATCTATATCTTCACTCCCTTTTTCCGAAGTTCTTCGAGTTTTTTTTGGGAACAAGGTTCGCAGCGAAATTGGGGATTTTTGTCTTTTCTTTTATCGTATCCTGGAGCGGTAACGACGCGATAACCGCGACCGATGTGTCCGCAATCGACGCAAACATTTTTTTCCAAGATTTCCCAGTAAGTGGGAAAAATTTTATCTTTGAAGATAAATTTATCTACCCAGAAGAAAATTAAAGCGCCAAAAAAATTCGCCCAGATGATGCCCGAAAAATCGGAGCCAAAAATTAACATGGTGGGGTAAAGCGTGAGGGAAGTGAGTTGCCAACGACCCAGATACATCAAATATTTTTTCCAAAGATTTTTGTGATCCGCGCCGAAGATGAATTTATCAATCCAGAAAAAAATTAATCCTCCAACCAGATTAGCCGAGAAGGCTCCCAGAATTGTGGCGCCTAAAATTCTAGTGATTGGCGTCATCACGGGAGTGGAAAGTTGCCAGCGGAAAAGGTAAGTGATATATCTTTTTAAATCTTTTTTATTCATAGAAATAAGAAAACATGCCCCAAGGCATGTAATTAATTTTTTACATTTCCATTCTAACATTTTTTTATAAAATTGAAAAAAAGAAAACCCTTCGCGGTGCTCTGCGAAGGGTAATTGGCAACAAGTACATTAGGATAATATGGTATTTAGATATATCTGGAGCTCTCCTAATACTTTTGGATAAGTCTCCAGATAAGAGTATTCAAAAACGTTCTTTGAGAGTCCCAAACTTTCGGCTGTTTCTTGTGTGACCATGAATTTCTGTATTTTTCCATTTGATAATAATCTGTATGAGAAAACGTATTCACGACCTTCCATTTCAGAAATCTTTTCAAAAAGTTTCTTCAGAAGGTCATGCTCTACATGATGAACTATTTTTTGACCCTCAATTGAATCTGGGTCAACTTCGGCGAGTACGTGGGGCGTGCTTTGATAACCACAGGCACTTATGTTAACTAGTGTGGTTTCTGGTTCAGGTAGAAAATCCTGTTGGTTCATTCTTATCCTCCTAGATGTGATTGTTTATGATCCAGTTTCTGGATCGTTTATAAAAATAAAACGAACTTCTATAAAGTTCTTTATAGCACAGTTAAATTTTTTTGTCAATCAATTTTTTTAAAACCCTTATTTTAAGTCCAAAAATGTTGACTTTTCCTTTTAGATATGCTATAATGGACATATGAATAGCTTAATTAAAGCCGATTTCTTCTTTTTTACCACTACTATTGCCATAGTAATTTTTACTATTGTTATTATTGTAGTGGCGGTTTATGTTATTCGAATTTTAAGGGATATTAAAAATCTTTCGGAAAAAGTGAAAAAAGAAGGTGGAGAAATTATTGATGATGTAAATCTAGCTAGAACCAATATTAAAAAAGAAGGTTCTAGTATTTGGATAATAATTAAAAGATTTTTAGGGGTGAAGAAATCTAAAAAATAAAATGAAAAAATCAACCAAAAAGAAAATTGCAATTGGAGCAGGAGTAGCGGCAGTAGCTGCCGGAGCCTATTTCCTCACTTCGACCAAAAAAGGCAAAAAAGTTTCCAAAAAAATTACTACTTGGATTGGCAAAGCAGAAAAAGAAGTTTTAGCTGAAGTTAAGAAGCTTGAAGTACCAACTAAAAAAGCCTATGAAAAAATTGTTAGTGAAATTGAGAAAAAATATAAATCCTTAAAAGACATTGATGCTAAAGATGTCGCTCGTTTTTCTCAGAAGATGAAAGGTCAATGGGGCAAGCTTGAAAAAAGCGTGAAAGGAAAAGTGAAAAAAGCGATAAAAAAACCAACCAGAAAAAAATAACTTCAAAATAAAAAACTCCACTTAAGGTGGAGTTTTTTAATGTTTCAACGTGCGTTGAAACATTTAGCTTTTTTTGATTTCTTGTCTCGCTAAAACAAGAGCAAATATTTTTTTGGCTTTGGCCTGCTTCAAGATTTTGGCACATTCAAAAAGAGTGGAACCGGTGGTGGATATGTCGTCAATCAGCCAAATGATTTTATTCTTATATTCCGCTGGATCTTTAACTGCAAAAGCATTTTGTAAATTTTTTTGCCGTTCTTGATATTTCTTGATTTGCATTTGAGAAGAGGTATATTTTTTTCGGATTAAATTATTTGAAGAAACTGAAAGAGAAAAACCTGGGGTGATATTTTTGCTTAAATATTCAGCCAGAATTTGGGCTTGATTGAAACCGCGCCAGCGAAGTCTTCTGGAGTGAAGCGGAACAGGGATAATGACATCAGGAAGCGGTAGCTTATTAATAGTGGCGCCCTTTAGCATAATTTTCCCTAAATCTTCGCCTATATCTTTAACAAAATTATATTTAAAATTGTGAACAAGTTTTGCCAAATTTTCTTTTTGATATTTGGCAGCGGTAATGAGCCCCGAAAGAGCCGTTTCTCTTTTGCATTTTTCACAAGGCATTCCCATGGGAGTATTATATTTTTCACAAACCGGACAAACTTGAAAATCAATATAAGCAATCTTTTCTTCACACAGTGGACAAAGCCAAAAACCTTCTTTTTCACAGAGAAGACATTTTTTGGGAAACAAAGTATCAAGAATTAAAGAATTTATTTTTTGAGGAAGGTTCAATTTAATTCACAAACATGTCATCCCCGTGAAGACGGGGATCCAGTAAATAAAATATTGTGACTAGATTCCCGCTTTCGCGGGAATGACAATAATTTTTTAATGAAGAATGATTTTTTTATTTTTCACTTCGGTTTTAATTTTTCCATTTTTTACTTTTTCATAAACTATCATTTCGGCAATCGGATTTTCCAAAAGCTCTTGAATATTTTTGCGGACGAGGCGAGCACCTTGATTGAAGGCTAGGCTTTTTTCAGTTAATAAATTTATAGCAGATTTAGGAAAGGAAAGAGAAATATTTTTTGAAGCTAAGGCCTTTTTTAATTTTTCTAATTCTAATTTAGTGATTTTTTCAATATCTTTTTTGGAAAGAGCATTAAAAACCAAAATATGATCCAAACGATTCAAAAGTTCTGGTCGAATGCGTCTTTCCAGCTCTTTCAAAGTTGATTCCTTGATGCGATTAAATTCTTGCGCTTGCTCTCGAGATTTTTTGGAAGAGGCAAAGCCAAGACTGGAAGCATTGGTGAATTCTTCGGTGCCGATATTGGAAGTGAGAATGACGATGGTGTTTTTGAAATTAACTTTTGTTCCTTCGGCATCAGTGAGATTACCATCTTCCAAAATTTGGAGGAGAATATTGAAAATATCCGGATGAGCTTTTTCAATTTCATCAAAAAGCACTACCGAATAAGGATTTCGGCGCACTTTTTCGGTAAGATTTCCGCCTTCACCATATCCAATATAGCCAGCCGGAGAGCCAATGAGTGAAGAAACACTGTGTCTTTCCATTAGTTCGCTCATATCAATCCGAATTAAAGATTTTTCTAGTCCAAAAAATTCTTGCGAAAGTACTTTAGCGGCCAAAGTTTTTCCCACTCCAGTCGGACCTAAGAAAAGAAAAGAACCCAGTGGCCGATTAGGATCGGAAATTCCCGATTGAGAACGCAAAATGGCCGCCGTTAATTTTTCCATTACTTCTGTTTGCCCAATGATTTTTGAATTTAGAATTTTCTTAATATTTTTAATTTTTTTATTTCTCGCTTCAGCTAATTTTTCTGCGGGAATACCAGAAATTTTGGCAATAGTTTCAATGATATCCAAGCCAGTAATGGCAATGCGATTGCTTTTTTCTACCTGCGCTTGTTTTTCAGCCAGGGTTTTAATCTCTTTCTCTAAATTTTGCTCCGTTTCTCGAAGTTTGATAGCTTCTTCAAATTTTTCTTCACTTACTAATTTTTCTTTTTCCTCCAAAAGATTAATTTTCTTTTTTTCTAGTTCTCGAAGTTGTTTAGAAAAATCGGAAACTTTAGCTTTGGTGCGAATATTGGAAGCGGTTTCATCAATAATATCAATGGCTTTGTCGGGCAAGAAGCGGTTTTGAACATAGCGAATGCTTAAATCTACTGCCAAATCGAGAGCTTCCTCCGAAAGAGAAACATTGTGAAAATTTTCATAAGCTTCTTTGATTCCCAAGAGAATTTTTTTAGCTTCTTTTTCAGTGGACTCTGGGATGGTGACTGGTTGAAATCTTCGCTCCAGAGCTTGGTCTTTTTCGATATATTTTTTATATTCTGCGAAAGTGGTAGCACCGATAAGTTGAATTTCTCCGCGAGCCAGAGCAGGTTTTAAGATGTTAGCTAAATCTAGGCTGCCAGCCACATTGCCAGCGCCGATAATGTTGTGAATTTCGTCAATGAAAAGGATAATATTTTTTTGTTTGGAAATTTCATTGAGAATGCCTTTGAGACGGGATTCAAATTCTCCGCGAAAACTGGTGCCAGCGATGAGTTGGGCCACATCTAAATTCATAATTTTCTTGCGATAAAGCCAATCAGGAACATTTCCCGCATTGATAAGATTAGCCAATCCTGTAATGAGCGCGGTTTTTCCCACGCCCGGATCACCAATAAGAAGGGGATTATTCTTATTTTTTCTTCCCAGGATGTTGATGATTCTTTCCAATTCTTTATTTCTCCCAACCACAATTTCTTGTTTTTCTCGCGCTTCTTGATTAACATTAAGACAGAATTTATCTAAAAATGGAGTCAAAGATGAATTTTTTTTCATCTTTTTTCCGAAAGGCATTTCCGGAAGATTAAAAACCTGGGAGAGATCGGATAATTCTTTAGGCTCAAAAAGAAAATTTAAATTTAATTTGCTCTTTTTTATTTTGGATTCAAGGAAAAGTTTTTTGGTAATATCATCTGGATTATTCAAAAGAGCATAAATCAGATGCTCTGTTCCAACATAAGGGTAATTAAAATCTTTGGCTAAAGAAAAAGCTTTAGTAAAAACCTTTTTTATTTCTTCTGAGGAGGGCAAAAATTGACCAGAAACAACAGTTGTTTTTTCTGTATTTTCTCGAATAATTTTTTGAAAAGATTCTTCTTGAAAGCCCAAATCTAAAAGAATATTAGCCCCAACCGAGCCTTTTTCTTGGAAAATTCCATACAGCAGATGTAGATTGCCGATTTTTTCATATTCAAAATCACGAGCAATAGAATCGGCTCGAAAAAAAGCATTCTTGGCATGATTGGTCAGTTTCTGGCCGGTATTTTTTTGATCAAAGAATTTTTCTAAAGGATGCATAAGTTTGATTGAACTGGCACATTTCATTCTATTTTTTTTCTTGCTGGCTGTCAAACCGAGAAAAATTGTTTGTGGATAACCTAAAAGCTAGTTGACAAGCATTTTTTGTGGTATAATAAAAAAAGATTTTGAAGAAAAACAAATGTTTGAAATTGGAGAAAAAAAATTAATTGGAATTGATATTGGAACAGCGTCGATTAAGGCAGTGGAATTGAAGATTAAAAATAAAAAACCGGTTCTTTCCAATTATGCCATGATTAAAATTCCGATAAATAATGATCCTGCCGGAAAAACTTTTTCTGAAAGCTTTTTAGTGGCTTGTCTTAAGCGTCTTTTAGAAGAAGGGAAATTTTCTGGTGGTGATTATTTTCTTTCTATCCAATCTTTTGGTGCTTTGATTGCCCTTATTAAATTACCTCAAGTGTCCGAAGAAGATATGGCCCAAGCTATTCAATTTGAAGCGCATAAATATATTCCAACCTCACTAGATCAAGTTTCTCTTAATTGGGGGATTATAAATGACGCAACAAATGTTAATGAAAAACAGGTTTTGCTAGTAGCCGTTCCTAAAAACAAAATTGAAAAATATGAACAAATAGCTAAAGATGCAGGCATTGAAATCAAATCATTAGAAATTGAAAGTTTTTCTCTAGTTCGATCGCTAGTTGGAAATGATGCTGGAAAATTTGTAATTGTGGATATTGGTTCCCGAGTTTGTAATATCGTTCTAGTGGAAAAAGGAGAGATTAAGGTTTGTCGTAATATTGATGCGGGAGGAAAAGATATTACCAAATCGGTTTCCGCTGGGCTTTCAGTTGATGAAAATCGGGCAGAAAATCTAAAAGCTTCAAAAATGGATTTTCTTGGCCAACAATCAAACATTAAGCTTCCCAGTCTTGATCTTATTACTGGAGAAGTAAGAAGAGTATTGGTTTCCTATTATCAAAAAGAAGTAATCGCTGGAACTGTTGATGGTATCATTCTTTCTGGAGGAACATCTAATCTGGCTGGACTAGAGAAATATTTTTCCGATACCCTAGGTATTCGAACGCAAGTTGGAAAACCCTTTGGAAGAATTTCCTACGATTCTAAATTAGAAGAAAGATTAAAAGAAATCGGTCCTCAATTTTCGGTAGCGGCAGGTTTGGCGCTGAGAGGCTTGGAAGGAAAATAATTTTTTAATAAATAAACAATTTAAAATTTTCCCAAAAAATTGGGAAGAAAAAATATGGTTAATATAGATTTAAAAACAAGTGGAAGCGAACGCTCAGCCTATGAAACCAAGACTGATTCTGGTCTCTGGGTAGTCCTTCTCCTAACAATTATTGTTATTGGAGTTTGGGTTGGGCAATATTTTTGGAAAATGGGTTTGGATGGAAAAATAAAAGGAATTGAAAGTCAAATCACAGCAGAAACGGAAAAATTTAATCGTCCAGATGCCAAAAAGGTTATGGATTTGCAAAACAGGATAAATATCGCTGGAGATTTTGCCGAAAAAGAAAATCGATTACAAATAATTTTGAGTGAATTGGAAAAAGTGATAATTCCTGATGCCTATCTTAAATCTATAAACTGCGAAAAAGATACGGCCAGTTTAGTTTTAGTAGCAAAAGATTTTACTGCTTTAGCTAAACAAATTGCTAATTTTCAAAAACCGGAAAACTTTTTTAAAAAAGTAAGTGTTGGTCCAGCCAAGCTGAATTCGGAACAAAAAGTAGAAGCATCAATTACTCTTAATAAATAATAAAATTAAAATAAAATTATGAGAACAAAAATATTACTCTTTCCGCTTCTCTTCTTAATTATTATTAGCGCTATAATTTGGATGATTGTTCCTGATTGGAAAATAGTTCAGCAAAAAAGAAAAGATTTGGATGCAAAAGAAAAACAACTCAAAGAGATTAAAAGAAAAAATCTTAAAATTGATGAATTGACGACTATTTTTGGACAAAAAGCTGAAGAAGTTGGAGTTATTCAAGCTTATATCCCAAGTGAATTGGGAAATGCGGATATTATTGGAAATTTAATTGCTAATGCTAATCAACAAGGGGCATTGCGTGTTTCTGATATTTCTATTAATGAAGGCAAAGCTGGAAAAATTTCTTCATCCCCAGCTAAGAATCAGGAAATTTCAATTGGCGAAATTCTTGATTTTGGTGGAGAAAAGATGAAAATTGGAGAAGCGCCAGCTGGACCAACTTTGTTTGATATAAAAATTTCTTTAGAAGGTGGTTATGTAGGTCTAAAAGATTTTTTCACAAAAATAAATTCCTTAAAAAGATCAAATGAAATTAAATCTTTTAATATTAGCAAGGGAGAAGGCGAAAATTTAAAAATGGATGCAGTGATTGGTATGAATTATGTGGAAAAATATAATCCCCAAGTAGTAGATGGTCTATCTTTAGGAGAAAATTTAGATTTGAGAGTGGTTGAAGCAATAAAGAATAAGGCCACTGTGGATTTTTCTAAGATTTCTGCTGATACAGAAGGAAAAGCCAATCCTTTTTTGCCCTAAATTAAATTATGGTAATAAATCCTAGCGCTGAAAACCAAGTAGGAAATTCTTCTTCTACTGGTGGTTCTGTGGTAAAAACAAAAAGTAACTTATTAAAAAATGAAGAGCTAGTCAAGGAAAAGGCTAAAGAGCTCGGTGTTTTTTATTTAGCAGAAGTTCCAAAAAATATTCCGACGGATGTGATTAATATTATTCCGGAAGAAGCGGCTAAACGGTATAAAATAATTCCTTTCGAATTTTCCAAAAAAATACTCAAAGTCGCAGTTATCGATCCAAAAGATATTGATGTGGCTAATACAATCCGATTCATTGCTGAAGAAAAGGACATTTCAGTTGAAGAATATTTGGTTTCCGAAGAAACTTTTCTTGAACTTTTAAAGTTTTACAGCGGAACCAATGAATTTATTAAAGAAGCTTTTGATTCTTTGAAAGAGAAAGGAAAAGGAGAAGTCTCAAAAAAAGAATTAGAAGAAAAACAAAGAAGAGAAATGGAATCGCTGAAAGATGCTCCGATTGCTAAGCTGGTGGAAGTTTTAGTTAGTCATGCGATTGAAGGAAAAGCCAGCGATATCCATATTGAACCAATGGACAGAAATTATCGAGTGCGTTTTCGAGTGGATGGTGTTTTGCATGTGAGCCTTCTTTTGCCTAAAGAAGTTGGGCCAGTGGTGATTTCTCGTATTAAAATTCTTTCCAATTTGAAAATCGAAGAGAAACGAAAACCACAAGATGGAAGATTCAGAACGATAAGCAATGATAAAGAAATCGATTTTCGCGTTTCTACTTTGCCAGTTTTGGATGGAGAAAAGGTGGTGCTTAGAATTTTGGATAAGGACGGCGGGGTAGGAGAAATTGAATCACTGGGACTCTTGGGATTAGCTCAGGAAAATATGCGGTCAGCTATCAAGGAAACTTATGGTATGATTCTTTTTACCGGTCCAACGGGCTCTGGTAAATCAACTACTTCTTATGCGCTTTTAAAAATTTTGAATCAAGAAGAAAGAAACATCATCACGCTAGAAGATCCAGTCGAATATTTTATTGAAGGTATTAATCAGAGTCAAATTAAACCAGAAATTGGTTATACCTTCGCCTCGGGGCTGCGAACTGTTCTCAGACAAGATCCGAATGTAATTTTGGTTGGGGAAATCCGCGATAAAGAAACGGCAGAATTGGCAGTTCACGCAGCACTCACGGGGCATCTTTTGTTTTCCACTTTACACACCAATACAGCGGCAGGAGCAGTTCCGCGCTTAATTGATATGGGAATTGAACCATTTTTATTGGCCTCTTCACTTCGAATTGTAGTTGCGCAAAGACTCCTGCGAAGAATTTGTGGCAAATGTCGAACAGAAATTAGTGTTCCAGATGCAGTGAAGGAAAAAATTCTTTCTGAGATTGCTAATGTTTCAGAAACGGAGTTTCAAAAATATGGCTTAAATTTGAAAGATAGTGTAAAATTTTATCATGGAAAGGGTTGTCCGGAATGTAATGGGACTGGCCTCAAAGGTCGCGTAGCCATTTATGAAGTAATTCCCATAACCGAGAAAATAAAAAATATTATGATAGAAAAAAGAGGAAATGAAGCTTTGATTAATGAGGAAAGAAAGGCTAATGGAATTTTAACTATCAAACAAGACGGAATTTTAAAAATATTAATGGGGCTCACTACAATTGAGGAGGTAGAAAGAGTGACAGAAGGTAGCTTTGAATTGGAAGAAGAAGATGTTTAAAATTAATAATTACATAAAAATATGAGTGAAGAAAAAGCCAAAAAGAGAATATTGATTGTGGAAGATGATTCTTTTGTGATGGACATTTATCAAACTAAATTGGGTCAATCTGGATTTGATGTTGAAGGTGCGGAAAATGGATTGGAAGCGCTCAAGAAAATGGAAAAAGGTAATTTTGATTTAGTGCTTCTGGATATTGTGATGCCCTATATGGATGGGTTGGAAGTTTTGAAAAAGATAAAATCAGAAGAGAAAAACAAAAATTTGCCAGTGATTCTTTTGACTAATTTGAGTCAGAAAGAAGAAGTAGACAAGGGTTTGGGATTGGGAGCCAACGATTATCTCATTAAATCACACTTTACACCATCAGAAGTCTTAGAAAAAATAAAAGGATATTTAGAAAAATAGTTTTAAATAAAAATAAAAATTAACCCTGTCAAATACCGCTTCGCGGTAGCGACTACGTCGCTATTTGACTGGGCAAGTAAAAATGAACCCAGAACAAAGAATAAAAAATTTATTAAAATTAGTGGCTCAACAGAATGCTTCTGATTTGCATTTAGTGGTTGGTCGTTATCCAACTTTTCGAATTGATGGAAAACTGATTCCCTATGCTCAAGAAAAAATTCTTACTCCTCAGGACACTAAAGATATTTCCGATGCAATTCTTAATGGAGACAATAAAAAGAAACTTTTGGAAGAAGGTCAAGCCGATTTTTCCTATAGTTTAGAAGATAAAGCCCGTTTTCGTGTGAATGCTTTTGTGCAACAAGGAAGAATCAGTATCGCTTTTCGTCTAATTCCAATGAAAATTCGTCCGCTGGAGGAATTAAATGTTCCTAAAAGTCTTTATGATTTTTCCAAATATTCTCAAGGGCTGGTGCTTTTGGTGGGTCCAGTGGGACATGGAAAATCTACTACTATTGCTTCCATTATTGATTATATTAATCATAATCAAGCTAAGCATATTATCACTATTGAAGATCCAATCGAATATGTTTATGAGCCTGATAAATGCATTATCAATCAGCGGGAAATTTATCAAGATTCCAAATCTTTTCAGACAGCACTCAAGGCGGTTTTTCGAGAGGATGCCAATGTAGTGGTAATTGGGGAAATGCGAGATTTGGAAACTATTGGCACGGCTCTCACCGCGGCAGAAACTGGACATCTGATTTTTGCCACTCTTCACACTAATGATTCAGCTCAGACTATCGATCGTATCATTGATGTTTTTCCTGCTCATCAACAAAATCAAGTACGAATGCAACTCGCTTCTACTCTTTTGGGTGTTATTTCTCAAAGACTTATTCCTCGAGTAGATGGCGGAAGAATTCCGGCCATGGAGATTATGCTTAAAAATAATGCAGTAGAAAATTTGATTCGTGAAGGAAAGACTTATCAATTGGATAATGTAATTGAAACTAATTTAGATCAAGGCATGGTCTCGATTAATCGCTCGTTGGCGGAATTGGTGAAAGGCGGAGTGATTTCTTTGGATAATGCTTTGATTTATGCTAAAGATCAGAAGTATCTCCAGTCAATGCTCTAAATAAAATTTTCAATAATCAATTTTCAATAATCAATCAATAAAAACAATTAATAATCAATTACTAATATTATAAATTTTGAAAATTTGTAAATTGAAAATTAAAAATTGATTGCCTGCCTGCTGGTAGGCAGGAAAATTGATAATTGATAAGTATTGAAAATTTAATTAACTAATATATTTTTATGAAATTTTCTTTTAAAGCCAAAAATCAGGCAGGAGAATTAAAGGAGGGAGTAATCAATGCTTCCAGTCGAGAGATGGCCATTCAATTGATTCAAAAGAGCGGTCTCAGTCCATTTGTTCTTAATGCTGAGAAGAAACCGGGTTTTTCTCTGGAAACATTTTTAACTAAACTCTATGCTAGTGTTTCTGATAAGGATTTAGTAGTTTTTTTCCGTCAATTAGCAATTCTCATCGAAGCGCGCGTGCCCATTGCCATTGCTCTGACTTCTATTCAAGATCAAACCTCCAACCCCTATTTCAAATCCGCTTTGGGTCAAATTATTTCCGAAGTAGAAGATGGAACGCCACTTTCCAATGCGATGGAAAAATTCAAAGACATTTTCCCATTACTTTCAGTGAATATTATTCGTTCAGGAGAAAATTCAGGAACACTAAAAAAAGCCATTGATTATGTAGCGGAAAATATTGAAAGAAATTATACTCTTACTTCTAGAGTGCGAGGCGCCTTGATTTATCCCGGGGTGATTATGGTGGTCTTTTTTATTGTTGGGTTTGTGGTGGCGGCCTTTATCATTCCTAATCTTTCCAAGATGATTAAGGATTTGGGAACAGAAGTTCCTTGGTATACTCAAATGGTAATGAGTGTAGGAGATTTTATGCAGAATTGGTGGTGGGCAGCTCTAGTCATTATTATTGGTGTGATTGGAGGAGGAGTTTATTATAGCCGAACTGATGGTGGAAAACAGGAAATGGATAAAATTAAATTGGAATTGCCAGTAATTGGAACAATTTTTCGTGATCTTTACATTTCTCGTTTCGGAGAAAATTTAGCGGTGCTTCTTTCGGGAGGTATTCCGATTGTTCAGGCCATTCGAATTACCAGTGATGTGATTGGCAATTCTTTTTATCGGGAACTTTTGCTGAAAGCTTCTGATGAAGTAAAAAATGGAGGAGATATGAGCACGGTTTTTCGTCGAAGTGTCTTGATGCCACCGATGGTTTCCCAAATGGTAAAAATTGGAGAAGATTCGGGACAGCTGGATTCAGTCTTGAATCACATTGCCAAATTCTACGAGCAAGAAACGGAAATGATGACCAAAAACCTTTCCACGCTGATTGAGCCAGTTTTGATGATTATTATCGGTATTGCCGTAGGCTTTCTCGCCTTTGCGGTTTTGATGCCAATCTACGATATTGCAGGACAAATCAAGTAGGCAATTTTAAATTTTAAGTTTTAAATTTTAAATCAATATCAAATTTTTTAATGATTGAAAATGATAAAAAATATAACTTGGAAGACAGAACAACGAAATTCAGTGAGAATACTATAGTTTTTGCAAGAAAAATAAAAAGAGATATAATAAATACGCCATTAATCAGTCAAGTAATTAGATCAACTACAAGTATTGGTGCAAATTATCGAGAAGCCAACGGAGCTTGCTCCCAAAAGGATTTCAAAAATAAAATTTCCATTTGCAAGAAAGAATGTCGGGAAACTAAATATTGGTTAGAATTGATCGCTAAGGCTAACCCAGAAAGCAAAGAAATATGTCGGAAATTATGGAAAGAGGCTCAAGAACTGACACTGATATTTTCTAAAATCATCATAACAATGGACAGAAAGAAAGAAAAAGAAATTAAAATTTAGTCATTTAGATTTCATTTAAAATTTAAAACTTAAAATTTAAAATTCATCAAAAATTGGTAAGTATTGAAAATTTATAGTATAATTCAAGGGCAAGATAATATAAAAATAATAATTCTGTTAATAGATAAGAAAATAATAACTTAAAATAGAAAGCGAGGTGAAATATGAAAAATAAATTAAAAGTCATGCCTATCGGCAGACAGGGTTTTACTTTGATCGAACTTTTGATCGTTATCGCGATTATTGGTATCTTGGCTTC
>Ga0172375_10006794_pt1 | contig 15882 bp, 13 predicted proteins | sample LakKiv1m_FD_114537 | JGI IMG/M metagenome (GOLD analysis project Ga0172375, IMG submission 114537) | Freshwater microbial communities from Kabuno Bay, South-Kivu, Congo - kab_092012_11.1m | ecosystem: Environmental > Aquatic > Freshwater > Lake | place: Democratic Republic of the Congo...
AGTTATATATAGGGTAAACATTTTTCATTCTCACAATTTCTGCATCAATCACTTTTTTGGAACTTGCGAATTTTAATCTGTCTAAATCTTTTTTTGCTTGAGATATCAATTCTTCTTTAGTCATACTCCAGAGATTATCACCTTCTTTACATACATATTCAAATCCTATACAAGACTTACTTGGGTCTTTTACAAGGTAAGGGCTCCAATTTTTAAATATTTGAATCCTTATAGGTTTCATACCTTCATCATGGGTATATATCCAATTATCCGGAGGCATATCTTTTTGATCGATTACGAGTGCTACTGTGATAAAATCCCTAAACTTCAAAAATTTTGCAGAATCGGTAACCTCTTTTTGAGGCAGGGGGTTTAATGAAAGAATTAATTCAGTTAGAGGCATTGTGGATAATAAATAATCTGTTTGTACTTCCTTATCTCCTTTAGCTGTTTTTATTATAACAGAACTTACCTCCCAATTTTTATGATTAATTCTTATTACCTTGCTACCCATAATTATCTTTCCTCTTTTATCTTTTATCTTTTGACTTACTTTTTCCCATAATTGGCCGGGCCCATACTTAGGATATTTAAATTCCTCAATCATAGATTTTACAACTCTTGTTTGATTGATTCTGAGTGTTTTAATAACCGAGTTTCTTATTGCACTTATAAAAGATATATCCTTAACTCTTTGGGAGGCAAAGTCTGTGCTAATGTTATCTGGATGCGTTCCCCACAGTTTTAGATTATAATCAATAAAAAAAGGTTTTGCTAGGTAATATCCAAAGTTGTTAATACTCCAGTCAGCCAGGCTTTTTTCAGGAGTTATTGGAAATATCTTTGATTTGGCATAACTTAATACTATTTTTGTAGACTCAATTAAACCAAATACTTTTACTAATTGTAGTGGTTTGATAGGGTAATCAAAAAATTTTCCAAGATAGTACCATCTAGATAATCTGGGCCTAGTTAGAAAATCTTCTCTTAAGATATTATTCCACCATTCTTCAATTTCCTTATTTTTAGTAAAGAATCTATGTCCCCCGATATCAAACCTATAACCTTTATATTCTACTGTTCGAGAAATCCCTCCAACATATTTAGGGTCTTCTTCAATAATAGTTACATTAAAACCCTTATTTATGAGTTCATATCCTGCGGTTAACCCTGCAGGTCCAGCACCTATAATTACTACTTTCTTTTTTTTGTCCATTTTACCTTTTGATTCATCAATAAATCTTAACTTATAAACTTTAGTAATAAATTTACAAACAGTTTTAGCTAGTTATTTTATCTGCGATAAATTGGGTTTTGTTTTGATAAATTTCAGTTTTTCCGTAGCAAGTTATTGTTTGGTTTTCTTTTAGATTAAAAATCTTATCAAAGAGGACTATATACTCCTCATTATTGTATAAATAAATAGACATTGAATTAGAATAATAATTTATTTGTTTAATCTTACCGGTTATGCTTTCGGGGGAAGATTTTAAAGAGATGGTTAAGATAGCAAGGGTTAATAAAATTGATGCAAAAAATAAGATCTTTTTAATAGTTTTCTCTTGCATTTTATATTGTGCTAAACTCTACGACATCTTTATCTTTAAGAATATGGTCTAAACCCACTGTTTGGCCCCCAAATTTGCTAGATGGGCCCCAAATTCTTGTCTTCTTAATTTTCTTTGAGAATCCCTTTAAGATTTTTTCTGCAACATCTGCTAAACTAGAATTCTCTTTTAAAATCATTGGTTCTTTGCCTGTCTGCTTTCCGGGTTCCTTAAGGTGTATTCTAATTATTGGAAATGTTTCAAAGATTTTCTTCTTTAATAATTGAAGATTTTCCCTTGTTTTCGCCGAGAATATTACAAAGTTATACTTCTTTGACTTTAATCTGTCTTCTAATTTTCTTTTTTCATCAGGATTCAACAAATCTATTTTGTTGTAAACTACAATCTGTTTTGCTTTACTTTTTTTAAAGAATTCTTGAGCAGTTTGTATCTGGTCTATGCTATCTACAACTAATAGTATCGTGTCTGTTGTGTTAATTATACTAGTGTCTGCGTTTGGAAATGGGGGCATGTCTATAATCTGGACTTGGCTGTCTTCAAAGTTCATCATGCCTAGATCTGGGAATGTTGTTGAAAAGGGATTATTTGATATTATAACTGGTTTTTCTGTTAATGCATTAAATACAGAACTTTTACCTGAATTTGGAAAGCCTACAATTATTGCTTGTAGTTCATACTTTTTTATACCTGCCTTGCCTCCGCCAGATTTTTTCTTGTTTTCTATGCTTTCTTTAAGCTTTTTGTATCTTGTACGTAAATTGGCTCTCATTGCTTCTGCAGATTTGTGTTGGGGCATAGTGCTAAGCATTTCTTCCATTGCTGTTAGTTTTTCTTCTTGGGTTTTAGCTAAAGCAAACTTTTTTGCTGCAGCAACATATTCGGGGTGTACGTTTGTTGACATATTTTAATCAGGAAAAGGGGTTATATAAAATTTATTAATGCTTGTTTCTTGTTTATTCTATGAAGCTAGGAGTTTTATTTTCAGGAGGGAAGGATAGCACTTATGCTTGTTATATTGCTAAAAAGCAAGGAAATAAAGTTAGTTGTTTAATTACCCTAGAAAGCGAGAATAAAGATAGTTTTATGTTTCATACTCCTACAATTAAATTAACTAAAAAGCAGGCAAGACTAATGGGGATACCAATTATAACAAATAAAACCAATGGAGAAAGAGAAAAAGAGCTTGAAGATCTCGAAAAATCGATAAAGCTAGCTATTGAGAAGTATAAAATAGAAGGGATTGTTACGGGTGCTGTTGAAAGTGTTTATCAAGCTTCAAGAATACAAAAAATATGTAATAAACTCAAGATAGAATGTTTTAACCTGTTATGGCAAAAAGATCAGATTGAACTGCTTAATGAACTATTAAAAAACAAGTTCGAAGTTATTATTTCGAGTGTTGCAGCAGAAGGTTTAGACATTACTTGGTTAGGTAGGAGATTAGACCAAAAGATGATTGAAGATTTGAAGATTTTAAATAAAAAGTTTGGAGTAAGTCCTTCTTTTGAAGGAGGGGAAGCAGAAAGCTTAGTTCTTGACTGCCCATTATTTAAAAAGAGAATTAAAATAGGTCGCTTTAAGAAAATTTGGAATGGAAATTCTGGAAGATTGGAACTAGAAGAGCAGTACTAGTTAATTATCTGATATTTTCCTCTTGAAAGTCTTTTAATTATCTTTTTATTTTTATTATAATCCCAAATAAACTTTGCTGGAGAAGTATAACCTCTCTTTTTCATTTCTTTATTAAATATTTTAGCTGAAAACACCTTGTTTTTTGCAACCATTCCCATAATCTCTAACGCAAAATATTGCTTTTTTCTAGAGGGGATATTTTTTAACATTTCCCTACAAATATCTTTCTTGCGTTTGGATATAAAACTCACTTCTTTACAAAATTTTCTTAAATCTTCTCCTCCATAAATATAAAGGACCCATTTGCTGCTTATTCCCCCCTTTCTATTTCCTACTTTATTTGCTCTAATGCATTCTACTTTCAATGTGGAATCTATATTGAAGCAATGTTTTAATAACAAATGTTCTCCCAGTATTAAAGGCGGAGGGGATAAAATTATGTGTTGATACTCCCTTGGGAAATTCTGCTTAATCTCTTTGATAAATATTCTCTTTTCAGGAGGTAATAACTTTTTTTTAAATAGGGAGGTAATATCTGAATTTCTAGATACCTTAATATATTTCTTACTCCTCCTTAAATTGTAAATCGGACATCCCTCTGCTTCAAAAGCTATTTTTAGATATTCTTTAGCGTACTTTTTATTAAAAAATATGCTTTTGGGTAGATACTCTTCTAGAGGGATCAGATTTCTTATAATTGCTGGAGCTCTAGACCTTTCAAATCCATGATTAAAATCTTTTGATATTTTTATATTCTTAGAAATTAATTCTTTTAGGTTGCGATAAAATAATTTATGAAAAATTGCTTCTGGGACATTTAAGCTAAATTCTGTTCTAATAGATCCTTCTGAGATCATTAATGCATAAATTTTAAAGTAAGATGCTTGATCTAAGTTTATTGGAAACTTCATCTTTAGAATTCCCTTTTTAGAAGAAACAAGCACCCCTAAAATTTGTTTATTTATTGCGACGTTTCTCCCTTCTAGCAAAATTAGTTTTTTAATACTAATAATTTTATCTTTAACTAAAAGATACATAGTCTCTGGAAGATCAAACCAGTTTATCTCTTTTTTATAGGGTCTGGCTAAGTACCTATTAAGGTTATTATAGTAATTATTTATCATTTATTAATAAAGAACTTAGATCTTAAATATCTTTGGGTGGAGAATTAGAAACATTTAAAAAAGACTTTGCTATATCCTATTTATGATCTTAATAATTAGTGTTTGCAAAAATAAATTACACGAGTTAGAATTTGTTGAGCCTGTAAAAGAGATTGTTAAAAAAGAAGGAAAAGACTTTTTTGAAGTAAATTGTAGCCAGCTAGAGTGGGGAGACGTTGAAAAAGCAGATAAAATAATAATCTGCGGAACAAGCTTGCAAGATAACAATTTTCTGAAGAGGATTCAGAGGTTTAGATGGTTAAAAGAAACTGAAAAATCTGTTTTAGGGATATGTGCAGGTATGCAAATCATTGGAATCGTTTTTGGTGGGAAGGTAAAGAAAAGAACAGAAATAGGTTATTTTAAAGAAGAGTTCAATAAAGAGTTTTTAGGACTAACCGGAGAACAAGAAGTCTGGCATCTACATAATAACTATTGCTCTTTTCTTAGGGAATTTGAAAGTTTCTGTTTAAATAAGATACCTCAAGCAGTTAAACATAGAGAAAAAAAGATTTATGGGGTCTTGTTCCATCCAGAAGTTAGAAATAAAGATTTGATTAAAGAATTCTTAAGGATTTGATGATTCATATCTTTTAGAGGCATTTAATAAACCCAATGACAGAAGGAGTAAAACTATCAAAATTACTACCCCTGAGATAATTGCTAAAATAATATAAGGCAGGAGAATTTTAAATATGGTTTCTCCTGAGAGACTAATTAAAGCAAATGCGAGAGATATGGCAAATTCTTCATTCTTTGTGATATTATAGATAAAAAACCCCAAACCTCCAACTACCATAAGAGTATAGACTATCTTGAGGATCCCTGCTATTTTAATAAACTTTACTTTTTGCCCAATAAGTATTAGACTAACTGAAGAAAAGATCATAAAAAGCAGGGTAGCTACTAAAAATATTAGTATCATTTGAGAAGATTCAAAAAATCCATTATTTATAGGTTCTACTATTGGGGGCGGTAGATTACTTAGGTAATTAGATATATCGGGATTAGTAGCGGGAGTATTAATGTAATTATATATTACAAAACCTACAAGTGTAAAACTTATTAACACCATAACTGTAATGTTTATCCAAGAACATATTTTTAGTGTTTTTGTCCCTGTTTTTCTTCCCATTACTACAAATCCATAGAAGAAAAATATTAATAAAATTACGCCAATTAGAATTGCAGACAAGACATAATAGACGGAATTAATTTGGTCTGAAGTAGATGTTAACATTGTTTGGGCAACTAACCGAGTAGTAAATTCTGTAGGAAAAGAGAAATATAACCAAATCACTAAAATAAGACTCAGGAGTAAGAAGATTATCCCTATTATACCTGCTGTTTTCATCCATTTGTACTTACTACTTTCTTGTATAGGTGAATTTTTTATTCCCAATAATTCTATAGAACCATTAAAGTCTTCTTCACTATATCCTTGAGAAAGTATTTTTCTTTTTAGTTCTGTTAATGGATAAAATTTATAGTATCTACTAATATAATTTAGAACATTTGAATCCACCATCTTTTATATTCCTAAAGGGAGGGTATTTAAATATATTTCGTATATTATCTGAATGGATAATACTGCTTTAATTGATAAGATCAGGGAGAAAAAAGAATTTCAGAATCTCCCAGAAAGCTTGATTTTTAAGGTATTAAACTTGAAAGAGATTAATAAAAAAAATGGAGAAGATAAGATTAAAGAATCAAGAGCTTTTTTGAGAAAGTATTTTTCTGTTTTTATTACAAATAAGCTTATTAAAGGAAAACTTCAAGATGGAGAGATACTAAAAAAACATATTTCTAGTAAACGTAGGAACTATGTTCATTTGTATAACCGAATTTTAAAAAATGAAGGGGCGGTTATTGATCTGGGTGCAGGTATGAATGGGTTTAGTTATAAATATCTTAACAATGTAAGATATGTTGCGATTGAGGCAATTAAAGTTTTTGTTGAAGCTATGAATCATTATTTTAAAGAAAATAGTCTTAATGCCCTTGCATTCCAAGAAGACTTGTTTAATTTAGACAAGGTTTTGGAAATAATTAAGAATGAAAGAGGCAAAAAGGTAGTTTTTATGTTTAATTTAATAGATGCATTGGAAAAGATAGAAAGAGACTACTCCAAGAAACTAATTTTAGAAGCAAGTAAGAATGTTGATAAGATTGTTTTGAGTCTTCCTACTAAAAGTTTAAGTGGAAAGACAATTTTTCATACTAACAGGGAATGGATCTTAAGCTTTTTGAAAGAAAACTTTTTTATTTTAGATGATTTTGAAGAATTTGGAGAGAGGTTTATTGTTTTTAGGAAGAGATAATTATTCTAGTTTAGAGGGTTTTCCTCTTGCTTTTAGGTTGCAGGTATGCAAATCTCTTAGTGCAACTTGTAAATTGTTTCTTAAGTCTTTTTCAATCTCTTGATCTGTTGGAAAACCTTTTGTTTTTAATCTATCACTTACTTGAACTTGTGTTTTCCCAACATAAGTAACTGCAGTGTATGCTGTTTCCCAAGTATCTGGAGTTCCTCTAACTTTGAAAGGGTTACTTGTAGCAACCATTACTGTCAGTGAGCCCATCTTTAATTTATAATCATCCATCCAAATTTCTTGCTTTTTTCATTTTTAAACTTATCTTTAGTTTATTTTAAAGTTTCGGAAGGTATAAAAATCAAATTGATTGATTAAAAGTATGATAGAGTTTAATAAAAAGACATTAAAAAATGGATTAACTGTTTTACACGAGAAAAGAGATGTACCTGTTACAACAGTTATGTTAGCGACTAAATTTGGATCATTATATGAACAAGAAAAAGAAAAAGGAATAGCCCATTTTATAGAACACCTTTGTTTTAAAGGAACTAAAAAAAGAAGTGCGAGAGAAATTGCTTTTGAAGTTGAGAAAGTTGGGGGAAGCCTGAATGCATTTACAGAAGAAGAAGAGACAGCTTTTCATGTTAAATTACCTTCTTGTCATTTAGAAAAAGCAATGGAAGTTATTTTTGATATATTCTTTAATCCAATATTTCCAGAACAAGAAATTGAGAAAGAAAGAGGGGTAATTTTAGAAGAAATAAAAATGTATAAAGATAATCCGGCAGGCCATGTCATTAATAAAGTCAAAGAATGTTTATATGAATCTCCTTTTGGGATGTTTATTGCAGGAAATGAGGAAACAGTAAAATCAATAACTAGAGATCAAATAATAGCAAAGCACAAACAGGTCTATTGCCCTAGAAACTCTATTCTTTGTGTTGTAGGAAACAATGATTTTGAAAAGGTTTTGGAATTAGCAGAGGGGTTGTCTCCTAAGACAGTGTTTATTGCTCTATCAATACCAAAAATAAAAAAGATGGTAAAAAAAGATAAAGAGAGTAGAGACAATTTAGAGCAAGCAAACCTTGCTATTGGATTACATTTACCATTTACAACAGACAGAGAAAAGATAAGTTCTTTAGTTTTCTCTACAATTTTGGGGGGAGGAATGTCTTCTAAGCTATTTACAGAAGTTAGAGAAAAAAGAGGATTAGCTTATGCTATTAAGGCTTTTGTAGATAAGGGAAAAAATTATTCGCATCTTATTATTTATATTGGTACAGAAAAAGACAAAACAGAAGAAGTAATTGGGATTTGTTTAGAGGAGTTTAAGAAATTAGGGGAAATCAGCAAGAAAGAACTGGAAGATGCAAAAGAGCAGGTCATTGGGAATTACGAAGTTGATTCAGAAGCTTCTGAAAGTAATGCATTACACCTAATTTTAGAAGAAATACAAAGTAGAGCAGAAGATTATTATAAATTCAAGGAAAATGTAAAAGAAGTTTCTTTAGAAGATATAAAAAAGATCTCTGAGATAAGCGAGTATGCTTATTTTGTTTTGAGTTAATGGAAGAAAAGATAAGATGTTTTATTGCGCTTGATTTTTCTAGAGAAATTGTTAAAGAAATTGAAAGAGTACAAGAAGAAATTAAAAAGAAGAATTTAATGATCGGGAAGTTTACTGAAAGCGAGAATTTGCATTTAACTTTAAAGTTTCTAGGAGAAATTGAAAAAGAAAGAATAGAAGAAATAAAGAAAAAGCTTAAAGAGGTCAAATTTTCTAAGTTTTTAGCGTATATTGGAGATTTAGGTGTTTTTTCTTCTAGTTTTATTAAGATTGTGTGGGTTCAGATCTTAGGAAAACAAGTTTTAGATCTGCAGGGAGAAATTGATAAAAAACTTGAAAGTTTGTTTGAGAAAGAAAATAGATTTATGTCACACCTTACTATTGCAAGGGTAAAAAGAGTAAAAGATAAAAAGATATTCTTAGAAGCATTAAAAGAAATCAAAGTTCAGAATTTGGGTTGTGAAATAAAACAGTTTTATCTAATAAAAAGTGAGTTAAAAGAGTTTGGGCCAGAATATAGTGTTCTGGAGAAATATGATTTAGAGTAAATTGCTAATATTCAGGGTGTTTGACCCCCCAAAAGAGCTATAGACTCAATTATAATAAGCTTTTTAAACGTTTGACCCCACATAAATTAAAAGAGATGGCTTATAAAAAATACTTCTACAAAAATGGTAAGAGGTTTGGACCGTATTTCTATGAAAGTTATAGAGACAAAGAGGGAAAAGTTAAAAAAAAGTATATCGGAACACGCCCTAAAGAAGAGAGGAAAGCATTTGACCCCACATTTAATAAAGTGGTTTTGTTAGTTGGCATAGTAATTTTATTAGTTATCGGATTATCTCTTACTCAAGATTCTAGTAACCCAATTTCTAAATTATCTAAAACAACTTATCTTTATATCTCTAGTGTTATTCAAACTATTACTGGCTATGCAACTTTAGATAGTCCTTCTATTTCTGAGTCGCAGCAAGAAAATAACATTTCTGAAGAACCAATAGAACAACCCCCCTCGCCTTTAGATACTCCAGAAGAAGTGCCTTCAGAAGTTATATCTAATATAAATAATACAGAAGTAGAACAAATCCAGAATCAAACACTAGATAATCAAACAGAAGGAAATATCTTGATACAGAATGAAACTAACCAAACAAACCCAATAATAAATATAACTCGAGAACAAAATCAATCAATAAATGAAACAATAATAGCCCCCATAAATCTAGAACCAATAATAGACTCAAATCAAAGCATTATGATGGGAGAAAATAATTCTATAGGCAATGTAAATCTAATAAATATAACAGTAAACCAGACTGTTATGAATGAAACTTTAATTGAGAATATAACTGTTTCAAATCTAAGTATTATAAAAGAAATTGGACAAATAAGAATTCAGAAAAATGAAAATACAAGTTTAAACTTAAATGAATATTTTTCAGGAGCAGAAAATTATGAAATAGAAGAAATAAGTAATATCTCTTTTTCAATAGAAAACAATACTTTAAACATTTTTCCTGATGATGATTTTTCAGGAAGTAGATTAGGAAAAATAACTGCATTTTATGGAAATGAAAGTATATCAAGTGAGTTTAGAATTTTAGTTTCATCAGGAAAAATAAAAGTAGATGTTACAAGAAGTAACATTACTTTAGGAGAAAAAGTAAGATGGATACAAAATGTAACTTTAGAAATACCTGAAAACGTAACTTTAGAAATTCCTTCAGAAGCTGAAAATGTTTCTGTAAAAAAAATTGAAGATAATAATGAACAGGAAATTAATTTTGGAATAACCGGAAATGTAATTGCAAATTCCAATTCAAATATTTTTTCAAGCTTTTTTGAATTTTTTAAAAATTTATTTTCAAGATTTACAGGAAAAGTTATAGATGAAACTATAATTTCAGAACAGAATAATGCAAGTGTGAGTCAAGAAAATGTAACTAATCCTGAACAGAAAAATGAAACAATTGTGGAACAACAAAATGAAACCCCAAAAAATTCAACAAACACAATTGTTTTAGATGAAAATGCAACAAATTATGTTGTAGAATATTATACACCTGCTCCTGTTTCATATGAAGAAAATAAAAGTTATGGAAAAGAAGTTGTAATTTCTGCTTCAAGTGAATTGAATTATACTGATGTGCTTTCTTTTACAGATATAAATGAAAAATATAAAGTTGGAGAAGAAAATAAAATAAAAATATTCTGGAAAGAAAATAATTCATACGTTCCTTTTGATGCTTATGATTTAGATGGAAATGGAAAAATTGATTATGTTGAATGGATTACTCCTCATTTGTCTAATCAGACTTTCCAAATTGTTTTAATTACTCAAGCTCAACTTCTTGATTCAAATAGGAGTTTTATTGCAGATGTTTATGAGCAAGTTAAAACACAGGATAATTTATCTGTTGTTGTTAATGATAGTCAATATCTAAGAGTTAAATTTGAAGTTCCACTTGATGACACTAGAGATATAACTTTCTATGGAAGTGGAAATATCTTTATTGAGAATAATTCTATTCCTTCTGATATCTATAATAAAAAGAAAAGAATTGATGAAATAAGGGGGCAACTAGATAATGGATAAACAAGAATTTGAGTTTTTATTAAAACAAGGAGAAGGATTGCAATTAGAATTTAAAGAGAATTTTGACTCTAAAAATTTAGCAAAAGAGATTGTTGCCTTAGCTAATTCAGAAGGTGGAAGAATTATTCTCGGAGTTAAAGATAACGGAATTATAACTGGTATAAATATTACTAATAACTTAAAATCAGAAATTCAGACAGTTGCAAGAAATTGTGACCCTTCTGTAGAAATCGAACTTGAAGTAATAGAAACTGTTTTAATTATTAATGTAAAAGAAGGGTTAAACAAACCTTATAGATGTTCTACTGGATTTTTTTTAAGACAGGGAAGTAATTCCCAAAAACTTTCAACTGATGAAATAAGAGAATTTTTTAATAGGCAAGGAAAAATCCTTTTTGACGAAGCAGTCAATAATGAGTTTAGTTTTAAGAATGGATTTAGCAAAACAAAATTTTATTTGTTTATACAAAAAGCAAATTTAAGCAGAACAATATCAGATGAAGATATCTTAAAGAATTTAGGAGTATTAACTGAAACAGGGAAATTCAAAAATGCAGGAGTATTATTCTTTTGTGATAATATTGAGAAATTTTTTAGACATGCAATTATTACTTGTGTCTTGTATAAGGGGAATGATAAAAATTATATAATTGATAGAAAAGACTTTCATTCAGATATTTATTCAAATTATAATGATACCATGAATTTTTTATATAAAAATCTTAAGTTAATCTATAGGATTGAGGGATTTGGACCAAGAAAAGAGATATTGGAAATTCCGAATGATGCACTAAAAGAAGTGATGATAAATGCAATAGCCCACAGAGATTATAATGAGAAAGGCGCTAATATTCAAGTGGATATTTTTGATGATAGGGTTGAAATAAGCAACCCTGGCGGATTGATAATTAAGAAGGAAGAATTTGGGAAGATAAGTCGTACTAGAAATCCTTTAATATTTAATTTACTGCAGAGGTTGGACTTGGTAGAAAAAGTTGGCTCAGGTATTGGGAGAATTAAATCTGCAATGGCTAAGCTTAATTTAAAAGAACCAAAGTTCGAGTCAGGTAAGTTTTTTTCAGTAATTTTATTTAGACCTAGCAATGATGAAGCCGGAATAATAGCCGGGAAGAAAAGTGACCAGAAAAGTGACCAGAAAAGTGACCAGAAAAGTGACCAGAAAATTATTGAACTAATCTCTCAAAATTCAAAAATTACTATAGAAGAACTTATGCAAAAATTGAATTTTTCGGCAAGTGGAATAAAAAAGATAATCAATAAACTTAAGGAAGAAAATAAAATAAAAAGAGTTGGAGCAGATAAAGGAGGTTATTGGGAGATAATAAAATGACTAAGATGGAAGAAGAAAAAATTAAAATTTTTGATGGAAAGAAAGTTAGAACACATTGGGATGAAAAAAAAGAGAAGTGGTTTTTTTCTGTTGTTGATATTATTAAAATTTTAACTGAAAGTACTGATACTAATGATTATTGGTATAGACTTAAACAAAGAGAGGCAGAGTCTAGTGGAATTGAACTATCGACATTTTGTCGACAGTTAAAATTAATAGCAGAAGATGGTAAATTAAGAGAAACAGATTGTGCAGATACAGAAGGTATTTTCAGGATTATTCAATCAATTCCATCAAAAAAAGCAGAACCATTCAAAAGATGGCTAGCAAAAGTTGGTTATGAAAGAGTGCAAGAAATAGAAAACCCAGAACTAGCTCAAGAAAGAATGAAAGAACTTTATGAAAAAAAAGGTTATTCTAAAGGGTGGATTGATAAGAGATTAAGAGGAATTGCCATAAGACAGAATTTAACTGATGAACTAAAAGAAAGAGGGGTTACAGAACAAAAAGATTTTGCAATTTTAACAGCAGAAATATCAAAAGCAACTTTTGGACTTACACCTAGTGAATATAAAGAGCATAAGAATTTACCTCAAAAATCTAATATTAATTTAAGGGATCATATGGATGAATTAGAGACTATCTTTACCATGCTTGGAGAAAAAGTTACTACTGAAATATCTCAAAAAGAAAAACCCGAAACCTTTACTAAAATTAAAACGGTTGCTAATAGGGGTGGTTCTGTTGCAGGTGTTGCTAGAAAAAAGGCAGAAGAAGAATTGGGTAGAAGTGTTGTATCTAATGAAAACTATTTAGATTCTTCTGAAAAAATAAAAAAGAAAACAAATTTGGAGATAACAAAATGATAAACAATAAAAATGCAAGAAGTAATTTTATGTTAATTGGAATTAGTTTATTATTAGTATTTAGTTTTATATTTCTTGTTTCTGCTTTAACCTCAGATGAAAGACAAGTTTTGGAGCAGGAATTATCTTCATTAGAAAATGAGCTAACTAATTCTGGTTATTCTTGGCTTATTAATTATTCTTTAGATAATTTTAGTTCGCCTAGTGTAGAAGTTTATGAAGAAAATTCAGATAATTTAATCGCTAAGTTTGAGAATGTAAATGAATATGGCAAGTATAGAATTTTATTGACAAATTTAACTGAAGGAGTAACACAAGATACTTTTGATTTGAGAGTTAATGGACAAGTTGAGTTTGATTATGTTGTTGATCCTGATGATACAACTGCTCCTCAAATCTCTTTTGTTTCTCCTACACCAACAAGTGGAACTTTAACTTCAAATACTTCTGCTATAATTAATGTATCAATTTTAGAATCTAACTTAAATAGTGTTATATGGAATTGGAATGGGACAAATTATAGTTTATATGACTCTGGTTTGATTGGAATGTGGAATTTTGATAATGTCTCTTCTTTAGGAGATAATTCAACTTATGTTGTTGATGTAAGTGGAAAAGGGAATAACGGAACTCTGATTAGCGGAGCATTAATTAACTCTTCTTCTGGAAAATATGGAAATGGATTGTTTTTAGACGGAGCTAATAATTATGTTGATGCAGGAACCGGAGCAGGAAATCTATTGGAAAGTACTAAAAATGTTAGTATCTCTTTATGGTTTAAAGCAGATGTTGCTAATAGTAATGATGGTATTTTTTCCATAGGTTCTTTAACAGGAACTTATGGAAATTTAGATATTATTTTGGCTAGTAATATTTTAAGAGTTCGACTTAATGGTGGAACCGATATGAATACTGTCACATTTACAGATACAACTAATTGGAATCATTTAGCTGTTACATATGATGGATCTTATTTAAAACTTTACCTTAACAAAAATAATGTACACAATTATTCTTATTCTACAATTGTAAATCTTACTGGACTAAAAACAGCTATTGGATCTTATTATTCTCCATCTAATAATTTTGATGGGTTGATAGATGAAGTTAGAATTTGGAACAGAAGTTTATCCGCATCAGAAGTTTCACAACTATATAATTCTAATTTACAAAAATTCAACTCAACACAATGGTATTTATTTTCAAATCAATCTGGATTATCTTCTGGAACATATAATTATCAAGCATTTGCAACAGACTTAGCAGGAAATTCAAATTCCACTGAAACAAGAAATATAACAATTGATATGTCACCTCAATTTTTAAGTTATACTGATAACAATGCAACTTTATTAGATTCTGGACTTGGTTGGTTTAATGTTACAATAAATAATACAAACGGAACTGTTTGGTTACAAATTAATAATACAAATATAACTGCGACTAATTTAACTTCAAATGTTTATAATGCAAGTTATAATTTTACAAATAATGGGAATTATAATTATACTTGGTATGCCTATGGTAATGGGGTATTAAATAGCTTAAGGAATTCAGGGGCTAGAAATTATTTTGTTCAAAATCTTTGCGATGCTGGAGATACAACTACCACTTGTAATATCTCTTCTGCAAAAAATATTACAGATGGAACAATAATAACTGCAAATAATATTATTATCAAATCTGGAGGAATATTAACAAATTCTAATTTGCAAATGATGCATCTTAATTTATCTGGAAATTTAACGATACAATCTGGTGGAGCAATAAACGGAAATGTAAATATAACTAGCGAGAATCTTATAATTGAATCTGGTGCACGTATAGATGCTTCTGGTTTAGGATATTCGTCTAATCAAGGGCCAGGTAAGGGGTATACTATTGGAGGTGCGGGAGGTGGAGCAACTTACGGAGGAGTCGGAGGATTTGCGGTGTATGGTGCTTATGGAAATGTAACCTACGGAAGCTCACTTTATCCTAATGATTTTGGAAGTGGAGGGGGAAACGATGAACTGGGGGGAAGTGGCGGAGGGCTTATTATCATTAAAGTATCAGATACGCTTATCCTCAACGGCTCAATACAATCAAACGGAGCGGGTGGACGTATTATAGATTATGGAAATCTGGGTGGAGGCGGTAGCGGAGGTGCTATAAACATAGAAACTAAAAATCTTATTGGTAGCGGGAATCTTTCTTCAAATGGAGGAATTAACACCTATGCTAGTGCGCAACATAGGGGAACAGGTGTTGGTGGTGGCGGAAGAATAGCAGTCTATTATAATACTTCTAGTTTTACAGGGATGAGTGCTTCTTCTGTCTCACCAGGTAGATCAGTACATAATGCCGGAAGAGGGTATATAGGGACTCTTATCTTTGTAGATTCTGATGATAACTCTGCAACTATTGTTGGAGGATTTAGGATACAGAGCAACATAACCGCTGCAAATGAATCGACAAGCACCCAGTTTTATAACTTAAACAGCTTGGGGGTGTTGAGCTTTAATAATCTAACAATAATAAACGCAAATATAACTGAAAATGTGACTCAAAGTTTAGTTTTTAATATTACAGGCATATTTAATGTTACTAATTCAAGTATAAATAGTAATTCTGCAATTAATTTGAGTGGAAGTTTTACTCCCGCTATATTAACTTCTAGCTTTTCAACTAAATTAAATATCTTATATGACAACATTACTTATGGAAATCTTTTACTTGGAATAACTTCTGGCAACTTTTCTGTTACAACAACAAGTGGAATAAGATGGGCAAATAATAATTTATCTGTTGATTCTGTAACTTATCCTGATTTGAATAAGAG
>Ga0172375_10006795_pt1 | contig 15882 bp, 13 predicted proteins | sample LakKiv1m_FD_114537 | JGI IMG/M metagenome (GOLD analysis project Ga0172375, IMG submission 114537) | Freshwater microbial communities from Kabuno Bay, South-Kivu, Congo - kab_092012_11.1m | ecosystem: Environmental > Aquatic > Freshwater > Lake | place: Democratic Republic of the Congo...
AGTTTAAAATAATTAATGTATCAAGCGTATTATACGCAGTATAGCTACTAGCTATCACCCAATACACTAGCAAATAAACCCCATAAATGAAAGATAAAGTAAAGCGTCAGCAAAAAGAGGGAACTGTAACATTTTCCCACCTCTTCCGTCTAAATAAAAGTACGCCAAAACTGGCGTATTTTTTACTCACAATGTTATGAAATATCCCAAACCACTTAAAGCATGGCTGGCCGGTCTTATGCAAGACTTTGTTCGGCTGGCTCGGAGTGCGGCTACTACCGCTACCGGTGGTTTTGTTATTGGCGCAAAAGCCGATGGGGTGGGGTATTCTCTATATCTAAGTTCGTAATGGCAGCAACAACTGTCAACTAACATTAATTGGTATATAGAACACCCTGCCTCAAACTGGCCGGGTGATTTTGTTCATTTACATATTAACGATTCAACAAAGCGACCGATCAGGGTCGTGCTGGGAGAAAACCATGTCGGTGTTAGATTGGGAAGACAGTACTACAACCGAACAACGAACCGTGGATTATTTTATTCATGGTGCCAAAACATTGTGGCGCTTGTGCGCCGATCAACAGCGAACGATTGTCTGGGTGCTAGCGCTTACCATTTTGTTGCAGGGGTTCGAGTTAATTGTGCCGCTGTGCAGCAAGGTAGTGTTTGACCTATTGCCGCAGGTGGCAGCGAATCCGGCCAAATTAAACACCTTGTGGTGGGTATTGGCCGGCACGGCTGGGTTAGCGATTGCTGGATTAATTCTGCGGCACTTTGTGCGCGAACGCATCTTTAATGCCGCCATTATTAAGCTCGAGAACCATTGGCCGGTGGCGGCGCAAGCGCATTTATTGCAGTTGTCAATGGCGTTTCACGAACGGGAAAATACCGGCCGCAAAATCGCCAAGGTTACTAAGGGTGTCGACAAAATGGTCGATACGCTGGCGGCATTGTTTTGGGAACTGTTGCCGCAATTGTGCTACTTAGCCGTTAACGCGGTAATTATCGCCGTGCTTGATTGGCGATTGGCACTGGTATTTATGTTGCCGTTTATACCAGTGGCTTGGGTTAGCTTGCGCATGTACGAACACTTTTCGGCCGACTGGGAAGCTTGGGACAAAGCCAAAGAAGTGGCGACCGGATTTTTCTGTCAGTCACTCATCAACGTAGCGACCGTGCAAAGCTACGCCCAGGAAGGCCGAGAAAATGCCCAACTGGGAGAAGTTAGACATAGCATGGAGGTAATTGACCGCAGCGTTAGCTTTCGCATTCAGTGGTGGTTTTTTGCCATCGGTTTGCTTTTGCGTGCCGCGCTAATTGGCGCGATTGCTTTCGGTACCTGGCTGGTGGTAACCGGCCGCGGCACTGTTGGAACAGTTGTTTATGTCATCGCCTCTGGTTCGGCTACCATTCAAGCACTGCAAGGGCTGGTTCATATCTACGCCAAGGTGATGCGCAACATTGTTTCGGTGGAACGAATGGAACAGCTGCTGCAACAGCCGATCGAAGTAAAGAGCGATCCGGCCGCGCAGTCGCCGGCAAAAGTAGGTGGTCAGTTTGCGTTGCACGATGTGTCGTTTGTCTATCCGGGTAAAACCGACCCGGTGGTCGATCGTCTGTCACTCAAGATTACTCCGGGTGAGTTTATTGCCTTGGTGGGCAAAAGTGGCGAAGGTAAAACCACCTTGGTGCGATTGCTCACACGAGCTTACGATGTTACATCTGGTCAAGTCACGCTCGACAGTCGTGATATTCGGCGCTTGCCGCTCGATTGGTACCGGCGTCGGTTTGCCATTGTGGCGCAAGACGTCGACATTTTCGACGGCACGTTGTCGAGCAATGTTACTTACGCTCATCCCGAAGCGACCGCAGGCGAAATTGCGCAAGCACTCCAAGCGGCACACTTGGCCGACACGATTGCCGACATCCGTCGCTTTCCCGATGGAGCAAATACGCTCGTTGGCGAACGCGGCGTGCGGCTTTCGGGCGGTGAACGCCAGCGCGTTGGCATTGCTCGCGCTTACTTAGCGCTACTCAATGGTGCGTCAGTGTTAGTGTTAGACGAAGCCACTTCTAATCTCGACTCCGAAGCGGAGCGAGCGATTCAGCAAATGCTGCAACAGTTGCGGGCGCAACGCACTATTACCATCATCGCCATTGCCCACCGCCTGTCGACCATTCGCCGCGCTGATACCATTTGTGTTTTAGGCGGCGGTGGAATCTTGGAGCGGGGAAGTCATGCCGATCTGCTACGCCAAAACGGTTTGTACGCGCATTTAGTTGATCTGCAACAGTTAGGTGAACTCCACGACGACGAACTGGCCGTGGCGATTGCTTAGTTCATGCATATAGAAAACCCCTGTCTTACCATGTGAGACAGGGGTTATTTTTATTAAATGATTGTTTAGATGATCATTCAATATTTCTTTTAAATAGACTGTTTAATTTTTTTTCTTGCGCCTCATAAATTGATGGATCTAACTCTTCATCCATAATTTGTTTAATTTCTTTCGCTTCATTATTGGTAGCTTTAAACTGAAAGGTTAGTGTTACAGTGCCCATGTTTTTTTCATCGTTATCCTCGTCAGCGGAAACTTGTTCTGCCAAATCAGCATTGTCTTGTACAAGAGTGAACTCGCTATTAGGAAAACGGTTGTAAGCTATGTCGGCGGCAATGTTATTAAACTCTTCGTATAAATCAAGCGAAAGATTTTTGTAGGTTAGCTTGATGCTTCTGTCTTCTCCGAGCTCTTTCTGCTCGGATTGCAATTGTTCAGTTGCTGGTGCAAAGTCTTGAGATATTTTTTCGTTCATATTTTTATAATAATTATTGGCCTTATTTATAGTATCACCTTAAACCAAATAAAAAACAAGGCCAGTTTTCACGTTTTAGGCCCATTTGCCAATAAAAGCAGGCTGCTATTGACATAATCGCTCAAATGACATACGATAGTGACTTCTTTGAAAACTAAAGAAGAAACGTTCGTTTGTTAACCAACACGGCTGTCCTGCTATCTCTCCCGGTCGTTACATCTGGAGAGGGCCGACTTAATTGTCGGCGTACTGAGTAGCAGCAGTAAGGTCGACACACGGAGGTTTCCGGAAATGCAGAAAATGTATCTGGTGCTTGCAACGATGGTGTTGCTGCTCGGCCTGTTGGCCGGCTGCAACGGTGATGACGACGAAAACGGCGGTGACGCCACTAACACGGTGGCCGTTCAGGCAACCATGCCCGCGGCAGCCACCGGCTTGTTTGGCAAGTTTACGGCGGCGATGGGGGCAAAGATTTTCGGTCAAGCGACCGACCCGGCTTTGCCGAACGAAGACCCGATTGTTTACGAAGCCGATTTGCCTCCCGGTACGTCTATCTATCTCGACGTGGAAGATGCCGACGGCAATTCGGTGGGGCAAGATGTTCCGCCGATCGGCGTCACGTTCGATGGAATCAATGGTACTGTTGGCCAGTATGTTGCCAACGCGGATTATCGCGGTTGGGAATTGTTGCCAGCGGCGCCGCTGCCCACTACTACCACCACATTGCCGCCCGCGACTACAACAACGGTTCCGCCGGCTACAACCACAACCACCACCACTGAACCGGCAACCACCACATTGCCGCCGGCTACCACCACGACTTCGGTTCCGGTGGCCACCACTACCACTACTCAGCCGACGGTTCCGCCGGGAGTAGACGAAAGTTGCCCGGTGGGCAATTCCTGCGTCTTTGACGAGTTCGAAAAGGTGGTGCTGGTTCTGTCGGTCGACGCCGATGATTATTTCATTGGATTCATCGGGGTTAAACCCACCCAGTTGGCGACCGCTAACAACTTCAAACTGTTCGAAGATAACCACGCCACGCATCCGCTGGGTACGGTCGAAGCACTGAATAACGGTCAGTACCGAGTCGAAGTGCTCACACCGCTGGTTTCTGGAACCAATGGTCTGGTGCCGGAAGACATCACTTACGCGCCGGTTCTGCTTAAGCCCAGCGAAGTTTGGCCGCAGTTGGACGATCCGTTGTGGATCTTTATCAATTGTCAGCGCATCGGTGCTGTTGGCAATTATCGCTTGGAACGGTTGCCGTCGCAGCCCGTGCAAGTTCGGCTGCCGAAAGCTCAGTACGAAGCCGCTCTCGGCAACAAGCTGGTACTGACAGTCAAAACGCCCAATGGCTGGTACAAAATGCGCAAACCGGGCACGCCGGTTAACGGCGTTGAGTACCGCGCCGAATTCTGGGCGGCGTGGCACTAGCCAAACCCAGTTCTTTCACACAAAAAACCCTCCGCCTAAGGCGGAGGGTTTTCTTTTACCCTTAAAACAAGCTTCTCAGTTTTTCCCAATCTTCGAGATTAATACCTTCGATTTCGAAATCGTGACAGTAGTCGCCGGCATCGTCGTCGTCTTGCACATCGCGGCCGTTAATAGCGACAATATCAGCAGTGCCATCTTCGTTAGAATAGATCACTTGAAAATTGATATTTCTAGTAGTGCCCCTAAACTTAGCAGTTTTATTACTTTTCGTATTAATTGCTTCTTGTACTACCGGATCGAGAAACGAAAAAATTTCTTTTAGCTCTAGGCGTTTAAGGTTGTAAATGTTAACCAGCGATGACTCTTCGTCGACTAAGGCCACAAAACCATCATTATTATCCGGTATTTCTGGATTGTCGATACTAAAGCCGTTGAAAGTAATCGGTTCATTTTTTGGCGTATCTGGCCATTCGGAGGTGGTCATAGTTTAATGGGGTTAGATAAGCTTAGCGGCGTAATCCATTATCTTATACATTATTTTGACATTTAGAGCAATCCGTTTTTTAGATAATTAAAATAATAGCTCATAGACTTATATGGCTACCGATAAAAACATAGTTTATTTACTAATGCAAAGCTACTTGGTTAAAATCAAAAATACGATGTAGCCAACGTAGGTAGTAACCATAAAAATGCCCTGCCATCTTTCAATTACTCTTTTTTTGCCAATAAACATTACTAAGAACAGCAACGCGCTAGCCAAGACAGTCATAGCAATATCGCCATTATAGTCAGCATTAAATGGCAGTGGGCGAATAATAGCACTAGCACCCAAGATCCAGAATATATTAAAGATGTTTGAACCGACTACGTTACCAATCGCAATATCGGATTGTTTTTTGTAAGCGGCCACGGCCGATGTTGCTAGTTCTGGTAGCGAGGTGCCAATAGCAATTATCGTTAAACCGATTAAGGATTGGCTGACGTTAAAAAGTTCAGCAATTTTAACAGCACCGTCAACAATCCATTTTCCGCCCACGGTCAAACCAATCAGGCCAAGTATAATAAGCAAGATTGTTTTCGTATAACCATAAGCTTTAATTTGATTTTTTTCAGCAATATCGTTAGTAGATTTGGTAATGCCAAAAGTATAATAAAGGAAGATAATAAAAAACGATAACAAAATAAAACCGTCTATTCTAGTAATGCCAGAAAAAGCCACGTCGTCGATAATCGCATCGTTGGCCATAAAACCTAAAACGATAATAGCCAGCAGGCTGAGCGGAATTTCTTTTAAAATAGTATTTTTCTTGGCGGTGAGAGGGTAAATAATGGCGGAGATACCAAGGATCAATAAAATGTTGGCAATGTTACTGCCCAAGATATTTCCAATCGCAATTTCGGTGTTACCTTGTATGCTGGCAAAAATATTAACAATGAATTCCGGTGCCGAAGTACCGAAAGCCACAATCGTTAAACCAATAACAATATTGGAAATATTTAGTTTTTTAGCCACCGAAGTTGAACCGTCAACTAAAAGATCGGCACCTTTAATAAGAAGAAAAAAACCGGCAATAAATAATATATACGTGAGCATATTTTTTTATATCAAAGCAGTTTGTAAATACTGATTGTATTATCGGATAAAAAGAAATAAAAAGCAAAGTTTAAAAAGCACGGCCTGTTGGCCGTGCTTTGGTTTTAGAAATCGATGCGGAATTCCATGCCTTGGTCGTGGAACCCCAAGGCTGTGTATAGCTGATGGACTCCTGATCGAGAGTGACGACTGGTAGCAACCAACTTGTAACACTCCAATTCCTTGGCTGTTTTAATGAGCTTTTGAATGAGCAAGGTGCCAAGGCCCTGTCCGCGTTTGTCTTCGGCGATAAAAACGTCTTCTACAAAGCCGAATGGTTGCTGGTGCAGGTCGTTATGCAATAAATACAGATAAGCGTGGCCTATGTTCCGGCCTTGCTCGTCATACAGTATTAGCTTTACACCAGAACAGTTAAGTAGCTGTTCTTTCGTTATGGCCATTTGTTTATTCCCGCAATGCTCGTCGCAGACCGCTTTACCCAGTTTGTGTCTAAGAATAAACGCCGCCGCTTTTTCACCGGACTCTTCCGGCAAGCGAGCGTTTTCTTCGTCGGTTAGAATAACGGTGAATGTTTGCTTGGTGCAATCGGGGTGTTCGCATGGGAACGGCCCCCATAGTTCACTAAAGGTAAAAAGGCGCACGATATAACCTCCTTTATGGTTCAAACGACCTTGGTTAGTAAGATGTGAACGATCATTAAAACGGTAAACAAGACGGCACAATAGCCAGACCAAACCGGCTATTTAGATATTTAATTTTACTCTTTTTAGAACGACGGTTTGTACTGAGTGGTAATGGTGTCAACTATTTGTTTTTCGGCCGCGGTTAAATCATCAAGCGGCAAAGTAAACTGCACGTGTTGGCGTTGGCCAGTCGGCTTAAAAGTAGTCAGCACCTTGAGTGCGTCGAAAGAACCGAGCGAACGAACGGTCGCCCCAACCATACCAGCGGCGGTTTGGTGAAGCAAAACGATAATATCAACGCCGGGTACGGTCACAATTAATTCATCAATAATTTCCGGCAGCTGGTCAACCGTAGTTCCAGTAGCGGCAAAATCATCACGGCTGACGCTGGCCACAATAATTTTTCCGCCCACGTATTCGTGCAGTTTGGTTAAAATCAAGCCCCACAGTTTTAGCGTGGCCAAGCTGCGGCTGTAGTAAAGATGTTTTACAATTTCTTCGCGGCGAGCTTTAAACTGCATTAACTGTGAAGACAGCTGCAGCGTTTGCGGGTTCATGGCACCGGCTTTAAAGCTGCGCGTTTTGTCGATAATACCGGTGAGCAAACAAGTGGCCACGTCGGGCGTCATGGTTGTTTTGTCCCAAGCCAAGAGCACTTCGGTTAACACCGCACAAGTAGCACCGGCGGTTAAATCGACCGCGTTAATCTGGCCAAACTGTTCGTTGGCCGGCACGTGGTCAATATTCAAAATTGGCCGTTGAAAAAAGAATTCGCGGTTGTCGGTGTAAACCGCGCCGAGCGATTCTAAGTCGGGTGAATCTAACACCACGATTAAATCGTAATGCCAGTCGGTCATGGTAGCGGTAATGTCTTGCGGGCCAAACGCGCCGGCTTTTGGTGTTAAGTAAATGCGGAGCTTGTCGCCCAGCACATCGTAATGAAATTGTTCAATCGCGGTTTTGTCGGCGTCTAAACTAATCAGTAACTGGCGCGGGCTGGTCAGTTTGTTTTGTATCTTGTCGCTGCCGGGCAAAAACCGTAAGGCGCCGGGCAAGGCAAAATCTTGGCAGACTAAGTCGGCCTTAATGCCGCGTTGTTGCCAAGCGAGCGCCAACGCTAAAGCCGCCGCGGTAGCGTCACCACTTGGGCGTTGGTGGAAGGTAATTAAAGGTCGGCGGCTGGCGGTTAGCGCCGCACTGATTTGTTGTTCGGTCGTCAAGCTCATGATGTTTATTAAAAGCAGTTTATTAGTATAGCGCTTTCAATGGTGCCGTCAAGTAGCCAGTGGCGGCAAAATATGTTGAAAATAGGGCGCTATCTTGCTACACTACCTGCATTGGTTTATGAGTATTACTCTCGACAAGGCCTGGGAAGCCAAAAAGTACGAAGACGAGTTAATCGCCGCCTGGGAAGCGAGCGGCTTTTTTAATCCCGATCATTTGCCCGGCGCGGCCGATAAGAAGCCATACGCGATTATGATGCCGCCGCCGAATGTGACCGGTATTTTACATTTGGGCCACGCGATGGAAAACGCGTTGATGGATACCATGGCTCGTTACCAGCGGATGCGGGGTAAAAAGGTTTTGTTGTTGCCGGGCACCGACCATGCCGCCGTGGCTACGCAAGCGCGGGTGGAGGCAAACTTAATGAAAGAACGGGGGATAGCTAATCCGCGGCAGCAGCTAGGCCGCGAAGGTTTGCTAGCCGAAGTTCGCGCTTATGCCGAACAATCTAAGAGTACCATCATCGGTCAAATTAAAAAATTGGGCACCAGTTGCGATTGGGATCGGCTGGCTTACACGTTTGATGATGTTCGGAGCAAAGCGGTTAATACCATGTTTAAGCGGATGTACGATGACGGTTTAATTTACCGCGGTTATCGCACCGTTAATTGGTCGGTAAAAGGCCAGTCTACTTGCTCCGACGATGAACTGGTTTATATTGAACGACCGGCCACGCTTTATACATTTAAATACAGCGCCGATTTTCCAATTGCCATTGCCACCACTCGACCAGAAACTAAATTGGGCGATACAGCCGTGGCGGTGCACCCAGACGACGTGCGCTATCAAAAATATATTGACCAGACACTTACGGTTGATATTGGTGCTGCCGCGCCGCTGCAGATAAAAATTATCGCCCGCACCGACGTCGATCCTAATTTTGGCACCGGCGCGCTGGGCGTAACGCCGGCGCATAGCCAGATAGACTTTGCCATGTACGAAAGCCAAAAAGCCGCTGGCGATGCTATCGGCATTGTGGCGGTAATTGGTAACGACGGCAAAATGACCGCGGCGGCCGGGTTAAATTACGTTGGCTTAACGGTGGAAGAAGCGCGGGCTAAGTTCGTCGATTATCTCAAAGCAAATAACTTACTTATTAGCGAGGAAGAGACTATTCAAAACGTTGGTACGTCGGATCGTTTTGGCGATGTGGTGGAAGTTGTGCCGATGACGCAATGGTGGGTTGATGTAAACAAAACAATTCACGGTCGCGGTAAAAGTTTGAAAGATTTAATGCGCGAAGCGGTCACTACCGGTTTGGGCGGTGATGGATCAAAAAAGATAACCATTACTCCCGATCGCTTTACCCAAAGTTATCTTAGCTGGATTGAGCATTTACGCGACTGGTGTATTAGCCGCCAGATTTGGTGGGGGCATCGCATACCCGTTTGGTACCGGACTAGGGATCAGGGACTAGGGACTAGGGACAAGGAAGAGACGGTGGTTAGTGACATTCAACCAGACGGCGATGGTTGGGTACAAGATGAAGACACGCTCGACACCTGGTTTAGTGCTGGCTTGTGGACGTTTTCAACCCTGGGTTGGCCTAATCAAACGAAAGATTTAGAAACCTATCATCCGACAGCGTGGATGCAGATGGGTTATGAACTGGTGTTCTTTTGGCTGGCACGGATGATTTTAATGAGCACTTACGCGTTAAACGATATTCCGTTTAAACAAGTTTATATTCACGGCATCGTCCGGGCTGCCGATGGCCGTAAGTTTTCTAAGTCGCTTGGCAATGGCCGTGATCCGTTGGAACTAATTGAACAATATGGCACCGACGCGCTGCGGCTATCACTCTTGGCCGGTATCGCGCCCGGCAACGACACTAGGTTTTACGACGAAAAAATTACCGGCGCGCGAAACTTTGTGAACAAGTTGTGGAACGTGGCGCGGTTCATTCTCCAATCGGTTGATACAGTTGAGCTAGTAAATAGCGAACCAGCGGCCAAAACTTTTGCCGACGAGTGGATACTGCTAGAACTACGGTCGGTGACTGCACTGGTGACCGAAAGTATGGAGCGAACCGAGTTTTCTTACGCCTGCGAAAAGTTACGCGAGTTTACTTGGGATTATTTTGCCGACTGGTATTTAGAAATTGCCAAGGTGGAAAAAGAAAAAGACGAAATACTGCTGTACGTTTTGCAAAACCTCTTAAAGCTTTGGCATCCGTTTTTACCGTTTGTCACCGAAGCGATCTGGAAAAACTTCGCCAGCCAAGAATTGTTGTTAATTCAAGCGTGGCCAGCCAGTGTGTCTGGTGAAGAATCATCGGCAAATCAAAAATTGAATGAGCAAGCTGGGGTGTTTGTCGAGATTGTCAAAACACTACGTAACTTACGCTCCGAAAACAATATCGCCGCTGCCAAAAAAGTTAACGTCATTATCAATGCCGGCAGCCAAGCGCAATTTATTACCGAACAGTCCAACGTAATCTCCGCCTTGGTTCGCGCGGAAACATTAACGCTGACAGAGCAAAAGCCAACCGAGCCAGCTTTAACGGCGATGGTTGGAGAAGTTGAAGTGTATATTTTAGCCGAAGCGGTCGACGCCGACAAAGAACGTACTCGTCTGTCTGCTGAGCTAGAACAACTTACTAAATACATCTCTGTTCAAGAAATAAAACTGTCTAACGAAGAATTCACCGCTAAAGCCCCGGCCGCTGTCATCGCTAAAGAAAAAGCCAAACTGGCCGAGGCACAAGTAGCTATTGAATCATTACAAAAACAATTAGTGGCGCTGGAAAAATAAAAAAACCGTCCGGATTACTCCGGACGGCGACGTGCAGACGGCGGTGGGTGAGGCGAGAGTTCGTCCATTTCTTTGCTGGCGTGGCGAGCGATGTAGAAGAACGGCAGCACGGCCAAGGTAGTACCGATCGCGGCCAAGGTGCACCAGCCAAATTCGGCCCAAGACATCGTTTACTCCTTGGATTGGTTGGTCAACTGGCGTTCCAGTTCAGCCGGATCACACAGGCCAAAAAACACGCGCGCGCCAACAGTCAGCGTGGTCCAAAGTAAACGTGGCAGAGTGCGCAGTTGCTGTTTTAGCTGCGCGCGACGTTCGAGTGGCTGGCATTGCCAGAGCATCACCGCGGCCGTGGCAATCATCAGCATCCCGATCATGAGCAGCGCTAGATCCCCAACGGTAAACATAATACGCCACCTTTCTAAAAATTGATTCCAAAGAACATAAGCCTTACTTTAGCATATATGTCATCACAAATCAAGACCGACCAATTAGCCATCGACGAGTTATTAACCCGTTCGATTGATACGATCTACCCCGACCGGGCGGCATTGGAGGCGTTGCTTAAATCCGGCCGGCAGCTGCGGGTGTATATGGGAATTGACCCCACGGCGACATATGCTCATCTTGGTCACGCTACTAATTATATTATTCTCAAACGGTTTCATGAACTGGGTCATAAAGTAATTGTGCTGATTGGTGACTTTACCGCCATGATCGGTGACCCGAGTGATAAAACCGCCGCGCGGCAACGACTAACACCGGAGCAGGTGAAAGCTAACTTAAAAACATTCAAAAAACAGATTAGTAAGATTTTGAATTTTAAGGACACAGACAACCCGATTGAATTCAAGTTCAATTCCAAGTGGCTGTCTAAATTAACTTTCGCCGACGCGGTGGAATTGGCGAGCCACTTTACCGTGCAACGGATGTTGGAACGGGATAACTTCGAGCGGCGAATAAAAGAAAATAAGCCATTGTACGTGCACGAATTTTTCTACCCGTTAATGCAAGGGTACGATTCGGTGGCGATGAATGTGGACGTGGAAGTTGGTGGAACAGACCAAACCTTTAACATGCTGGCCGGACGCACCTTGGTCAAAGCTTACCAGAACCGAGAAAAGATGGTGGTAACTACCACGCTGTTAGAAAATCCGATCACCGGTGAAAAATTAATGAGTAAGAGTTTGGGGACAGGAATTGGCTTGGATGAACCGCCGCAAGACATGTATGGTAAAACCATGGCCCTGCCCGACGCAGCGATTATTCAGTGTTTTATCGACTGCACATATTTACCAATGAGCGAGATTAGTCAGTTAGACAGCCAGCTTAAGGCCGGTGCCAATCCGCGCGACTTAAAGATGCGTTTGGCGCGAGAGATTGTGAGTATCTATCACAGTCCGGCTAAAGCCAAAAAAGCCGAGAGGGCATTTGTGCGATTGTTTCAACAACACCAAACGCCGACTGAAATGCCGACAGTCACTGTCACTCAAGCCACGCAAAACGTAGTCGACTTGTTCGTCAATGTCGGTCTGGTTAGTAATAAATCCGAAGCGCGGCGGTTGATCGAGCAAAAAGGTTTGGCGATTGACGACATTATAGTCACCGATGCCGAGGCACAAATCACCGTTAAAGATGGTTCGGTCTTGCGCAAGGGGAAAAGATATTTTGTGAAAGTGGTTGTAAAATAAAAGGAGCTGGGGTTGCCACGCCCCCGTTTGCGAACGGGGGCTCGCAATGACAGTTAAAAAAGACCCGCTGCCTTGGGCAGTGGGTCTTTTGGTGATTGATTAATTAACCGTGTTGCTGCCCTTGCTGGCAGTGGGCGGTTTGAGAAAGGGATCGTCCTCTTCCTCGTCGACGATGGTGATGCCACCGCCGGGCCTGCGGCGCAAGTTTTTTTCCAAATAACGTTCGATGCCGCGGCGAACTTCGGGCGGCAGATTGCCGCCACTTAATACCTTTACGTCGAATCTGTCTCGTCCGTAACGGCTGAACCTGGGGTGGCTATCTTCGTCGTCTTCATCGTCTTGCGGCGGTATTTTGGCAATCTGCCAATCTTGGCAAATGCCGGCGTTATGCATGGCGTTAAAGCCAAGCCGCTGGCAGATCAAAACCCACATAATCTCGCTGGCGCAGTGAAAACGCGCCACCAACGGCAGTAACTCTGCCTCGATAATTTTGTCCGTTCCGGCCTCATCAAGGCCTTCGACCATTGGCGCCAGTTCTTTGGTGCGAGCAATCAGCTTGTCGCTTTCCCGATCAGCGATGGTGTAAGCGGCCCGTTCGGCGTCGGTCATAATGCCAATAAGCGTGTGGCCATCTTCCGGCTTAAAAGCCCGGTCGGACTGAACGAACTCTGTCTTTGGCATGGCCAAGATTTCTTGCAAGATTCCTTGGCGGCGGTCGTCTTGGTCGTCGTCAGTTGGTTGAACGGTAACGGGTGGTTGGGCGTCGTTGGTGTCGGCCATGAATAAACCTCCTGTCGGTTTGGTTAATAAAAAGAACGAGTGAATAAAGTACTGTAACACCTAGTTGTTTAGCTGTCAAGCGAGGGACTAAGGGGTACCTGTCATTGCTTCGTCGCTCATCCCACTTCGTCCCGCTAAGCGGGACTCAGCGGGATTCACTCCTCGCAATGACAGTTAACCCCCCTATTCCCTAATCTCTAGACTGTGGTACAGTAATGCTAGCTTCGGTGTTTTGTTCTTTTAACCCCACCAACAACGACAGACCGAGCGGAGGAATATCTTGTCTAAAGTCGTATTGCCGGTAACTACGAATACACTTCCAAGTGGAGACATCGCCTTTCATCGCCAGCAAGTCAAACAACTGCGAGAGCAGATAGCTGAGTTGACAGCATTGGCTGATCGTCATGAAGACGAAGTGTGGCGAGCGGAGCGAGCGCAATCGGCGCAAGCAAGAGCAAGTCGTCAAACGGCCTACGATAACGCGCCGCTGCGAACGGTCGATCGAACGGTTACGCCGGTGTGTGAATCGATGATTCACTCGGACGATTTACATTGCACCAGAACGCAGCCGCGGCACTGTTTGGAATGCGGCCACACTGGCATGCATGGCATCGGTATTATTTTGTCGGCCGGCGTTAATGTGTCGGTGTGCCGTAACACCAGCTGTCAGGTGGTAGTACCACTCGACGGTCGGCTAGAACTCACGTTCAAAACACCGCCGCCGGTTACGCCAGAACTCCACGTGGTGGGCCAGACAGAAGATTCCTAGTCAAAAAGTTCAATACAAAAACCCTTTGCCTTTGGCGGAGGGTTTTTCTTTAATTACGAATTACTAATTACGAATTGTTTGTTGTCGTGGGATACCTGTCATTGCTAGGAAGCCTGCCCTGAGCTTGCCGAAGGGAAGCCAGCCTCGCCGGCTAGGCGGGCAACCCCAGCTCATTTTCTCCACCCCTCTCATTCTGTCATCCTGAGCTCACCGTCTTTCTTCACTGTTCTCTCCCTTTTTCATCACCTCTCTACACTATCATCCCGAAGTGGCATCGAGGGACCCCTTGCCCGTGTATTATCAATAAGCATCTCCTTTTATTTTATGCACGATTTTAATTACCTATTACATTCTTGAGGAAAATATAAGGACACGGTTGCTGTAAGTCAGCAAATGTAAATTGTTGACAGTAGTTCGTTTTTGTAAATTGATACCGCCGTTGCTTTTTTGGCTTAATACCGTAGAATACAAGATATATTATGACCGCCGATATTATTTCTCGCATTCAGGCTGAACTGCAAACCGTGTTCGGTATGCCAGTCACCGTAGGCCGCCCGCCGCAACCAGACTTAGGTGATTTTGCCGTACCATGTTTTGAATTGGCAAAAATTCGTTGTCAGTCGCCAGCGCAAGTGGCTACAGAAATAGCGGCCGCGATTAATCAACAGTCAACCGAAGCCAGCGTTATTAACCAAGCGCAAGCAGCCGGGCCGTATGTTAACTTGTTTGTTAAACCAACCATGTTGGCGGCGGCAGTGTTAGATTTAACGGTTGAACCAAATCTAAGCAACGGCAAAACCGTCTTGGTGGAATTTTTTAATCCCAATCCACTAAAGGTGATGCACATTGGTCATGTGCGCAACGCGGTTACCGGCGAAGCGGTGCGGCGGTTGTTGCAGTTTTGCGGTTGGCAAACAGTGGGCTGTTCGTATTCCGGTGATGTGGGGGTTCATGTGGCCAAATGGTTGTGGTATTTTCAAAACTTTACCGACCGGCACATTCCTACCGACAATTTTTTGCAGTGGGCGGGAGAACTTTATGTGGCTGCTTGCGCCAAAGTAGCCGAAGCGCCAGAACATGAAGCTGCCGCCAATGAGTATAATCGCTTAATCGATGCTCGTGACCCTAAAGTGTTGGCCGATTGGCGCACGGTGACCGATTTAAGTTACGCCGCCTTGGCGGCCACAGCCAAAGAACTGGATTGCCAGATACAGCGCGCTTTTAGAGAAAGTGAGACCGAAGTAGCCGGCAAAGAATACGTTCATGAGCTAATCGCCAGCGGTAAAATAAAACAAGACCAGGGTGCTTGGGTGGTGGATCTGTCGGCGCAAAACTTGGGTGTGTTTATTGTTTTAAAATCGGACGGCACGGCGCTGTACGCCACCAAAGATTTAGGGTTGTTAAATTGCAAAGCTCAAGCGTTTGGCGCGGTAGAAAAAAACATCGTGGTGGTGGGTAGCGAGCAAGAACATTATTTTAAGCAGTTGTTGGCGGCGGCCAAAATATTTAACACGCCGTTAGCACAGGCCACCGTGGCGGTGCATCATGGCATTGTCGACCTGCCTACCGGAAAAATGTCGTCGCGCACCGGCAATGTGCAATCGTACGCCGAACTGCGCGATGCGGCGGTAGAAAAAGTTGCAGCTAAAATGGCCGCCGAAAATCCGGCCTTAGCCAATGCCGATCAAGTAGCTAAAGACGTGGCCTTGGGCGCGCTTAAATTCTTTTTGCTGCACGTTGATCGCACTAAACGCACCACGTTCAATTGGGAAACGGCATTGTCGTTTACCGGTTCATCTGGTCCATACTTACAATATAGTTACGCGCGGATTAAAGCGATTGAACGCAAAGCTGCCGCGGAATTATCCGGCGGCGCAATTGCCCCGGAATTGTTAACCGATCCGGCGGAACGAAAATTATTGCTGCAACTGGCTGGTTTTTCTGTGGCAGTGGCGCGCGCGGCAGAAGAATATCAGCCATATTTGGTGGCCAACTACTTACTCGATCTGGCGGGGGACTTAAATCACTTCTATCATATTTGTCATGTTGTCGATTCCGCCGATCCCAACCGTA
>Ga0172375_10006796_pt1 | contig 15880 bp, 16 predicted proteins | sample LakKiv1m_FD_114537 | JGI IMG/M metagenome (GOLD analysis project Ga0172375, IMG submission 114537) | Freshwater microbial communities from Kabuno Bay, South-Kivu, Congo - kab_092012_11.1m | ecosystem: Environmental > Aquatic > Freshwater > Lake | place: Democratic Republic of the Congo...
GACAAGATTGTTTAATATCTACCCGTAAAATATACGTAAAGTACTTCAGGAATCTTAACACACATTTTTTTTATTCCATCTTGGTTGATACAAGGTATGGGTTCCAAATTGGCAACTCGTCTTTTAATTTCTATAGGAGCACCTTTGATTTTCATATATATTTGTTCTACAGGGTACAATCTTTCAGACTCATAAACCTCTTTCAGAACTCTTTTGATAATTCTCTGTAAAGATTCATTTTTAGGTTTATATGAAACCATTTTCGGTTTGTTTCCTGTACCCGCTTTTGAATGGGTTTTTTCTGCTCTTCTTTTCTGAGCACATGCGGCTTTTTTCTGCGAATCTGACATTTTTGAAGCAACCCCTGCTGCTCTACATTTTGGATAACCTTTATCACTAGCACTTGGTCTTCCACAGGGGGGGTGACCACCACCTTCTTTTTTTCTACAAATATTGACCCAAGGCCCTTTAGGTTGTTTACTACCTTTAGGCTTTTTCTTTTTACCGAACCAAACCGCTAAATCTTCTTTGATGAGTTGTTCTTCAATTTTCTGTAAAGGGTCTATCTCAACTTGGGCTAAATTACTTCCTTCTTCATCATTTTGATGTGTGTAGAACTTTTTCAAATACATGTCTACAGCAGAAACATCGTCTGTAATCTTTTCTCTCTTTTCTCTTTCTTGAGGAGTTTCCAAATAATCACCATCCGCTTCTTCATAGGCAAGTTCAGCGTTATCATAATCGTAAACCTTTTCTACGAAAGGACCCAATTGGTCTTTTTTCCATATCTGTGGTGCTAAAATGACTGGTACTTTAAACTTACCTGCTGATGCTGATGTGGTTGCTTCTCTTATAGAAAGTTTTTTCATATCTTTACATAAATATCTAAAAGTTCTAATATGGAAAATACCAATGATAATTTATTATACGGTACAGTAAACTTGCAAGAACCTGATGATTTTTCAAAGTTTGTAGACAACCTTGATTATCCTCAAGCTGTTTTCATTCTGACACAATCAATAGAATATGCACTATCTCATGGTATCTATAACATGAAGGAAATTGAACTTCTTTCTAAATCACTAAGAATTATTTTAAAAAAATAATTTTTTATTTCCACAATCAATTATATCTTTGTGTTATGAAAAAAATATTATCTTTAATACTATTTTGTTTACTTCATACAGTAGTTTTTTCTCAAACACCACCAAAGGGTGAACCAAAAGATTTTTACAATGAATACAAAAAAGAAATGGATTCGTTAAGTAAACTATCTGGTAAGGTAGTGACAGGGTATCTTCTCACAACATCAGGAAATAAAAAACAACTCACAATCTTTTACATCGAAAACGATTCGCTCAAAAGTATGATTTTAGATACAACGAGCCGTCAAAGTCCATACCGTGGTACCAAGAGGACTGTAGACTCTGTAAGTAAGGTTCTTCATTGATGAGTCTTTTGTTATTATTATTGACCCTCCTCTTCTTCCTGCAAAATCTGCATCAGTATTGTCACCTTTGATTGGTAATTTATCAAATGTGTACCACTTTATTTGTTTTGCATTTGTTTCGTAATCTTTACTCCATTTGATATTGACCGCAGCACCTAATATGTCCTTTATTCCTTGGTTCGGAGTCAACTTATTCAGAACATAATCAGTTGAAATAGGTTTTAGGTCTTGTGGAAAAGGTAATGGTGGTTTTCCGTTGTACGCATTACCTAAGAACGTCGCCAAATATATTGACCAATATTCTCCTGGCACACCAACAAATCCAGTTGAATACGTTTTGTCTCCTGTAGTTATTGTTAACATATCAGGTACATCTGCAGGTATAAAAACAAACTTCAATTTTTGACCATCAGGTAACTGACTTATATCTATCGTTTTTTCAACAAAAACAAAATTATTTTCTCTTTTTGCTTGTCCACCTTTACCCTCATCTTTGAAATTACATATTTTTCTAATTTCTTCTTCTTTTTCTCCTTGGGCTAGAATGTTAAAAGTAACGTACTGATGTTTTGTATATTCGGAACTATTAGCTAACTTTCTTATATCATCTGTACTCATTTGTGGGTTAATTTTCCAATCAGGACCTTGAGCGCCTAAATCTCTCACAACTATTTCTACATTTTTAGGTAGTTTATCAACTAAATAGTTTCTCAAAGTTTCCGCCCTCAATTTCGACAATTGTCCCTCAGGAAGTTTTTTCTCAGGTATGTAATCAATTTTAGGGTCGCCAGTCGATGGATATTTTTCCCTATCATAATTTGTAACCTTGGATTCTGAGGATACTATTTCAACCTTAGTTCTTTGATTTTTCGGAAAAGTTTGTAAATAATTATTTATTTGATTTATAATACTGTCAACCTGTTCTTTATTAAACTGTGAATATTTTCCACCCTGAAATGAATTATTTGGCAGTGTTAATGTTATAGGATTTGATATTGTTTGTTGTTCTGATAACAAATAATGTTTCTTTGTTCTACTTTCATGTAGTGAGAGTATTCTATACTTTTCCTCAAAGGGAATATGGAATCCTGTTTTAATCATATTGATAAATATCTAATAATAAAAAAGGGTCCCGAAGGACCCTTTTATATTTAGGTTAGACCATATTATCTCAACTCTCTCAAATCGAATGTTCTAACTCCGTCAACTGTGATTCTACCATAGAAACGGTTATTAACCATTTTCTTAGCGTATCTAGTCATGATACCCTTGATAGGTGTAAAGTTGAATGGATTGTACATTGTTGGAGTAAGTTGTAATGGTACATATGGAGCGTAGATGTAACCTGTATCAAGTAAAGATGTACCTTTGTGTCCCAATAACACTTGGTTTGGTGGGAAATAAGGGTCTCTATAAACTTGATATCTACCAGCTAAAGTACCGATTCTTTCAATACCCATGTTGTATTGGTCTTGCTCAGGAGCTGCGTTTGAAACGTGGAAATATTCCAAGTCATCAAAAATAGCACTGATTTCAGAAGATACAACAATCCAGTTAGCACCACCTCTTAAGGTAGATTTGTGGATTTGAGCTGAAATTTGGTTGATAGCTGTGATAAGCGTTTGGTTCCAGTCTTTTTGAGTGTAAGGAACAGCAGAAGCACCTAATCTCTTCCAACCGTTGTAATCCCATCTCAAGTTCCAAGCCGCACCTTTTCTAAGGTCTCTCAAGATTTCTCTATCGATTTCAGCCGCAACTTGCTCAGACAATAAAGCTGTCAATTCAGCTTCAGCGTCGATGTTGTGGAATGCTGCAACGTCTTGCGCCATTTCTGGAGACCATTGAGCTCTTAATTTTCTTTCAGTTACAGAAACTGTCACTGACATAAGGTCAAATGAAACCTCACCAATTCTATCTTCGAATTCTAAGTTCCTATAGATTCTATAAGTAGCTGAGAACGCGTTTGTATAAGCTGATGTAGATTCAAAAGTCGAACCTGTGTAGCCGTCCATTGAACCACCACAAGTTACACATACAGGGACCTGTAAGTCAACTTCTAAGTAGATATGTCCATCAGGAGTACAAAGGTTGTCATATTGACCACCATCAGTTTTAGAATTAGGGAAGATTGCAGTTGCGTTGTTATTACCGTACTGAACGATTCCTTTACCATATCTTTGAGTTACTACTCTGAAAAGATAAGGGTTAGATGTGTTTGCAGATGTTGTACTGTTTCCTGCAACTCCGTAAACGGTCAAATCAGACAAGAAAGCTTCGTTGTCCATTGGTTGACCATCAGGACCGATAAGTTTACCAGCACCATCTGATGCAAAACCTGTCATTTCGATAAGTACTTTTCTGTAGTCACCTGCAGTGTAACCTGAAGGAACTAAATCATCTGCTAACCAAGCAACAGTACGTACTTCAGCTGTGATAGCTGAATACTGTCCTTTAGAATAGTCAAATAAACCTGGTGGGTCTAAAGCTGGTTCATTACCTTCATAAAATCTATCATAAAGGTCCTTTGTGTTGTTATAGTCATATCCTGAATTTGGTGTCTGGTCAGCAGCAGCGTTTGGAGAACCATACGGTGCGTAGTGAATACCTGTGTTAGCCAAATTTGCTGGGTCAGTATATGCCTGAATGTTTGGTACGAAGTAGAACAATTTACCGATTGGTAAGTTCATAGCTTGTACAGATACGATATCGTTAGCTAATAACTTAGAGAAAACTCTTCTTACGATTGGAAATACAACAGTTTCAAATGCACCTGTGTCAGATGTAGATGAAGCCTCGTTGATTAAGAAAGAAGCTTGGTTTTCATAAAGTTGAGCTACGTTTTCTTTCATGTGACCTTTAAGACCCTCTAAGAATCCTAATTTGTCCCATTTGTTGATTGTGTCTTCTTTGATAACTTTTAGGTGCTTAAGACCGATGTTACCAACAAGACCTGATTCTAATAATGCTCCCATTTTGATTGGTTTTTTATTTTTTATTTATTTTTTGTTTTTTATTAACCTAATTTACTCATTAAGTCTCTCATTCTTAAGAATTGAGGATTTTCATAAGTTTTAGATTCAATAAGTGAAGTTGAAGAACCTGTTGAAACAGTTTTATCTAACTTAGGTGCAACTGATTCATTTATTGATTTTGATTCTCTTCCGCCCAACTCATCCTTCAAAGATTTGTAAAGATTTTTTGATTCTTTCAAAGTTTCAACATCATCAAATCTTCTGAGGATATTGATTTTTTCTTTTTTGGTAGTTGAATGTTCAGTGAACAATCTAGTTGCGTAAGCTAAGTTTGAATTGAAGATAGCAACTTCATTAAGTTTTTCTCTGAAAACATTTAATGCTTTTCTATATTCTTCATTTTTCTCTCTCAACATTGATACTTCTGCGTCTAAGGATTCAACTTTTACTCCGTTATTACCGTAAACATAATTTCTATTATTAGTAATACCTTTTCTTAATCCTCTTCCTTCTTTTGAACCCATGCCATAAGTTCTAGCAGCTTCTTTAGTTTCTCTTTTTTCAAAACCTGCGTCATCTCTACGAGCTTTAGTAGTTTTAAGGTCTTTAGAAGCAATTTTACCATGCTTCATAGATAACCTTTCATCCTCTCTGTCTTTGTATCCTTGACCTTCTTTTGTTTCTGCTTTAACAACTTTTGACTTGCCTTCCATATTTGCACCTTTTTTGTACTCGAACTTAGCCTTACCTGTACCCATGGTTTTTGGACCTTCTTTTTTGTCCTCTTTGAAACCACCAGCAGCTTTGTCCTTATATGAAAATTTAGGACCGTGACCAATTCCAGTACCTTTAGGTTTTACTGTCATATTTTTACCCTCTTTCGTTTCAGATTTTTTAACCTTTTTGTGGTCGTATGCTTCTTCCAATGAGTCATCTGAGGATTCATCATCACTCTCTTCGTCGAGCATTGATTCGTCATCACTCTCTTCGTCGAGCATTGATTCGTCATCACTCTCTTCGTCGAGCATTGATTCGTCATCACTCTCTTCGTCGAGCATTGATTCGTTCTCTTCGCCTTCGTCATTAGCTTCATCCATGTAATCTCTGTGTGACTTGGACTCATCGCCCTTTTTACCGCCCCACTCTTCTTCCATGCCTTCAGCCTCATCGAACTGGATTTCATAAACAATATCTTCCTCCATGGAATCAACCACGTCGTTTTCTGTGTCAAAATCTTTTACGTCCGTTAAATCCACCTCATCAGTGTCTTTGTTTGCGAAAATAGCGTCGATAACATCCTCGATTGCTTCGTTTTCTTCGTGTCTCATTTCTTTGATTGTTTTTTCGTTAGATTTAGATTCACCTAGCTTAACAAGGTATTCTACATCAGCATCATTGTCCATTAGGTGTACGTTATCACCGTCTTTTTTTACGATGATACCATCTTCTTCACCCATAGCTTTGAAAACCTTAAGAATTTCTTCGTCAGAAGCGTTAGTCAAATCGATTGGAAGTTCTTCAGAATCAACATCTAATTCGATGTCTTCATCTTCAGGATTATCTACAGTCATATCAAGTTCTGTATCTCCATCAGGAGTTACATCTGTTTCAATTTCTGCGTCTGCATCAACCTCATCGTCGGATTGTTCCGAAAGAGATTCTTTTACTAACTGATTGATTTCTTCCTTCATTGTAGAAGCAAGTATTCCTTTTGCATTTTCGGCGATAGCTTCTTCAACTTGTTTCATTTGAATGAACGCCTCTTCAACTAGCTTATTTTTTTCTTGCATGAAAATTGTATTAATTTATCTAATAAATAGTGTCAAATAAGAAAAAGTTTATTTTGTGATATCACAAAAAATATATTTCTCAGTAGTGGGGATTTAATTTCTAATAAATATTTCCCTGAAATGAAAAAAGTGGTCAGAGACCACTTTCGTATTATTTTTCAATTACTTCATCGATTTTACTTTCGGATACTGAAGTTATCCTCCATTCGTAAGAAAAACTTTCATATCTTTTGGTAACCTTAGCTTCAACATCGGTTACTGAAAATCCTCTTACTAATTTTTCTTCTCTAATTTTTTTAATTTTTCCTGTATTCTCATCAGGTAATTCGTACTGAATTTTTGCTACAAAATATTTTTCGTCCATAAATAATTATTTTCCCAAATAATCGGTTAGTCTTCTCATTAAATCAATAGATTTGTTGGCATCTCCACTGATATCTGAAGATTTGCTTTTCTTTTCCTCTTCTAAGTTTTCTTCATATTTGTTCCTATCTTCAGGATTATTGAAAAGATAAGCACCTGGGGTAGATGGTGATGAAACCAAATCGAAACATATTAATTCAAAATCATCTTGAACTTCATTTCTCTCTCCTACTTTTTTTAAAGAACCGACTCCTCTTGAGGATATACCCATCGTTACTCCCTGTCTCATAAGATTTGCAGCAACATCTCCTTTACTTGAAACAATACCTCTTTCATGGAATCCTGGACTTGTCAAAAGTTTCAATTTACCCATAAGGATATTCTTGTCCCACCAAATATCAGTGATGATGTGTGATACTCTATCCAAATCGATTAAAGAAGATTCAGGGTGATTTAATTCAGAAGTTGAAAGACCTTTATCAATGATATTTTTGTACCTATCGGCTTCCCTCTTCAAGATTGGTTCAGGATAGGTTCTTCCGTTTCTGTTAGGTACATTGTACTTTTGTAAAACAGCATAAAACTCGAAAGGGTTTCTATAATCTAATTTTGATGATTCTTGAAGAACTTTAGCATTCAATTCATTTTTCGGAGAAATCCACCCAGCATCCATCTCGACTAAAATCCCATGACCTAACTCATGAGCTTCTAATATTCTTAATTCTTTCATTTAATCTTTTCTGATAAATATAATCAAGTGGATTGTTTATTAAGATTGTGGTTTTTTGGTATAAGAAAATTCAAAATATTTGTTTTTATTAATGTTGTTCTGATAAATTGATTTCACAATTTTTTTAATTGATTCTTTGGTATCAAATGATTTGAAATCTAACTCAGCGTTGGTGTAGAGATTGATTTCCAAATTGAAAAAAGATTTTTTTCCATATAAGATACCGCTTGTTCTCAAGTCCAAGTCAACTATAGTTTCTTGTCTGAATTGATTTGTATTTATTGAATTAAAAACTGTGTGTTTGATTTCTCTATTAAGATTACATACAATTCTATTCCAATTTTCTAATTCTTCTTTCGGTGTCACCCAAGATTGAATGTTTACAAATATTGATTTGAGATTTTTAGAATCGACTGTACCATATACAGATTTTATTGTGTTGTACAGATTTAGTTTTACGCTTTTGCCTTTTTTCATTAAGTTTCATGTTACTATTCGTTTATTTTTTATAAAAATAGTGGTAGTTTTACTTAATGTCAAAAATTTGAACAAATTAAGAATATTTCTAGTATATGATTATTATTGAAATAAAAAACAACGAAAACTTGGAGAGAGCATTAAAGACACTCAAATCTAAAGTAATTAAAACTAAACAAAATCAACTCCTTTTGAATAAAAAGGAATACACGAAACCTTCCGTTGTAAAGAGAACCGCTAAGTTGAAGGCTATTTTTTCAGAAAGAAAGAAAAAACAATTAGATTGATTCTTCCAAGTTTTTCAATTTCAAATAAGTTATTTGGTCAAACTTTTCTTTACTTACTCTTTCCAAAGTTTCGGAGATTCTATCTCTGATTTCTGAGTCATTCTCATTCTCCATAATAGATTTCAATTTCAGGATAGTATTTTCTCTGAGAGATTCAAACTTCGTTTTTAAATTATCTGTATCTTCAGACAATAGTTGGATGAACTCCTTTTTGGCATTTTCATCTAAAGATTCCAAATAATTTGAAATTGTTTGGTTTGCAATTTTTACCATCGATTTGATTGGGATATTAACCGCTTCAGTTATTTTATGACTCTTCTTAGATGTTAAAACTTTAATAATATTCTTTTTAGATTCAATTCTCTCGTGCAAATCAGTTTTATTGATATAAACTAAATTGTCAATATCTTGGTATCCATTCATAACGGTTCTATCTGAACTTGTATTGATTTTTGTTGTGGATAAAAGTTTCTGAATTAAAAAAATACCTTCGGATAAAAACTCTTTTGCATCACTTTCATTCAAATCTTGCGGGCTACTCAATTGGTCATAAATTGAATATATCTTTGATATATTTTTATTGTTAAGGATGTTCTGTTTGAACTCCTTCAAAGTTTTCTTGAATTCAGTCTCATTCCTATAAGACTCCAACAAGTTGTTTTCTATAACCGATTTTATTTGCCCGAATGTCATTTTGGTATTTTTCCTATAAATATTATGAATTCAATAACTTATCTAACTCTTTTTCAATTTCCCCCAAAGATTCTTGAGCATGTCCTAATTCTAAAACTTTCCTTCCTTCAATCATGTTATTTTCTACTAAAATATTCAAACTATCCATTCTACTTTCAGGTGCTAATGCAGGCTCACCCGCTGGTGGCGCCTCAGGTGTAGGTGGAGCCGGTTCAGATAGAGGTGCTCCGGCTTCAGGTGGAGGTCCAAGTTCTTCAGCACCACCTGGTGTTGTAGATGCACCTGCGGATGGTGTTGCTCCAGTCGCACTACCATAAAGTTTGTCAATATTATCAAAGAGACCAGTTTTAGTGATTACAGTTGGTGTTGCCTTCAATTCTTCACCTACGGCTCTTTCAATTCTTTGTTGTTGTAAATCAAGTCTGATTTCATCGTCTGACCAACCGAAGATGTGTTTCTTTGCCCATGTAGAAGATGTTGCCTGTATTCCATTTCCTGGGTCAGCAACCAAATCTTTATAAAGTAAGATTTTTTCTTTCCATACTTCCACAGTCAACAGGTCTGCCTGTTTTGATGGGTTTGTAAGTCCTAGTGTGAAGTTGGTAAGTTCGTCTTCAAAACCCAACAAAAATAAATGTATGATTGCAATTTTATTCAATTCTTGCAACATACTTTTTTGGATTCTGTTAATAGTTCTAGCAAAACGAATATCTTGTAATGAAAGACTTTTTCCATCTCCAACAACTTCTTCAAAACCTAAAAACGCTTTTGGTACACGTAAGGCTGTCAATAATTTCTTTTGAATATATTCGATATCGGCAATCTCTGATAAGTTTTGAGCACCGGCTAGTGTATCAATCGGGCTCGGTGCGGCTGGGTCACGGACAGGAACAAAGTAATCTTGGTCTACAGCCATTTGATTAAATCTCATGTCTACATTTCCAGTTTTACTATCTACAATTTGTTCTCTTTTGAACTTATTTGCAACACGTTGAACGTATGCTTCAACATCATCATCATTCATATTACCCACAAAAACCTTGAATATTCTTCTTTCAGGTGCTCTTGAGGTTCTATAAATTAACATCGCATCTTCAGAAAGCAAAAGTTGTTTCCATATTCTTCTCGCTTTTTCCAACATTGAAGTTCCATAGGGTAATTTTCTGTCATCACCTAATAATCTAAAGTGTGCAATCTCCCAAGATTGAAACTCCATATTTTTGTTTTTCCATGTGAAATGGAGTGCCTTTTTCTGACTGTCTAGTTCTTTCGTAATGTCAACAGAAATTTTTTGACTCACACCAACCTCATGTCTTTCAATTTCGATTGTAGGTAATTGTTGACAACCAACAACACCCCTCTCAGGGTCCAATTTCAAATAAACAAAGTTATCACCATACTTACATGTATTTCTTGTCCACATAGGTAAATTAGTGTTGATATCCAAGTTGTTGTTGAATAAATCAGCTAAGACACCTTTGATTCTTTTTGACTCGGAATATATTTGCAAAATGAAACCATCCTCATTTGTGGTTGTACATTCCTCAGCGTAAATGTCCAAAGCGGCAGATATTTCAGGAGTATATTCCATCGACTCATAATCGTATTGAGCCGACAACCTTGATGGTTCATAATAAATGGCTTGTGAGTATAGATTATTTTCAACCTTCGCCCATTGATTTGTAAGATAATAAGTTTGTTGCGCCTGAAGTTTTTCAGACTCATACTCCTGCTTACTTTTTGTTCTTAATAATTCTTTTTTATCAAACTTGAAAGTTGGATAATCTTGATTTAATAATGAATTAGGACCAAAAGTTTTAGATAGTCTTTGCCAAACCGTCAAATTTTGTTTTTCTGCCATGATACAATTTAACTATTTACGTCGATAATATAAATAGTTATTTGGCACCGAATAACCACCCATAGGTTTTATAATCTTGACGTGACGCACCATTCTGATAGGAGTTTTGTCTTCCCATCTGTGGGACCATGGGGTTAAAAAAGTTCGAACTATTTTTGTTTTCATTAATGGAGGTTGCCCATGAGTTCAACATCGCCTTTGTATGATTTACATTTTTCTGCAGGGATTGAAAAGATTTCTCTCCCACGTATATAGCCATGGAAATCGCCATGATACAATCATCGTGTTGTCCCTTTTGGTGGTCAGGTCTTCCGTTTAGGTAAACGAATGTATTCATCTCATTATAGGTCCTCTGTGAATATATTTTGAAATCGTGTCTGATTGCTTCTTCAAAAGCAGCAATTATTTGAACTCTTTTAGTATTGAAATTGATACCAGGAATTTTGTCTTGTATTTTTGGGTCCCATTTCCATTTCTTACTTGGGTCTAAATTATCCACATACAACCCATGTTCATAGTTCATTTCCTGTAGCTTTCTTGCAGTTGAAACGCCCATACCTCCCGTGATATCTATAACTCCATAAGCATTATACATAGAACCCCATTTATATCCAATTTCCGCCAATACATCAGGTGGTACCTTTCCAACATACTCTAATGCCTGTTCTCTTTCATCAAAATCAATTATTTGTATACTGGAATAATCCTCGGAATCTCCTCTCGAAACGTCAAGTCCCATGATATATTTGTGACCACCAACAGGTTCTTTGAAAATCCAAAGCGCAGAACCCATAAGTTTAGCCTGGGGTTCTCTTAATTGGTTTTTGGCAATATTCTGCATAATATCCTGTTCGAAGACATTGTCCCCTGAACCAAGGAAGTTACATTCTAATTCCTGTGCTACTTTCCTTCTATCGAACTTCAATTTTTTTACCATTCCTTCAAACCAAGAGGAACATGGTTTGTATCCTTGTTCGATATATTTTTTTACTTCACTATGGTCTCTATCATAAGGATTATCGACAGATAAATCAACAATGGTGTCTTTTGGATAATCTTCTCTATTAAGTAGATAATGAACTAAATCATTAGTTTTGACCATGTAAAGGTCTTTCGTATATCTTGGGTCTCTATACCAAAACATCTCAGAGATTTTAAATTCATTCATTCCTCTAAGAGCCAAGTTGTAGATATCATAGTAGATTGCATCATACCCGTTTGGTGTGGAAATAACAATAACTTTACCACCCGTAGAAAGTGAGGCCATACACGCTGACCAAAAGTCATTGTCCGCTTCTATGAACGCCGCCTCATCAAAAATAAGAATTGTAGGTGTATAACCTCTCAAGGCATCTTTAGAAGTTGCCACGGCTTTTACTTCACAATCATTCGTGAGTTTGAAATGTCTTTGTGAATTTTTTTCTACAGAAAACCCAATTCCAACCCATGCCGGCCACTGTTCTGTAAAACCTCTAACTTTATTAGCAAACTCGACTGATGTATCGAGTTTGTTTGCAATTATAAGTATTTTTTCAGGTTTTTGTTTTTTAGCAAAAACTAATTTTTTAGAAGTCCAAGCTGCAGTAACTGTTGAAACACCCGCTTGTCTATATTTCAAGGCAATATTTTCATTAAAAGAATCATAATCTTCAATCAAGGAAACTTGGTCAGGAAATAAATCTAAAGGAACGTATTTGGAAACTGTGTTGTCGTAGGTTTGTAAATACGTACGAAGTGCATAAGAAGTATCCCTCATACATTTGGTAGCTTCAATAATTAATTGTTCTTTAGTCACAAAAAGTTATTTGGGTCTCGAAATTCCCAAACTCGATAAGAAGTCGTCCATATCATCTTCATCATCTTCTGAACCGCCAGAACTTTCATAATCTCTCTTAAGTTCCATAGCTTCCTTCATAATTTCTTCGAACTTAGATGTTGCCTTCTGAATCTTTTGTTGGTCTTCGGAAATCGCATTACCTATAAGTTCTAAAAATTCTTGAGCAGGAATTTGGTAGAGTTGTATTTCAAACCAGTTTATCAAACCTTTATTACTTGAATCGAACATTTCATCAGGTAAAGAAAACCTAATCTTCTCAACTATTTCAGGTCCGAGTCTAAGTTGCATCGGTTCGTTTGAAAGAATATCAACTTGAGATTTTACTTTTTCTCTCATCGAAGGGTCTTGTGGGAGACCAAATCTTGCATTTGCGGCTTTAACGCCTTTTATTAATTCATGTGTGAGAATTGGAAAAATCAAACCTTCTGCAACAATCTTTGTATCAGGTTTTTCTTCACCACCTTCTTCACCACCTTCCTCACCACCTTCATCGTCATCAGCATCCTGTAATTCAACTTTACCTGCAACACCATTTCCTGTGGCACTCATTTGTTCAATCATCTGTTCCATACTGAAATAAAGGAAGTCATTGATTGCCATAATTCCCAAGTAAGCTGGATAAAGCCTAGCATCAATACTATCCAATTCTTGTTTTATCTGAGGTTTTTGAAACAGATAATGCCCTTTTTTCGCAGCACCTTGAACAATTGCATTTATAAGATTTCTCTTATGTTTTTCTAATTCTAATTCTTCTTGGGGGGTTAAATCTTCGATGTCGAAACTCGGAAATCCAATTTTTTCCTCTTCTTCCTCTTCTTCCTCGTCACCTTCTTCATCAGGTTCATATCTAAAATTGGAAACGTCTATTGGTTCTCTATTCAACAAAGCTTCGATTTGATACCAATCTTCAGGTACCTCAGTTTCGTCTAAAGCCGCCCTGACAGCTAATTGTTCTAGTTCCTCTCTATGTTGACCTTCAATATTTATAATCATCGGAACTTTACTCATTTCTTCCATGTAGATTCTTTGAATCATATTTGGAGTCATTCTTTCTAGTCCGCGAGCTTGTCTCAATTTATCAACTACTTTCTTAAATCTACTCATAGCAATTCTTTGCACGTCTTGCTCTTTTTTCTTGAAAGCAGGATTTTGAGCGTACAAATTTTCAGGACTTCCCAATTTTCTCTCAAGATTAGGGTCCATTCTTTCGGGGTAGTTACCGTAGTCTAATTGTTCTTTTAACTTATTTGCCATGTTTAAGTAATGAAGTTATTGATTTGATTACCTTGTCTTTAGCTTCTTCAGGTGAAATGTTTTGTTTACCAGCTCTTGGAGCTTCTTTTTCGCCTGGATGAGGATTCTTACCTGGTCTGATTTTTGGTTTCGTAGGACCAGGTCTTTCTTTTGTACCAGGTTTTTCTTTAGGCTTTGTGGGTGCGGTGGCGGGACCTTGTTCTTCAAGATATTTCATCAAGTCACCTTTCGTAATTCTCGGAGGTAAGTTTTTCTCTACAATTTTCATGATTTCATTTTCAAGAAATAAAGATACAGGATTTTTACCTTCCTTCAAAGATTTTTTTACATCCTTCACACATCTTTCGTACTTGTTTTTTTCCTTTGCCGACCACATGTGTCTTTCTCTTGTACCAAACTCCTTACCTAATTGTGCGGTACATATCGCCCATGGGTTTTGTTCTTTTTTCTTTCCTTCAGACATACCCATCATCTTTCTATTGTCGTCAGAATCATCATCCATTCCGTCAGGTGCCATATCGTTGGCGTCGTGTGGTGCATCTTGACCTGTTAAGTTTTGTAATGCATCCGCACCTAAGGCATTCTTATCTGTAACATCATCGGTTTCATCCTCAGTCATTTCTGTTTCAGTGGTAACCATAACTTCTTTTGTGTTGGGGTCTTGTGAAACGACCATGTTTCCAATCTTTCCACCTTCTGGACCAACTTTGTAGGTTTTTTTACCAGGAATCTCAGTCACTTGTTCGGATAAAATTAGTTTCTTATGGAGTGTTTCAATTTGTGTTTCATTTAACTTTGATACAGTCTTGGCTGATAATCCCTTTTCAATTAATTGGTAAGCTTTAATGTTAGTTTTCATAAACTACTTTCTTTTCAAATTCCAAAATCAAATCTCTTTCATAGAGTTTGTCTTTTATTTCCTGTTCATTCTGTCCAAATCTAAAAACTAATCTTTTCTTTCCCATCACTTCGTCAGATTCCCAGGCTAATGCAACCACATCATCGATTGCATCTATCATACAAAAAAAATCGGAGTTCTGAATCAAATCCAATTTTACATCAGTATTTCTCAAAACTCCTACCTTTTTGATATATTTTAATTCGGGTGGAAGAGGATAACCATTTGATGGTTTGTTTTCCCAAGATTCCCCCCAAACATCTTCAACATCATCAGAAAATATGAATTCGTATAAATTGTCACCTTTGTAGTTAGGTCCTAATCCATTGACGAATATCAAATAACTCATACTAATAATCCTTCAGGTGAAATCTTTGTTTGTTTACCTTTAGATTCGAAAACCAAATTGTTCTTATTTGTTTTTCCGACAAAGCTTGAGTTTATATTTTCTTCTAAAAACTTCTGAGAAGCTTCTTTTTGTTCGTCAGTTTCAGACATTTCGGAAACTGATTCCATAATTTTTTCGATATCACCCTTTCTTTCTTGAAGTCTTTTTTGGTTTTTCTCTTGTCTTTCCAAGATTTCTTTTTTTGTAAGTTCAAAATATTTTGAAATTACTTTATCTACTTTCGATTCACCGAAAATACCGTCCATAATTGCTCCCATTCCGAAATCCATTTCTCCCATTTCTTCACCTTCAGGTGCTGTCATATCAGGAAGTGGTTCAGCTTCAGGTGTCATTTCTTCTTCACCACCCAAATCAGGTAATTCATCTCCTTCTTCTCTTCCCTCAGCATCTTCGAACTTTGATAAAATATCCTCTTTGTCTTCATCACTTAGACTTCCTAAATCTAAAGATGAAAGGACCATGTTAATTACATATTTGATATCTTCAGAAGTCATTCCGTCTTTAGCTTCCAATGCTCTAACTTTCTGAGTTAATTTACCTGTAAGTTTTTGAATTGATTTGAATGTAACTTCTTCTTCGTCCTTTTCCATTTCTTCTCCCGCAGGCATTTCAGCACCCATATCCATGGGTTCAGAATCTGCTGGAGGTAAATCCGCCATAGGAGCTTCTTCACCACCCGTAGGTTCTGCCACAGGTGAAGGAGGAAGTTCGGGTGAAGGAACCGCTGGCGGAGCTACAGGAGCTTCAGCCGCAGGTGCATCTTCAACAGGTTTTGGAGTTTTAAGAACAAACTTTTTTTGTTCACCGAAAAGAGCAACTCCCTCTTCGTTTTCCACTAATCTGTTAATTTCTTTAGCTA
>Ga0172375_10006797_pt1 | contig 15879 bp, 12 predicted proteins | sample LakKiv1m_FD_114537 | JGI IMG/M metagenome (GOLD analysis project Ga0172375, IMG submission 114537) | Freshwater microbial communities from Kabuno Bay, South-Kivu, Congo - kab_092012_11.1m | ecosystem: Environmental > Aquatic > Freshwater > Lake | place: Democratic Republic of the Congo...
ACCGGAAAAAATGAATCGGCGCTCAAGGTCAGGGTCTGCGAACCGGAATAAAAGCCGCTCCTGATCGAAAAGACCGGATCGGACGCTACCCCCTTGAAAGGCGCGGTCGAGTTGGCCGCGCCGGGCGTCGGTTCATTGAAATAAACCAGCGAATCGCCGCCGTCCGGATAACGTCCCATCGTATAATCCTCGATCTGAACCGGAAATGTCAGCGAATCGATTGCCGCTCCATCCGCAGTAAAAAGTCCGATCTGTTCGCCGGATTTGGATAATTGGAAACTGCAATGCCGATCGACATCGTTACCGTCAGCCCAGATCACGAGATAACCACCGGCTGCGAGCGTGGTGCGGGCCGGGATTTGCCATTTCAGAGGTTGAGCGAGATCATCCGTAAGATACAAACTGCTCAGATCAACCGTCGTGTCTTCCGCATTATAAAGTTCGATCCAATCCGAATAAGCCGCGAAATCGGAATCCTCCAATGTAGACTCATTGTCAGCCTGGAATTCGTTGACATATAGGCGGGGCAATCCGGTCTGGGCCGGCAGATGGTTGAATAATATTATAACAGGTATCAATAAGCAGTAACGCGGCAGGAATCTCATTGTCAACTTTCCAGAATAATACAGAACAAAAATCTCCCGGAAGTTATTCAATCCGGCTGAAAAAGTAAATAAAAGAATTGCCTGGATTACATCGGAATCCCTGGCTGGGTGAGTGACGGCACAGATTAGACCCGCGGATTCACTGACTGCCTGATTGCCAGTAATAATCCGGGTGTTTGAGCCTGTCCGACACGTGTTTTGATCGGCCAACCCGAGTGTTTGTTAAGAAGCAGAACACGCATTCCGGAGCCCCGGAACGAAGTTCACGCCCCGGCAATTAAAAAATATTCTTTGCGCTCTTTGCGTCCTTTGCGAGAGAGACCGGTTACCGGATACCGGAGGCCGGTCATACTATGGTCATTCGTAGTCATTGATAGTCATTCGATGGTCGCTAATTGTCAGCACCGGGATTTGTCGGATTTATAGATAAACCGGATTAAAGAGAACAGATAATCAACCCCTCACTAAGGTAATCCTGTCCAGCCGATAATCCCGTTAATCCTGGTTCAGACATTTTTCCGCGCAAACCTCCCGAAGGTTCGCGGATAAAAATTATAAAGGCGCACCACCATACGCACCTCTACAAACAATAATTGATATTTGAGTTCCTTTGCGTCCTTTGCGAGAGATCGCGTTATCCGCAAGTACTTTCCGACGAATGATTCCCGATTATCATATCGGCATGCCGTGTCTCCATTCGGAATGACATTATGCCCATAAAACAGCAGTGGCATAGAATCCTGTGCCCCTACATAATAAATTCTCCGTGTTCCCTCCGTGTCACAAATTTCCGTATTCTTAACGACTACTTAAGTAAACGGTGCCACGGCCCGATTGAAGATGCCGAGCGTCCAGGCAATCGCCAGCCCGTAGTTCGTGACCGGTGTCCCGGCCTGTTTGCAGTACCAGATGCGCGCCAGCACTTCTCTCCTGTTCAGCATGCAACTGCCGCACTGGATTACAAGCTGGTAGCGGTTCAAATCCTGCGGGAAATCATGTCCCTGGTAATGCGTGAAGTTCAATTGTCCGCCGACGTACTGGGTCAGCCAGCGCGGAATTTTTACCCGACCGATATCATCGGCAATCGGGTGATGCGTACAGGCCTCGGCTATCAGAACGTTATCGCCGGGTTTGAGTTGGTCTATAGTCCGCACGCCGGCGATATATTCCGTGAGGTCGCCCTTATAGCGTGCGAAAAGGACGGAAAAGGAAGTCATCGGGACATCGTCCGGCGTATCGGCGGCGACTTTCAGAAAAGCCTGCGAGTCGGTAACCACAATGGCCGGCGGCCGTTTCAGGTTATTAAGTGCCGAACGCAGTTCCCGCTCCTTGACGACGATACAGCCGGCGTCGCTGTCTAAGAGATCGCGAATGGTCTGCACCTGCGGCAGGATCAGACGGCCTCTGGGAGCCTCTTTGTCAATCGGCACCACCAGCACGGCCATTTCGCCGGGCTTGACAAGGTCGCCGATAATCGTCGGAGCGTCTAAATATTCGGTCGGAACGGCTTTAATCAGAGCTGCGCGCAGGTCAAGGATACCGGTGCCATCGATCGCAACGGTCTCGACGGCTGCGATCCGGCTCTCCTGTAATTTCCCAAGCAGTTGGTCGTCCGGTCGGGTAAGGTCGGATTTATTGAATACGACAATCGTCGAAGTGGCACGCTGTTGCAATTCCGCCAACAATTCGTCCTCGTATTGACTCCAGTTCTGGCCCTCGGTAACGATGATGCCAATGTCGGCGCGGTCGAAGATTTTGCGGGTGCGTTCAATCCGCTGTCCGCCGAGAAAACCCTCATCGTCTACCCCGGCCGTATCAATGAAAAGCACCGGGCCGAGCGGCAGCAGTTCCATCGGTTTTTCGACCGGGTCGGTGGTAGTTCCGGCCACATCGGAAACAATCGAGACCTGTTGACGGGTAAGAGCATTTATCAGGGCAGATTTGCCGACATTGCGGCGACCGAAGATGCCAATCTGGAGACGATTACTCCTGGGTGTGCTTTGCATAGATAGAGATTCCTTTTTTTTCACCGCAGAGTACGCAGAGAACGCGGAGGGTTTCCTTTTATTTTAACAATCTTTTTCGACGATTTGAGTATGTGACATTTGAAATTCAATCTTTTTTATCACAAAGGCACTAAGAAATAATATATTTTACTAGACTTCACCATTCTCTCTGCGTGCGATGCGATTTATTTATCATATTAAATCAATAAAAATTCTTTGCGTCCTTTGCGTTCTCTGCGGTGAAATTATCATTTTGAATAACGCACCGGCTTAGACCCAAGACGATTGACCCGTTCCGGGGAAATCAAGGCCTCGAATTCGGCTGCGCTCAGCAGGTTTTGCGCCAGGATCACTTCACGGATGGTTTTCCGCTTCGCCCGGGCTTGTTCGGCCACGGCTTCGGCTTTTTCATAGCCGATGGCTTCGACCAGGGCCGTGACGATGGCAGTCGAAGATTCCACGCCCTGTCGGCAACGTTCCGGATTGGCGGTCAGACCTTCCACACAATTCTGTCGCAGGATGCGCGCGGCATTGGCCGCCAGTTCCAGACTGTCGAGCAGGTTTTCCGTAATGAGCGGCAGAAAGGCATTCAATTCGAGATTGCCGGATGCGGCGGCGATGGTGATGGCCTGGTCATTGGCCATAATCTGTAAAGCGGCCTGGCTGACGGCTTCCGGGATGACCGGGTTAACCTTGTCCGGCATAATGGACGAACCGGCCTGGCGCGGCGGCAGATTAATTTCCTGCAAATCCGACGACGACAACAGCCGCAGATCGCCCGCGCACTTCAGCAGGCTGGCGGCACAGGCTTTCAGGATACCGCTGACCTCGACGAACACATCGGCGTTCTGCGTGGCTTCAACCAGATTCTCCGCCCGCGCGATGCCGATTCCGGTAATGTTCTTCATGTTCTCAGCTACTTTGAAAATGTAATCTCGGGGGGCTGTGATTCCGGTTCCGATGGCGGTGCCGCCCAGATTCACTACGCGCAGACGCTCCTCGCATTTATAAATCCGCCAGCGGTCGCGGGCAAAGGCTTCGGCATAAGCGCTCATTTCGCGCCCCAGCGTCGTCAAAACGGCCGCCTGCATTTCGGTGCGCCCGACTTTGACGATTCCGGCAAATTCGGCTTCCTTGCGCTGAAAGGCTTCCGTCAATGCAATGATTTCCTGCTCCAGATTACGGAATAAATTGATAGCGGCGACTTTCAGGGCGGTCGGATAAACGTCGTTGGTGGACTGATGCAGGTTGACATGTGAAATCGGGTGAATGACGGAATAATTACCCGGTTTTCCGCCGAGAATTAGCAGAGCGCGGTTGGCGATGACCTCGTTGACATTCATATTGGTGGATGTTCCGGCTCCGCCCTGCAAGGCATCGACGACAATCCAATCGGTCAGTTTGCCATCCAGCATTTCCTGTGCGGCGGCGATAATGGCATCCGCTATATTTTCCGGTAAATAACCCAGAGCCCGATTAGTTTGGGCGCAGGCTATTTTCACCGCGCCAAACGCCTGCACCAGCGCCGCGCGCACCGGTCGCTTGGCCAGCGGGAAGTTTTCCACGGCCCGTAAAGTATGAATACCCCAGAGCGCCGTCGCCGGGATTGGGCGCGTTCCGAGCAAATCATTTTCGGTACGATAAGTTACTTCAGGCATGGTCGATTTCCGTCAATAATTGAGTTAAGGCATGCAGAACAGTTTGCCGATCACCTTCCGTCAGTTGACTACTCTCCAGATAGAAGATTCCGTATTGCGGGCTTAGCTGTCTACGAATGGGAGCGTACTCCAGTTGCCGGTCGCCGGCCACATACGACCAGCGTTTCCCGAATATCCGACAGAAATTAATCCGCAAACCATATTCATTTTCCAGCAATGCAGCAACGGCATTCAATTTATCCGGTATTTCGAAATATTTACCGGCAGCTTGTGATATTTTCTCAGATATAGACATCGCGTTCGCCACTGGCTATCTGTTTATACATTCTCTCGAAGGTTTCCAGCATGCGTCCTTTCTGGAAGAATGGCATGGTTTTGATTTCCTCGATTTCCTTTTGAATTAATTGTTCGCCGATCGCTTTGGTGGCCGGCGAAGCGTAATCGTCGAGGTATTCGCGAAAAGTCAGCACGGCGTTAGCCTTGCAGAATTTCCCTTCGATACAGCCTTTCAACAAGCCCATAATCTTGTCGCCGGTCCGACCACAACGGTATCCCGCCGTGCAAAACGAGGTAATCATGCCATTCTCGGCCAGTTCACGAACGACTTCGTCGAGACTGCGCGTATCGCCGAGGGTAAATTGCTGTTTGTCAATCTCCTGGTCTTCCGGATTCTTACCGGCTAAAACTTGCAGAGCCGCCGTGTAACCGCCGACACCGATGCGGGTGGATGCATCCGTCTGGGTGCAGCCGACGCCGATGACTTCGCGACGGACTGCGGCGCTTTCACGTGCGGTAATGATCAGACCGGAATAAGGCACCGCCAGACGCAAAACGGTCACGAGTTTCTTGAAATTCTCGTCACTGACTAACCACTGGGAGTTCCGGCTGAGGAACGAACCGCTGGCCGGCGTCATGCGCGGAAATGAAATCGTATGCGGTCCGATACCGAACTGCCGTTCGAGGTCGATCGCGTGGTAAAGCAGCCCCATGACTTCGAAGCGCCAGTCGTACAGGCCGAACAATGCGCCAATCGCCACGTCGTCGATACCAGCCTCCATGGCGCGGTGCAAGGCATACAAACGCCAGCGATAATTACCTTTGACGGTGTCAATCGGATGCAGATTCGCATAAGTCGGTTTATGATAAGTTTCCTGGAAAACCTGGAAGGTGCCGATACCGACTTCCCAGAGTTTCTTCAGGTCGGCAATGCTCATCGGAGCGGCATTGATATTAACGCGCCGGATCGCGCTGTAACCGGTTTTGACCGGAACTTTGACGTCATAGATCGTGCGAATGGTTTCGGCGATATAATCGGCCGCCGAACGCGGATGTTCGCCAAAAACCACGATCATACGCTTATGGCCTTCGTTGATGACGGCTTTGGCTTCCTGGCGCACTTCATCCATGGTCAGAATGCGACGCTTCTCCTCTTTATTTTCATAGCGGAATCCGCAGTAAGCGCAGTTGTTGACGCACAGGTTACTGCAATATAACGGCGCGAAAAAGACGATGCGATTGTCATAGACTTTACGCTTGATCGCCAGGCCGGTGGCATACATTTCGTTCCAGAGGTCGGAGTCGGTCACATTCAGCAAAGCCGCTGTTTCCTCCGGTTCGAGCCGCTTAATCTGCAGAGCTTTGGCGAGGATTTCGCGTACCCGGGCTTTATCCGGATTAGGATTGGTTTCAAGGTGAGACTTAATGGCGGATTCGTCGATAAAATCCCGCCCGCCGATCAGATATTTCTCGATTTCATCGGATTTGATTACTTTCTTTTTCCATTCACTTACTTTGACACTTTGCATTTAAACTCCATTTATTAAATCTTCTGTTTAGATAAATTCATCTCTGATTCGTGACGCCGGATGTAGTTCGGTGAAAATCCCTGGCTGTACGAGCGCCGGTAGCCGGCTGCTTTTATCATTTCCGTAACGGCCGCGATGGAATGTTCGGAGTCGTCGTTGTCGGCGTTCTTCCCGGGATAAATATTATAAAGCCGTTTGACGCGTTCGGGTGTTATCGACGGCATGATGACGTTCATTCCGGCTTTCAGACCGGCGATGCGGGCGCCTTTCGCGGCGCATTCCATGGCGCTGGTCGAAGGCATATTGGCAAACGGATTCAGGATGCGCACCAAGGCGAGCGTTCGCAGAGTCAATTGAATCGCGCCATTCGGTTCGTCTTTCAGAGGCGTTTGCGGATGCGCCAGGAACGGTCCGATGCCAATCATATCTAGGTCTAAACTCGTCAAACCAAGAATCGCTTCCGCCAAGGACTCGACGGTTTCGCCCGGTAATCCGACCATTATCCCGGAACCGACCTCGTAATCCAAATCGCGCAGGACTTTCAGGCAATTCAGACGGTTTTGCCATTGCCGCCCCGGACGTTTACTTTGATAATTGGCGCGGCTCCAGCTTTCGATGCGCAACAGATAACGGTTGGCGCCGGCTGTCCGCCACAAGCCCAGAACATCCGAGCTTTGCTCACCCAGCGACAGGGTAATCGCCAAGTTATATTTGCTGATTATCTCATGAATAATCTCCGCCACCCACTCTGCCGAGTAGTACAGGTCTTCCCCGCCCTGCAGAACAATCGTGGAGATTTGCTGGGCCATGGCCGTTTCCACGGCTTCAAAGATTTCTTCGCGCGTCAGGCGATAACGCACAGCTTCCCGATTGCCGCTGCGTAATCCGCAATAAAAGCAATTCTGCCGGCAGAAATTCGAGTACTCGATGATTCCGCGCAGGTAAATCTCATCGCCGAAAACCGAGCGTCTGATCCGGTCGGCCTCTTCCATTAAACCGCTGTCGTCCTGTCCCTGAAGATAGGCGATTATTTCGGATTTAGTCATGGTCATTTCATAGTCATTCAGCCCGAAGCGGGCTTGTCATTGATAGTCATTTGTGGTCATTGGTAGTCATTTGTGGTCATTGATAGTCATTTGTGGTCATTGGTCGTTTTTCAATTTGAAATTTTCAGTCTACAATCTCCAATCTTCAACTTACAATCTGCAATCTCAAACCTTCAGCGTATTGGCTTTGACATTCACCGATGGAATCTGGCCGAGTTTGCCGGTCAGGGCTCCGAGTTCATCGGTGGTCATGTTCAGAATCAGGAAGATGACGGCAACATTGCGGTTCGGCATCGGATAGCCGACGCGCAGCAGAATTTCCGCGCCGAATTGATGCAACAGTTCCCCGACCGGGCGAAACGCCAGATCGCGGTCGTAGATGCTGATGGTTACGGTATGTACTTTCGGTTCCATAATAAAAAATCCCATCCTTAGTTTATAGCCAAAGATGGGATAAATCCATTTGCCCCACCCTTGACGTCAGATTGCTCCTTCATCTCAGGTAAGCCCGATCGCTGCCGGACACTCGCGAGATTATTTTAAAAAACGTTCATCAGACTGCTTCAGTCGGTTCGTTTTCTTCAGAACGTAAACGAACGTTGAAAGTCGAACCGACATTCGGCTGGCTGGTGACATTTACATCGCCGTTGTATATGGTGGCAATCTTTTTCACAATTGAAAGCCCCAATCCGCTGCCGTCGATGTGCCGGGTTTTATCGTTTTTGATCCGCACGAATTCCTTGAAGAGCTTCGCGGAATCCTCAGCACTCATTCCGATTCCGGTATCGGAAACGGCAATTTTCACCAGATCGTCTTCTTTTTTCAATGTGATCCGGACTTTGCCCGAATCGCGGTTATATTTTACGGCATTTGTGATCAAATTATTAAGAACAATTTCAATCTCACTGGCATCGGCCAACATATTGACCGGTTCGTCAGCATTCAGCTCGATGGTGATGTTTCTGGCATTAGCCGTCGGCAGCACACCTTCGATGGCCGTTTTGGTCAGGGTGCGCAGATCGCAGGCACCGATTTCGCGCTTCTTCTGTCCGGATTCGATGCGGGTCAGGTCGAGCAGATCGGCGATCATTTTCTTCATACCCTGGATACGAACGATGCTGCGGTCGACCATACCGTCATAGGCTTTAAGATCATCGCCGGAAATGTGTTCATGAATGATATTCAGATAGCCTTCGATGGCATTCAGCGGTGATTTAAGTTCATGCCCGAGAACGGAAATAAACTGAAAGCGCACCTGGTGCTTTTCCTGTTCGAGTTTGCGGACCTGGCGGGCCAAGATCAGATTCTGAGCCGCTTTTTTTATGGCTTTCTTCAATTCATTGGGTTCGAAAGGTTTGGCTAAGAAGTCGAAGGCACCCTTTTTAATGGCCGTGACGGCTGTTTCTAAGGAAGCATAGGCCGTGATCATGATCGTGACCATTTCGCTTTCCTGGACGTTGATACGCTCCAGTAAATCCAGACCGCTCATATTGGGCATCTTATAGTCCAATAGCAGAATGTCCGGACGGTCGGTTGTGATTTTTTCGATAGCCTCTTCGGCTGATTCCGCCATTTCAACGATGAATCCGATTTCTTCAGTCACCTCCGGCAGTTGCATCTTATAACGACTAAGCGCCTTCTGAATGCCCAGACGCATACCGAGTTCGTCATCGACGACTAAAGTTCGCAGAGTCTGCATCAAGCCTTTTCCTGCAGGAGACGTTCCATCTCACGAACCAACTGCTCGAAGCGTACCGGCTTTGGCAGGAATACATCGGCTTTGATCCAGGTGCGTTCTTCGTCAGTCGAGGCGTCGAATTCGATACCGGTTTCATTGGCGACCGCCGTGCAGAGGATGACCGGAACGTCCGGGTATTTCTGTTTGAGATGATAGGCCAGCGCGAAACCGCCGTCTACTTGTTCCATCATCAGGTCGAGGATCGCCAGATCGGGTTTGGTTTCGGCTAAGATTTTCTCGGCTTCCTGCTGACCTTCAGCCATTATCACTTCATATTGAAGGGTTTTCAGGCGGGTCTGCATTTGGGCCAGGAAATCGATGTCATCGTCTACTAATAAAATTTTCTTTGCAGTGTTCATTATATTCCTCTTTTAATAATCAAGTACATTAAGCCGCATTTTCAATTTTCTTATGTTTACGCGGCAGGGTGATCGTAAAGGTTGTGCCGGTCGCAGCCAGCGCCGGATTTGCATTGGATTCAACGCGGATGTCGCCGCTGTGCATTTTTATTATTCCATAAATAATCGACAGGCCCAGGCCGGTTCCCTGTCCGACTTTCTTGGTCGTAAAGAACGGCTCGAATATTTTACTAAGATGCTCTTTGGGAATGCCGATTCCAGTATCGGAAACACTGATCCGGACCACATCATCCTGGCCGGTAGTCTTGATAGTCAGCGTACCGCCATTCGGCATGGCTGTCAGGCTGTTATTGACCAGATTTATCAGCACCTGAATCAACTGGTCAGCATCGACTTCCGCCAAGGGATCGAGGAGACCGTGAACCATGCGCATCTGGATATTTTCCGGTAATTGCACAGTCGTTATGAAATTGTCAATCAAATCGTTCAGATCGATCGTTTTGTAGGAAACTTTATTCTGGCGGGCAAAATTCAAAAGACCGGAGACGATTTTCTTGCAGCGGTCAGCCTGTTCGACGATCATGGTCAGGTCTTCCCGCATCGACGAGTCGGTTGGGCATTCTTCCGCTAACAGATGAGCGTACATGAGCACCACGCCCAGCGGATTATTGACTTCATGCGCGATCCCAGCCGCCAATTGGCCCATGCTGGCCAGTTTTTCGGATTGCATCAGAGCGCTGCGGATGTCTTCAAGCTGGACATGCGAGAGATTCAATTCCCGAATAGTTTTATGCAGGACTTCGATAGTATACGGCAGGCACATTTCCGGCTCAGCCAGACCTTTAATAATCGCGATGGCGTGTTCCCGGCAGGTTTCGTAACCGCAGGCGCCACAGTTCAATTCGTCCGCCGGACTGAATTTACCCATCCGCGCCAGATTGGCGATGATATCCGCTTCAGCCGGATTGGGCAAACGTTGATAGTATGGCACGAATCCGCGCGATAAATCCAGATTACTGAAGCGATCGAAATATTTCTGCCAATCCTGAGGATTACGATTTTTAAGGGCCCGGGCGGCATACTGACTGACATGCGCGCGGCGTTTATAAGGCGGATCGGTAGTCGTCATACCGGCTCCCAGGATACAACCGTCACAGCATAATATATCCAACAAGCGAGCGTCCAGGTCGCCCGAAACAAATTCCATCATGGCATTGACGAAATTACTACGTCCGCTGGCTGAAATGATTTCACCGGATACTAAATCTTCGTGCAATCCGGCCGATTCCAACAAGCCGCGCTGGATCGGAAAGAGCGTTCCTTTGCCGGCATACGGCGGATCGAAATCGGTGGGAGTAATTGCGTCAGGTTTGATACCGGCTTGTTCGAACATGCGGTGCAATTCTTCAAAGGTCAGGACTTCATCAATCTTGCCGGTCATTTCATCGCTGTAGGCTTCCCCCATTTTGGCAATACATGGTCCGATAAAAATTACCGTGAGATTTGAGCCATGCAGATTGCGTAACATGCGCGCCGTGGCGATCATCGGCGAAACCACATTCATTAATTGGTCGATCAGTTCGGGGTTATAGCGTTTGATATAACCGAACACGGCCGGACAGGCGGTCGAAATATAGCGCTTACCAGGATTTTCGGCCAGCATCTGGCGAACCTTACCGGCCACCAGATCGGCCCCGAAAGCCACTTCATTCACATAAGTAAAGCCAAGCGTCCGGATCATGCCAACTAAAGTCGTGAAATCGTATTCGGTAAATTCCGCTGCAAAACTGGGGGCAATGATAGCCGCGACCGGCAGCTTTTGGGCCAGTAACGCCTGAACTTCCTCAATCGAGCTGAGAACCTTCTTCGCTTTCTGACTACAAACGCGAACACAGTTACCGCAACCGATACAGCGTGCAGTGATTATTTCCGCCTGACCGTCGGCGATCCGGATGGCTTTGGCCGGACATTCGCGTACGCAAGTATAACAAACCCGGCATTTATCCTTAAGGGTAATGATCATCGGGCTGTTTTTATCGCGGGTCATGCGGATTGATTCCCTTATTTTTTCCGGCTTTTATAATGGGTATGCAGCAATTGATGACTCTTGTGACCGAGCGGCTTTTCCAGATATTCTTTGTACAGACGCTGAATGTCTTTATTACCGTGCGAGGTTCTCAATGTCGCATCGCGGTCGATTTCATAGAGGGCTTTCATGCGCGCCCGGACATTTTCCGGATTGGTTGTGTAAGGCTGGCCGCCGCCATTGATACAACCGCCGGGACAGGTCATGACTTCGATGAAATGCAGGTCTTTGCGCCCTTTCTTGATCTGTTCGAGCAGTTTCCGGGCATTACCAAGACCGCTGACGGCTGCCACGCCAACTTCCAGCCCGGCAATATTAACCTGAAATTCCTTGATTCCATCCAGGCCGCGCAAGGGTTTGATGCGTTCGACTTCCAACTCATTTCCGGTCAGCATAAAATAGGCCGTTCGCAAGGCGGCTTCCATGACTCCGCCACTGACGCCGAATAATTTCCCGGCGGAACTACGTTCGCCGAACGGCGTGTCGGCCCCTTCCGGTTCCAGCGAGCGCAAATCCAGACCGCGCATGCGAATCAGGCGCGCCAACTCACGGGTGGTCAATACGGCGTCGATATTGGGAATGCCGTCCAGAGCCATTTCCGGACGTTCGGCCTCGAATTTTTTGGCTGTACAGGGCATGATCGACACGTTGAAAATCCGATAAGGTTCGATGCCCTGTTTTTCGGCATAATAGCTTTTAATAATTGAACCCAGCATTTGCTGCGGACTCTTGCAACTGGAGATATTCGGAATAAATTCCGGGTAAAATTGTTCGACGTATTTAATCCAGCCCGGCGAACAACTGGTCATCATCGGCAACGTTCCGCCGGTCTTGATGCGTTCGACCAGTTCGGCGGCTTCTTCCATAATGGTCAGGTCAGCCGAGAACGAAGTATCGAAAACACGGTCGAAACCCAGTCTCCGGAAGGCGGCCGTCATAATGCCCATCACGTCCGAACCGGATTTCAGGCCGAATTCTTCACCGAGCGTTACCGAAACACTGGGAGCATGTTGGATGATGACGACTTTCTCGGGATGATTAAGCGCGTCAGTGACTTCCTTCAGACTGCTCTGTTCGCGCAGGGCGCCGGTTGGGCAAACCGCGACGCACTGACCGCAATTGATACAGGTCGAAACGTTCAGACCTTCATTGAACTCCGGACTGATGTAAGCCAGACTGCCGCGTTTGACGAAATCAATCGCACTGACGCCCTGGATTTCTTCGCAAACCCGGACACATTTGCCGCACAGAACACATTTGTTCGGGTCGCGCACAATCGAGGGACTCGAAGTATCGATTTTATGTTCGCTCTTGTTACCGGAATAACGACGCTCGCGGACGCCGAGTTCTTCGGCCAGGTTTTGTAAATCGCAGTTCCCATTCCGAACGCAGAAAAGGCAGTCGTCGGGATGATTGGCACAAAGCAACTCTACGATGGTTTTACGGGCGCGGATCGCACGCGGCGTATGGGTTTTGATCTTCATACCTTCGGCAACGGGATAAGCGCAACTCGGTATCAGACCGGACATACCTTCAATCTCAACGACGCACAGACGGCAGGCCCCGGATGGGAAAAGGTCGGGCAGATTGCATAGAGTTGGTACCCGGATGCCTTCCCGTTTTAATACTGAAAGAATATATTCGCCCGGATTGGCTTTAACGACACGATCATTGACAGTTATATTAATCACAAATTACCTCTTTATTTCACGGTTACGGCTTTTGACCGGCAGACATCGACGCACGTTCCGCAACCGATACATTTATCAGCCACAATATAATGGGGCGTTTTAGGATTGCCCAGGATCGCGCCCGCCGGACAATTTTTAGCACACAGCGTACAACCGATACACTTTTCGGTATTGATTTCATAATGCAGCAACTCCGTGCAAACCCCGGCCGGACAACGCCGCTCGAAAATGTGGGCTTCGTACTCCGCCCGGAACCAGCGCAATGTGCCCAGAACGGGATTCGGCGCCGATTTGCCCAGACCGCACAAACTGGTGTCTTTTATGACCTGCGACAGACGATTCAGGTACATAATGCCTTTAAAACGTTCCAGGGCATCGTTACCGGTCTCATTGCGGCGGCTGCGGGTGATCCGCTGTAAAATCTCCAGCATCCGGCGGGTGCCTTCACGGCAGGGAATACACTTGCCGCAACTTTCGCGCTGGATAAAATCCATAAAAAATTTAGCGACATCGACCATGCAGGTACCTTCATCCATCACAACCATTCCGCCGGAACCCATCATGGCGCCGACCTTGATCAGGTTTTCGTAATCGACTTCAATGTCTAAGTGTTGGTCGATCAGACAACCACCGGACGGTCCACCAATCTGAACGGCCTTGAACTTTTTGCCGTTCGGGATTCCGCCGCCGATGTTGAAAATGATGTCGCGAATTTGCGTACCCATCGCGACTTCCACCAGACCGGTACGGTTGATCTTGCCGGAAAGCGCAAAGACTTTCGTGCCTTTACTGCGCTCGGTTCCGATGGCGTTGAACCAATTCGGCCCGCGGGCGATAATTTCCGGAATGTTCGCCAGAGTTTCGACATTGTTAATGACAGTCGGCTTCCCAAAAAGACCGCTGACCGACGGATAAGGCGGACGCGGGCGCGGCATACCGCGTTTGCCTTCGATACTGTTAATCAGAGCGGTTTCCTCGCCGCAGACGAAAGCCCCGGCGCCCTTCTTGATGATAATGTCTAAGTTGAAACCCTTGTCTAAAATATTGTGTCCGAGCAAGCCGAGTTGTTTGGCTTGGCGAATGGTTTCTTTTAGTCGGGTAATCGCCAATGGATACTCGGCCCGGATGTAGATATAGGCTTTACTGGCGCCGATGGCATAGGCTCCGATTGCCAGGCCTTCCAGCAGACGGAACGGATCGCCTTCGATGACAGCCCGGTCCATAAAAGCGCCCGGATCGCCTTCGTCGGCATTGCAGATAAAATATTTCTGTTCGCCCGGAGTGTCTAAAGCCATTTGCCATTTCCGGCCGGTACTGAAACCGCCGCCGCCGCGCCCCCGGAGGCCTGAGTCAAGAATAGTCCGGCAGACTTCCGTACGGGTCATCTGGCTTATCGCGGTAATCATTCCACGATAACCACCGCGGGCGATATATTCGGTTATGTCAACCGGATTGACGATTCCGCAATTGGCCAGAACCCAGCGGGTCTGCGGTGCAAAGAACGGATGTTCGTCAATATAGTTCACACCAAGCCAGGCTTTTAATTCAGCGCTGCGGTGCTGACCGATAATATTTTCAGCCGGAATCTGACCATTTTTAAGAATGGAATCGAGCAACGCCACCGTTTTGTCAGCCGTTACTTTCCGGAAAGCCACGCGCTGCCGGCCAGGCATCTGTATCTCCACAATCGGTTCCTCGACGCAAAGTCCGATACAACCGACTTCGATAACTTCGGCTGCAATTTGATTCTCGGTTAAATATTTCCGAATCACTTGCAGGGTTTTACCGGCGCCGGCTCCCAAACCGCAGGTTCCGGTCCCGACATAAACGATCGGATGTGAGGTTTTCAAATGCCGGATTTCCGGTAAGACTTCCGGAGAACTCAGGCGCTCACGGACATCCGGGTCAAAGCGGTTTTTCACCTGACATACTGTCGCCCAGCAATCCTGGTCGAATTCCGCTCCCGAATAAACTAAGTTATGATTTGACTGCATCGGTCACCTTTTTACGATACGAATTAAGAATGCTTTTTACCTTTTCCGGTTCGACACCGGCAATAAATTCGCCATTAATGGCAATCACCGGCGCCAGTCCGCAAGCCCCCAGACAGGCGACGATTTCCAAACTAAACAGGCCGTCGCGGGTCGTCTCGCCCGGTTCAATTTTCAGCTCGCGTTTGACAGCCTCGAGCACTTTTGCCGAACCTCTGACGTGACAGGCCGTTCCCCGACAGACCATGACATGTAATTTGCCAACCGGTTGGAATCGGAATTGATTGTAAAACGTCGCCACGCCGTAGATTTTACTGGCGGGCAGATTCAGATACTCGCCAATCCTAGTAATGGCTTCTTTGGACAAGTAGCCCTCTTTTTCCTGAACCTCCTGGAGAATCGGAATCAACGCATCCCGCTTCGCCTGGGGGTAACCTTCCAGAATTGTCTCAATTTCGTTACTCAAAGATTATCTTCCTTTCTGTTTAATTTACGGGAATAAAATGCTACTTTTTCGACGGCCATCAGCATATCGCGATTCTCGACGAAGATTTCAGGTGGCAGGTTTAATTTGGTGGGCGCGTAATTCACGATCCCGCTAACTCCGGCTCCAACCAATCTCTCGGCGACATCCTGGGCTTCGTGTTCCGGCACCGCGATGATCGCTACATGAATATTTTCAGCCGTTACAATTTCCCTGATCTGTTCGGTCGGATAACACCGGATGCCATGCAGCACCGAGCCGACTTTGGCCGGATCGGTGTCAAACAGCGCCGTGATCTTCAACTTTTCACGCCGTCCCTGTAGATAATCAAGCACGGCTTTACCAAGATGTCCGACCCCGACTAAGGCTACGTTTTGAACCTGATTATCATCCACAAATTCACTGATGCT
>Ga0172375_10006800_pt1 | contig 15875 bp, 14 predicted proteins | sample LakKiv1m_FD_114537 | JGI IMG/M metagenome (GOLD analysis project Ga0172375, IMG submission 114537) | Freshwater microbial communities from Kabuno Bay, South-Kivu, Congo - kab_092012_11.1m | ecosystem: Environmental > Aquatic > Freshwater > Lake | place: Democratic Republic of the Congo...
AGATACATGGAGAAACAGGTAAGAAGGCATCCATAATTCCCCAATGTATAGGGAGCACCTGTATTAAATCCTAAAATCTTTGAAGCCCATCGTGGATCACGTTGTCCTTGGGTCAAAATTTTCATATGTATATTATACCATCCCTTGTCTACTTTCCTTTAGAAAATATCTCTTTTACTACATCAAAAACTAATGTAGCAAAGATACCAACAATGCCAGCAATAATTGTTATTTTTCCCGTAAGATTATCAATAAATTGTTCTGTTTTGTTAATCCGTTTTTCATACTCTTGTGCTATGAGTTCATAGTGAGCAACTATTTCTTTTGACCATTCACAATGAGCATCCATAGATGCCTTAAAATCATCTTTTAATTCTTTTTTCATGGCAAGCTGTTCTTGTCGTATTTGAGAAACAATATCATATACTTCTCTTATGGTAGCGGTATCTTTTTGTGTCATAGAAAATTAAGTAAAAATGATGCAGTTGCCCATGTCCCATTGTATAAATTAGAAACTTCTTGGTCTGTTAATGCTCTATCAAATACTGCAATATCATCCAAAATAATATTAGCATTTCCTATACCATTTATTGCACCTATTTCAAACGCTGCAGTATTTGTTCCAGAAGCCAATGAAGATGTTATTTCATGTTCTTTAGAACCATTTACCCATATTTTTAATTTTGTATTTGTGTAGTCATTTATAGCAACGATGTGATACCAAGTAGAAGCAGAAAGTGCTGTAGTGCTAATAGCAGCTCTACCTCCTTGTCCTCCAGTATTTACAACGAATGCTACCTTTTGACTTGTATTATCAAAGTGACAACAATAGAAATCTGTACCACTATTAGCATATCCCAAAATACCTTTTTGTGTATTTGGAGTAGCGTTGGGATATATCCAAAAAGACCATGATAAATTAGAAAGAATAGAACGAGGCATATTTGCAGAGGAAGCAGCAGAAACAGAAGCGGATGTTGACCCATCAAAGGATTTTCCATTACCAAATTTTCCTGTAACATCACTGGGAGTTCCTGAAGCACTTAAATTATATGCCGATTTACTATCGGTAAAATTACTTTCTAATCTGTAATAACTGATTAAATCTGCATCAGTATACAGAGGTGTTTTTACTAACTCTATAGCAGCCATACTAGATATTTTGACCTAGAATATACCCATCGTATGTTCCAGATCCTGTTATTCTAAAACCAAATACATCCCTCTTTCCATTTGTTCCAGTAAGCGTTGGAGCTGACCCATTTACCCAGCGAATTGTAGTAAACCATGTAAGGGCACCCTGTGAAGTAACATTATTTATTTCTACTAAGAAACATTGACCTGTTGAGCCATTAGATATTGCAAGTGTTTGAGTATCTGCTGGCATGGTTACATTTTGAATATTCCCTGTACTCAAATCCAATGTTGTCGTTCCAGCAGAAGCAGGAGTGTAAGAAGCAACTCGTTGTACGATAGTTTTATTTGTTAATGTATTGGTAGAAGATGCAGTAATATCTCCATTTGCTCCTGTATATCCTGTATATCCTGTTGAGCCTGTAGGACCTTGAGAAGGACCTGTATATCCTGTATATCCAGTGGGACCTGTATATCCCGTGTAGCCAGTGTACCCTGTTATATTCGGTCCAGTATACCCAGTGTATCCTGTATATCCTGTTATCGTAGCATTGTCTGGACCAGTATAGCCTGTGGGTCCTGTATAGCCTGTATATCCCGTGTAGCCAGTATACCCAGTATATCCAGTAAGGGTAGCATTGTTCGGTCCGGTATAGCCTGTATAACCTGTTCTCCCTGTGTAACCAGTATATCCTGTATAGCCCGTATAGCCTGTTCTGCCTGTGTAGCCCGTGTATCCTGTATAGCCTATGGCATATGTACGAAGTGTTGCCATGGTAGCTTTTTGTGTTTCTGCAACTCCTGAAGGGTCAGTAACAATAGGGAAGATATCTGTATCTACAAAAGAAGTTGCTTCATTGAGTTCGCTAATTTTTTTATCTGCCGTAAGCCACCTCCTTGTTTAATGCTTTTTCTATTGGCATTTTATATTGTCTTAATCTCATATCAAGTGTTGTCCGCTTAATTCCAATTTTTTCTGCCCACTGTTTAACAGTAAGAGTTAATCCTTGGAAGGGATATTTTGCTGCTCTTTCTATATTCCTTGTATTATTAGCTTGTATTTTTTTAGTTGTCCATCGACAATTATTTTTACAATAATTACCAGAATTATCAATTCTGTCTAAAGTTAAATCATCTTTATATGTTGATAACATATCTTCAATAAATCCATCAAAAGTATTCCATTTTTTACAAACTTTTATTCCACGACCACCATATAATTTATATTCTTTTATTTTTAAATTTCCACAACGACTTTTCATGTTTACCCATGCTCTATAAAATTTTGAAACGCTTGTTTTTCTTATCAATCTAGTATCTGCCATATTAACTCCATACAGTATTGTTTGTACTTACTGGTGTCCATGTATTAACTGTTTCCCACGTTTTATCTACCCGCAATTTATAGTCATCTTCTTGAAGAACTTTCCCTCCATTTTCCTGAAGAAGAAAATTCCATGTAAATACTGCATCAGAAGTATATGATGTACTATTTACACTTGTTGATGTCCATGTCGTCATACAATACCCATTTGTTTTCTTTTATCTAGCCTCTCTAATTGTTTGATAAGTGCTTGGACAATGATATTTTCTTGTGGTTTCTCTAGGGTTTGTCCTTGTGGAGCAGGTTGTCCAAGAAGTTGGTCCATAGGAGGTTGTTGCATTTGTGGAATAGATTGTTGAGGAAGTGACATTCCTCCTTGTGGCATAGGAGAGGGAGGAGGAGCCATCATACCAGGACTTCCTGAGATGGTTGCTGGTGCTCCCATTCCTCGTTGTTGCATAGCTTGTTGAATTAAGGCTGTATTATCCATATATTCCTTTCACAAAAAATCCGACCATATTGGGTCGGATAAAACTCCGTATATTTCTTATTATATCACCTCCATCTTCCTTATTGACAAAAGTAAATATTGAGTATAATATGAGTACCATGAGACTACAAACGATTATTCCCAATGATATTTATACCGATCTCCAGACCTACTGCAAAGCAAATAGCCTGAAACTCAATGAACTCATCCGTCACCTCATCCGTATAGAGATTTACTCTGAACGCAGTATGGCAAAGGAGGTGAGAAACAATGACAAAATTAAGCGATGAGATGAAGGCTACCGCAATGGAGTATTGGAAGCATATTCGTGAATGGGCAACCAATCCTCCACAAGATGCTCAAGATTGGGCGTATGCAAAGTTGGCAATCGGTGTTATGAAAACATTTGTCCAACAGCAAGCAGTAGAAAATAATAGAGATGCTATCAAATTAACGACAGCACAATTTCTTGGAGGAGATTCTGCTGATAATTTGAAAAAGGCTCTCCAAGGTCAGGTAGAGATTTAATAGTGCAGTGGGGGTACTGTGAGATATGTTCAAGTAAAGTAATGTAAAGTATGGTTTTGATTTAATGGTAAAGTGGGGTCAAGTGCGATCTACTTATGTGGAACTATGTAGTGTTTGGTAAGGTATTGAATTATGAGTGCGGTAATGTCAGGTCTATTGAGGTAATGTGAGTTATTGTAATATGGAGTAGTCTTAGGTACGCATTTAGTACCGGAAAGGTTTATATGTTGAAATATACTGTTCATGTAAAAGGTCTTGTTCCTCTTTTATTCAATAAGTACCCAGAGGAAGGTACGCAAAAAGCTCGTCCTACCAAGGCACGTCCCACGATAGAGCAGGAAGTAGAAGCCTCGCTCTATCGACTCGAAGATGGGTCACTCTATCAGCCCGCAGAACATTTTGTGGGTGCGATAGTGAAAGCTGGGACGACATTTGCTATGAAGGGAAAAACTACCTTCAAAGACGCAATGAAAGGTGGGGTGTTTATTGAACCCATGAAGATACCACATCTTCTACAAAATTTTGTGGTCGATGCACGACCAGTGGTGATTCAGCGAGCACGAGTAATGAAACATCGTGGGCGTCTGGAAAATTGGGAACTCAAATTTACCCTTCTCTGTGTAGATGAGCGGGTAACAGATGAGGATATGCGGGCAATTCTTGCCTATGCAGGACAGTTTATCGGAGTTGGAGATTATCGACCTAGATATGGAAGATTTGAAGTTGTGAGTATGGAAAAAACAAAATAATGCTGTCGAGTAAGGCATGATACTGTGAGGTGGCGTGGGGTCGGGTAAGGTGTATTAAGGATTTAATAGTGGGATGCGCATACGAATCACGCATATTATTTTATTCGTTTTTTAAGTTCGTCTATAATTTTTTGTACCATATCTTGATATTGAGTATAGTTTTGTCTATTTCCTACAGTTCCTGTTTCCATATCTACATGGGGTTCATAAGAATGTCCTGTGTTTCCCATTCGCAATTCTCCTGACCCTGTAGCAATATAGTCACCTACTTTATATGGTTGTCCTGTTGTTGGATTTGTTGCTGGACCCTGTAAATGATTCATGGCATACCAATCTTCACTTGGATTTGTATTCCAAGGATTTATTATTTCTTCTGCTGATTTTTGTGCGTGTTCTTGAGGGTTTGCTCCTATTACTACTAATCTATTACCATAGGGGTATCCTGGAGTCATTGGATTTTCTACTACTGTTCCTCCTGCCGGAGATACCATTTTTTCTCCTTCTGTACCTGTTATATCTGTAGCCATATGTCTACCACCTGGATATTTTGATGGATTAGCAGGTGAACCAAATTGTGTAGCAATAGGTCGTGCTGTAGAAAAAGGACTTACTAAATCCATTGGTTTAGGTTTTTCTGGAAGTGATGGTGTGGGAACAGGAGCCGGATTAGGAGCTGATTGCTGTGGGGATGCTTGTGACAAATATTTTTGAGTAAGACCTGCTATTTTTTCTGCTTGGTCTGTTCCATTTATTGGACCCCTTGCACCGATAAAATCACCTTTACTTGTTGCATCTGATACACCTCTGTCTTTGAAAAACGCTGCAAGAATTTTAGCTGATATTTCAGGTTCTAGTGCTTTTTCAGGATGTTCTACAAGGTCAGGCACTCCTATTCTATCCCCCATTTGTTTATAATTATAATCATGGGTTAGTTGAATATATCCTCTCCCATAGTAATTTTCTCCACCACTATAGCCTAGTTTTCGAGCTTGTTCTCTTCCTCCATATTCTTCTATGGGTTGCATCGTTCCTGCAGTTTCATGTTCAACTGTTGCAAGAGCGTATGCTTCTGTATTTGGGTCATCAATACCTTCTGCCTGTAATGCTTGTTTAATAAGTTGTTTTGATTGGTCTGGTGTTCCTTGACCTGCTTGTTTTTCCAATCCCAATTTAGTTCTTAATGAATTTATATCTATTGTTGGCGTTGGAGTAACCTGTGGAGGCGTTGTATTTTTTCCACTAACCATCCCATACTTTTTTCGTAATGCGTTTATATCTATGCTGCCCATATATTATGAGTATTGCCATTTTTGTGGATATTTACTTGGTTTAGATGGAAGTCCTTGATTTATAGAAAGTGATGGAGTTGCAGGAAGTCCTGATTGTTCTTCAGCAGCTACCCGTTTCCGATTATTTTCAATAATATTTTTTATTTCCTGTAATTTTGCTTTATATGCTTCTTCTGTCATTCCTACATCAAGACCGCTTGCAGCAATCCTCAACATTTCAGTTTCCCTATCAGAAATCTGTCCTTGTCCTTTAATAAAAGACCTTGCTTGGGTTGCAAGTTGTTCTTTTAATTGTGTCATCATTATATTTTGGTCATATCTTGATGTTCCTGCTATCTGTGGTAAATATTTTCCTTTCATTCCAAGATTCCATGAAAGGTCCGCATCTAATAATTTAATAACATTCGGAAGTGGGTCTATGAGTGTTCCCGCTGACTCATCACCAGTTTTTGTTTTTGCACTTTCTATATCTGCTTGAGCAGCACTTAATTCAGACTTTCTTATTTCTGCAAGTTCTGCTTTTAGTTTGTCTTCAGTCTCTTTAACATCTTTTTCCGCATATCCTTCTTTTCTATAATTATTCATGTCCTCTTTTAATAGATTTAGCTTATTTTGATAATCTGCTTCTATTTCCTGAATAGATTTTTTAGAAGTTACTGGTTTAGTTTCTCCACCAGGAGGCATTGGAGTAGGTGTTGGTACTCCTGTTTGTGATGTTGAAGGTAATTCTTGCGGAACAGCATTTAATGCTTCAGACGTAAGACTTTGTGCTCCTAATTTTGTTGCTCCACCAACCATTGAAGGAATAGGACCACCTGTCATTCTTATTCCTAGAGATGTTAAATCAGGTAATCCTACCAATTTACCAGCAGCTTCTACACCCCCCATATAAGTAGCAGGTTTTGCTAAATCAAATCCCTTGAAGAGGTCCCATGCGGTCTGATTTCCAGCTTTTCCTGATGCGTTTTTTATAATGGGTAATAGGGTTAAAATATCTGATTGTTTATCCAATGCTTCTGCAATAACAGGAAATCGCACTTTAAGAGCTTCACGGACAGCATTTGTTTCAATTTTTTGTGACGCTGATTGTACTGCATCTCCTGCGGTTACATTAAGTACATTTTTACCAAATGTTTCATTTCCAGCACGAAGCGTTTTTAGTGCATCTGGTACACTAATTCCATTTTTATATTTTTTCACAACTTCTGTTATTACTTTATTTATAGCCTTCACCTTTTTATCACTACCTATTTGAGACAAAAGAGTTTCTTTTTGTTTTTCTAATTGAGTAAGAACATCTACTGATATTTTATCTTTTACTTTTCCTGCTACTGCCTGAATAGCATCTTCAGCCGCTTTTAGTTGTGTTTGAAGTATGTTCGCTACTTCATCTATTTTTGCTCCTTTTGGAACATATTGAGAAACCATATCAAGAATATTTTTCCCATGTTCAGTAAGAACTTTAGCGGCTTGAGAATCAGTTACTTGTGCAAATTTCTTTGCAGCTATTTTTCCTGTTTCCTTAAATACGTTACCTATTACTTTTCCTCCTAATAATCCAGTGACATCTCCAACTACTCCTGCTGCTGCTTCATTTCGTAAATCTTCTTTTGTTGTTTTTTTATTTTGAATTTTATTTTGAATAACTTTTCCTACGGCTCCACCAACCCCAGACATAGGAACAGAACCCCATCCACCAGCAGGTAATCCCAATATTCCTCCTACAAATGAACCAACAGTTGGCGCATTATTAACTAAGAAGTTTCCAGTTTTTTGCATCCAATTTCCACCTTGTTGTCTTACTGCGGTTTCAGGACTTGGTGGTGATGGTGGAGGAGTAACCGTAGGTGTGGGTGACAGCGGTGGAAGTGGAGTAACCGTAGGTGTAGGTGTAGCAGGAAGTTTTTTTGGAGTATTTGGTGGCAATTGATAAGTATTTAATTTTGTTGCGTCTGGTTGAGCAAACGATGAAGCCACAGCATTTATTTCCTCATCAGAGTAACCAAGTGCTTTTGCTGCTGTGACAAAACCATTTAAGTTAAATGCCATATTATGATTGGAATGTTTTACCTAATGCTATAAGATTTGCTGTTCTTTGAGATTGTGCACCAATATCTGCACTATACTTACTTGCTTCTGCATTAATTTTTGCTACTTCTATTGCTTGTTTATATGCTAGTTCTGCTTTCTTTAATTCATTTAATCTAGTCTTTTCTCCTTCATTGAGATTTACACCAGCAGTCATTTTTGCTATGAGGGCATTGAGTTCCTGTTCATTTGCTTGACTAAACATACTTGTTTCTCTTGCTATTCTATCAGTCAAAAACTCTCTCTCATATTCATATGGAGTGAGTTCTTTGGCTTGTTCTGCTTGAGCTAATTGCATTTGAGTCCCTAGTTGTGTTTGAGCATTTTGGGCTTGCGTCGTTGCTTTTTGAGCAAGAGGTGCAAGTTCAGCTTGTTTCGTTCCAACTATTCGAGAAAGTTGATTAGCATTGACATCAAATCCACGAGTTGCTGCGGTATAGGTTTGTGGTACTGCTTCAAGGGTTGCATTGAGCGTATTGGCTTGATTCATCAGTCCTGGGAGTCCTAATTCATCAGAAAGTCGGGAATACATTGCTCGCATCTTCTCTTGATTGGCGATAGCGTTAGAGTAGTTCCCTAACCAGTTTCCTACTTGAGTATCTTGATTTCCCAACATTTGTCCACCTGCTGCTTTTTGAGCTGCGATTGTTCCTGAAAAGTCTGGAAGTTTGAATCCATACACTTCATCTGCACCACTCTTTCCTGAAGATGTTGGCATATCCCACCAGTTTTTTGTACTTGTTGTTGGTCTATTTGAATACACGCTAGTTGGATTAAATATCGTTGCCATAGTTCTCCTAATAAAAAACCCCGCTAATAAAGCGAGGTAAATCCTCTTATATTACTAATTATATCACTACATTAACTCAATGTTACTGACTCCCATGCAGGAGTTGCTAGGTCACTATTCCAAATATAGAGTTTCTTTGCAGTTGTGTCATAGAACATAGCATATCCCTGCATCGTTCCTTCTCCCACCGTAGGTTTTTGTGCAGTTGCTCCACCACGAACAAATCGTATCCCTTCACTTATATGCCGCATCTTTATCGCATCAGGAAGGATATCTACTTGTGCCATCCTCTTATTCATTAAGTAGTCTAATTTTTCTTCTAATTTTTCTAATCTATCCCGTACTTCTTTATCCATATTATTTTACCCTTCGTTCTGTTTCTAGTTCGTCTCTTTCTAAGGAGATACCATAAATAGTAGGAGTAGTGGTAGATGTTTTCAAATCTACTCCTATTTCATACTCTCTATACCGTGAACCCATAGACGTAATGACTTGAGAATCTGCATCCACTCCTACTGTCGTTACTTCAGGAAGAAGTGTCCAGTTACTTGCTCTATTAAGTTTATATTTTAATTGGACTGATTGTCCTGTAACTAAGGGTTCAAATTGTGTCGTAAGGGTAAGGGCTAGTTTTTGATGATAAATCATATCATCATCCTCTATGAGAAATTCACACGTTCCTGTTCCATAACAGTCATTAGAAATGTCTACATAATCTACTCCATAACTTACATTATCTTGCCACCCTATGAGTAGTTTTGAATTTACTGTCGTAACCATGCCTATTTTTATCGTATTTCCTATATAGTTTCCTGTAGAGATTGGATGGTCAAAGGAAAGAGAATCGGGGTAGTTTTCATTCACTGACCCCCATGTATAGACTCCTCGTTGAATAGTATCATCATCTACGTTTCCACATACCCCTAATCGGAGAAGTGACCGCCACATAGTCATGGCTCCTGGGTAAATATCTATCGTATTTTGATTCTCCGTATTTAAGAGGTTTTTAATCTTTCGAGCTTGTGAACCTCCTTCGTATAAAAGGAGTTTTCCTCGATATCCTGCAATAAAGTAGAGTTTTCCTCTTGCTCCTAGCATTGCATTGACTGCTCCTTCTGGAACATCTATAAAAAAGTTATAGGTAGGAGACGTACCATCCCAAAAGAAGATTCTTCCTTGGTCAAATTCTTTGACTGTCGAACCTTTCCATGTCCCTATGGCAAGATACTCGTTATATAAAGCAAAACACCGTACCTTATATCCTGCTGGTAATGTTATTGTATGAGGGTTATAGAGTGTTGCTTCATATGTTCCTACATAGCGTTCATTTCCTATAACTAAAAATTGTAAGAAGTTTGCAACAGGATGATAATCTACATCTGTTACGAGGAATTGATAAAATGTTCGATACGAAACAGTAGAAAGATCTCCAGCATCTGTTGTTGTTACTGTTCCATCTGCTACTGTTGATGTCACATGAAAGTGATAATTCTGATTTAGCAGTGGTCGCCAAGGAGTGCTAAATGTAAACTCAACATACCCCGTAAACATACTTGCATTCACAATCGTTTTACTTGCAACGACATTATTAAATGAATCGTGAACTGTTACTGTCCAATCACCAGTACCAATAGCAGCCACTAATACCATGACAGATTTTTGTGGGTCTTTTGTTGGTGTAAAGGTTTTTATATTTGTTGCATCTTCAATAATGGTTAATGGTGTTGTATAGGTATTCCCTGCAGTAGTTGCTGATTGGTCGATATCTAGTCTCGTTGTTGCACCAACAAAAGGAGTATCTGTTACATATACAGGACTTCCTGTAAGGGTCAGGGTGTTTGCATAACTTGTTCCATCTGTCGCAGCGTTATTAAACCGCCAATATCCCTTCATATATGCCATAGTCGGTACGAGTTCATCATTGAGTCCTAAAAGGATTTCATTCTGTGTTCTGACTTTTCCAAAAACCCGAACCTCATCTATGTAGCCATCAAGAAATCCCGCTGCTGCTCCAGTTCCATCAAAATAACAGCCAACATTAAATGTTGAAGCATTTGCATCTATGAGAGTAAAACTTCCTGTTTGTGTCCCAATAGATACTGCATCTTTGTAAAATGTCGCTACGGATGTTACAGAGTTCCATGTGACGGCAAGTTGTGTCCATTTTTCTAATTCTAATGTTATTGACCTACTATATGTTTCTATTGCTGTTCCATTATTGGAAAGTTGAAGTCGCACAATATATCCGTCAGCATTTCCTAATGTATTATCTTGTGTACTGTCTAATGTAGGATTTGTTGTTCCGGTAACAGATGTATAGTAGTCTGCATGAATACGACCATCTCCTCCTGCTCCTCCAGCTCCTCCTACACCAATAGATGCTCCTCCCGCTCCTCCAGTTGCCGTAACAAGAAGAGTTCCAAATGTAGATGTTTGACACTTAAAAAGAATAGAACCTCCAGCTCCACCGCCTCCTCCATTTTGATTTCCATCAGAAGGAGATGTTGATCCAGCAGTTCCATTTGCTGTAATACTTCCTCCTGCTCCCATTGTTATCGTTACACCAAAGATACTGATAATTCCTCCACCATCTCCTCCGATAGCGTATCCTGTTGTGGTTGCACTTGAACCTCCTCCTCCTCCAAGAGTCATAGAAGTTAAATCTTTTGCTCCAGTTGAAAGACCTCCTAAACCACGATGACCAGATTGTGCTCCTTCCATAAAAATACCATCAGCTCCAATAGTTCCATTTCCTCCTCCACCGCCTCCTTCTCCTTGATAATCATTTGCTCCTCCTCCTCCGTTTCCATTTGGATCAACACTGATTGTTCCTCCAGCACCTGCTGTTCCTTCTGCTTGTGAGCCTTGTCCTCTCCCCACATTTCCACCAGTAGCACCTCTAAATCCTTTTCCTGTAGCAGTTATTGTTCCATTGATTGTTACGGTACTATTTGCAAAAAATCCTAAAAATCCTCCTGTTGAACCATTCCATGCTTTTTCAGTCCATGTAATACCAGCATTTACCGTTACAGTCGTGTACTGTTTCATAACAATAACTTGTGCTACTCCTCCATAAGAAAAGTTTAATGGATTATTTAATGTAATAGTTCCAGGAGTATAACTAATAATTGTTGCTATTTGATATGTTCCTGCACCAGTTCCTTGCATTTGTAAAATAATAATTTTTTGTCCTGATGCAAAGGAAGTATTGGTAGCAGTAAGAGAAGTTGTACCTGATGTTCCACTACAGACAGAATCTATTGGAGCATCAGTCGTATTTGTAGAGATAACTAATGCTCCATCACTCCCATCACCAAAGAAATTTGATGTTGTTGTAAGGTCGAATTTATAGCTTCGTAGGTTTCCATTCTCTGTCCACTTAGAAGCAAGTGTCATGGAATTTCCTGTTGTTGGAAGACTGGTAAGATGAACATGACTCTCTAAAGAAAGGTCTCCCGCCACTTGTAATGAGCTTGTAGAAGCCCTAGAGGCGTATTGAGAAGATGCAGCGACCAATGAGAGGGCATGAGTATTTGTCCGTACTCCTCCTTGAGAACCAAAGAAGTCGTCATTAAATTGTGCTGTTCCTGAGAGTGGTCCATACCTTCCAATTACTTTATCTCCTGTATAGTAAAGAAAGTCATCTTCTCCAAAGTATGCTACACCATTTCCATGAGATGTTGGAACTGTATGAATATTAGAATATGATCCACCAGAGGTTCGTTTATAAAGATTCCCTGTATCCCCATAGATATAGGTATCTCCAGAAGTAAGAGGAGGAGTAACAGCCCATTTAGAAAGATCAGTAACCACGGAACCTGATTCCTTTATTGTTTTAGGTAAAAGTGTCAGGGATCTAGTATCGGTTCTGTGGTCTACTGATCGTCCCAAACGATAAGAGGCTTCTCCTCCAGTTTTAGGAAAATCTGCAATACCTTCAAAATACCCTTTATACTCACGAACTTTTTTACTCATATTAGGATAAAGTCATACCAAAGTTTTGATCCATAAAAGGATAGACTTTCTTCTTACGATCAATAATTCTCTCACCGTTTCTATCTGCATATTGATTGTAGAGTCCTATGAGTCCGCCTGAGATTGTATTATCTCCCATATCCCGTGAATTATTTTGTCCATCACCAGTAAAGAATTTATTATTAAACCATGTTGATGTGGTGATGTCATGTCGTACTCCTGCATAGAAATCTGCAGTAACGCCATCTACTAAAATAATATGTCCTTCATCAGGAAACTCTGGGCATTGGGCGATTCGATAGTTTAGACTTGCTCCTGTTGCTCCTTCATAGGAAGTTTCCAATGTAAGAGATGCAACAGTTGGAACATCTAAAATACGATACCAATATCCTTCTCCAGTATTTGTTGTATCGGTTATTTGAAACCATCTATTTGCCATTGCTGCAGTCGTTACTCCAGTAGCGATAGCAACTGTTTGACTTCCATTTGTTACGGTTGCTGTACCAGTTGTGTAGTCAGCAACACTTAAATTTCTATCTCTATAATGATAGTTGAAAGTCAAAGTATAGGCATCTTGTGGTTTAGGATAGATACCAAAATCATCCCGTCTAGGAAAGATAAACTGTGGGATTGCTGTTGGTTGAACCTGAAGAGAATTTAGCCAATCCCATTGCCATTGAGAGTTTACTACGGTTGTTGGATAATTTACTGATCCAATCGTAACAACTATACTTTCTATATTCGTAATTCCTGCAGGATAGTGATAATACTGTTGAGAAGCGACTGTTGTTGTTGTAACAGTCTTTTGTGTCATATAGTCCTTCATTTTTGCAAGAACCATTTGATATCGATTTCCAAGATTGGCATTAAAATCTGCGAGGATTGCAGTATTACTAGAGCCATCTGACCCTACATTACGAAGAAATTGGTTTTTCAAATCTGTATATGAAAGTTTCATAAAAAAAGCCACCGTTCTATTGGTGGCGTAAAATCGCTTATACTTCTCTAATTATATCACCTATTCTTTCCAACTTTTCATGTAGTGATGGATACAAAGTGTATTCTCTGTCATTTTTGTTACACCTGATTGGTGATTATAGGGATAGAAATAATCTTCTGAAAGAATACACGCATCGGTCTTTTCTATCATAGGTGTAAAGATTTCTATAGAAGATTCAAAGTATTTTCCATCATCTCCCTTGAAATCTCTTACTACTTTTTGTAAAAACTCTTTAAGATGTGGATTCCCTTTCTGTGCTCCAATAACTGCGGTGTTGATAAATCCATTCCATTCCCGTGCTACAAAGACGGTATTCTGAAGAAGATGGTCAAAGTTCTTATGAAGCATCTCTACATCAGCATCTAAATAGATTCCACCTTCTTCTAGTAAATAGTGTATACGGAGATAGTCACACGCTTTACCCCATTGTCTTGCGTTTATTGCTGCATCTATGTATTCATTGTGATAACAATTATCGAGTGTAATCATTCGATGTTCATATCCTTTTATTTCATGGGTTCTTATACATCTTGATACCAATGCGGGCATATCTTCATCAGATAACCAAATGGTAAAAATACGTTTTGGAATAGAGAGAAGTTTTTTATAGAACTCCCGTAATATAACCATAGGCATTTGTCCTGTTCTTGTCTTTCCATAAAATAGTGGGTCAAATGCACTTCCCATATCTAAACACGTTATATTTTGATTTTTCTTTAAGAGTTGTGCTATCCATACCTTTGCTGGCATACCAGCACTAAAAAGATAGATTGTATTATCTTCTGGTTCTATATCGAAATTATAGGTAAATGCGTTTATTTCTGGTATCTCTACCATTTCATCTATATTCAAAAACTCTTTTACTTCAGAGAGTTTTTTTGGTCCAATAAAGACCTTTTTTCGTTTAGATTGTTTTACTGCTTCATAAAAATTATATTTTTCCTGAGTAATACTATCATGGAGAAAGATATTCCCTGTGACATTTCCTTTTACTTTGACAGGACTTTCCCTCTCTACTGGTTCTATCCATGTAGGGATATAGGTATTAGGAAGACTATTGAGATAGGTATATGACTCTTTAAGAGCATCTGCGAGTTCTTTTGAGTAAGGGTGATGGTCACAGTTTTCTCCTTCTTTTCCATTCATACAGTTAATCTCTCCATCACCAAGTTTAATAAAAGAGAAGTTCTTATCTCGTATCATGTCTGTAAACTTACAAATTTCTGGAATAGTCTTTGGGTCTATAAAGTTTTCCCGTAATTCAAACCCTAGTTTCTCTGACCGTTCATGGAGAAGATTTTTGTCATGTTCCATACGATCAAATTTATATGCAATCCTATATACTTCATCTAAATCTTGTGGTCGAAATCCTCTCTGTACTGGATGGTCGTGAAAGACTTTTGCTTCTTCCGCCCATACATACTTTCCTATCTTTCTACATCTCTCCGTTAATTCATTGTCACATCCACAGTGATAATATCCTGTATGAAAGAACTCACCATCAAGATATGGAAGGAGTTTTTTACTTGCTAAAAAATGAGTAGCAAATTCACCATCCCAATATCCGTCGTTTAGCCCTACAAGACCATCCATATCAGGAAACTCCCGTATCATACGAAAGACTGCTAACTGTAAAAAGTCTTTCTCTGGAATACAATCATTTCCTAAATACATGACTAATTCTCCTGTACTCTTTTCTACAAGTTCTTTGAGCATTTTCGGAACACCTTTATTATTAGGAGGAAACTCATCTGTTCCTACGAGGACTTCATAGTTATCATATCCTGCATTTTCTTTTATTTTTAGAAGAAGTCTATGAAGTTTATCTGGTCTTCCAAGAGTAGGAATACAGATACTTACTTTTGGTTTTTGTAACCATTTTACCCAAATTGTTTCATGTGTTTCATCTGGTCCACCCAATTCCTCATCTACTGCTCTACATACTCCCATCCATATCGTATCAAAGTAATCATGCCCACAAAGAGCTATCTTTGCTTTAGACTTCCACGCCCTAATATCTTCCTTTACTTCTTCATAGGTATGTCCTGCATCTATAAAGACAATGTCATAGGATTTATCTGGGATGGTTTTTGCTACTTCAGCACTCTTTCCTCGTATAGTTTTAAGATTGGGAAAGTGTCCTACATTCTTCTTAAACTCATCAAAGACGTCTATTTTTTTTGCTAAATCGTGTGTCCAATCATTTGGGTCAGCTGACCCTTCCCATGTGTCTACGGCTGTTACAGAGCCTTTACACCCACTAAGAAGTGCATGGGTGCTTCTTCCTTTCCACGAACCTACTTCACATACTGACGTTACTTTCTTTCCTATAGAATAGAGGAATTGTACTTCTTCAAGAGTCATCCATCCATCTATACCTGAGTCTTTATATTCATAATAGTATTGTGTATCAGCAAGTATTTTTTGATTAAATGGTTCAAACTTTATTGCCTTCATTAAGTGTTCTTGTGCTTCTCCTATTTCTCCTATCCAACCTTTTGCCCAATA
>Ga0172375_10006801_pt1 | contig 15873 bp, 14 predicted proteins | sample LakKiv1m_FD_114537 | JGI IMG/M metagenome (GOLD analysis project Ga0172375, IMG submission 114537) | Freshwater microbial communities from Kabuno Bay, South-Kivu, Congo - kab_092012_11.1m | ecosystem: Environmental > Aquatic > Freshwater > Lake | place: Democratic Republic of the Congo...
GGCATGGTGATCAGATTACTGATTCCGATAGATATGAAGAATCCGATCAGAAGAATACTTAAACTGAGTATCATCCCGTCGTAGCGGATCAGGTAAACCTCCCGATGCAAATCGGCTAAAGAAAAACCGAGGTAGAGTTTGCCGATCGCTGCCCGATCATGATGAATGGGAAGCATCGTCTGGAAAAAAGCCTGGTCGACGCCGAAACCCTGTTCGGCCGGCAGCGCTTGATAACGAGCGCCGATTGCACCCGGCAGATTATAGCAGGTGAATACCCGTCCGGAATCATCCAGCACGATTAGATAATGCAACTCTTCATACTGACGGGCAACGTCGATGACTTCCATGGCCGCGCTTTTATCCTGAGCATGTAAGGGTTGGCTGAGATTGAGGGCAATAAACTGTCCCATCGCCATGCTTTTATCAACCAGCGCTGAAACCGATTTGGCTTTCATCCGCAGAGGATAATAAAAGAAGAGAAAGATCGCTATCAGACCGATATTCAAGGTCAGGAGCAGGATCAGTTTAGACTTGACCGATAGTTTTAACAGAAAATTTACTTTGGTTGCACTCATAATCGACGACCGTCCTTGGTTAATTTTAATTTACGTCAGATTTTATCAGTGACTTCCGTATTTATTTCGAATACCATGTGACTCAAATTTGACATGAATATAACAATTGTTAATTCAATTATCAAATAGTCGTTTGAATGTTGGTTGGTAAGCGCGTTTTTTTTCAGAAAATGGCGGGCATAACAGTGCCGCTCTGGAAGATTACCACAGCCAGCAGAAAGGCGACTCCCAAGGTATATCCGGCCTGGAAGAGCGCCCATTTCCAGGTTCCCAGCTCCTTTTTCACCATGACCAATGTAGCTAAACAGGGCGTGTAGAGCATGACGAAAATCATCAGGGCGACCGCCGCCGAAGGCGAATAAGCCGGATCGCGACTGATCTGATACCCGACTGCGGTTAAATCGCTGTGATCGTCCGGAAGGGCGCCCGGTTGTTCCGGTCCATAGAGAATGCCGAGCGTGGAGATGATGACTTCCTTGGCGGCTACTCCGGTCACGAGACTGACGCCTATTTTCCAATCGAATCCTGCCCACTTTAACACCGGCTCCAGACTTTTTCCGATCTTCCCGGCAAAGCTGTAATGCAGAGTGTTTTCCACAAAGTTCAGATCTGTTTGGTTACCGGTGAGCGACGCCGTTTCCGGGGCTTTCGGGTAATTGAGCGCGATCCAGATGATGATGGCCGAAGCCAGAATAATTGTTCCGGCCTTTCGTAAATAGGCCAGCGTGCGCTGCCACATGTGAATCATGACACTGCGCAGGGATGGCCAGCGATAAGGCGGCAGCTCCATGACGAAGGGACTCTGATCGCCTTTAAAAAAGGTTTTACGAAAAATCAGGGCAAGCAGCAGGGCGATTATCCATCCGAAAAACCAGACTCCCCAGAAAACCAGTCCGGCCTTTTGGGGAAAGAAAGCCGCCGCCAGCATGGCAATGACCGGCGTTTTGGCGCCGCACATCATAAAGGGCGTTACCAGAATCGTGATGATGCGGTCGCGTTTATTTACCAAAGAACGGGCCGCCATGATTCCGGGAACGGCGCAGCCGGTTGCCAGCATGAACGGGATGAAACTACGCCCGTGTAGTCCGAATATGTGGAAAAATTTGTCCATGACGAAAGCCGCTCTGGCCATATAACCGGTATCTTCGAGCAGAGATAATCCCAGCATCAACAGAACGACTAACGGCAGGAATACCAGCACTCCGCCGACTCCGGCAATTAATCCGTCCGTCAGAAAGTCACGAAATTGTCCGGCCGGAAACGCAGTTTTAATAAATTGGGATAAATCCGCGAATAAGTCCGAAATGGAACCCGCCAGCGGGTTGCCCAGCCCGAAAGTCGTCTGATAGATTAAAAACATTACCAGCAGGAATATCGGAATACCTAAAAAACGGTTGAGTACGATCCGGTCGATGCGTTCCGTCCAGTCCAATGCCGGTCGGCTGCGCTCGATCCGCACGGTTTCGCGAATGGCGCCGTTAATGTAGGCGTAACGCTGTTCGGCGATGATCGCGAGGCTGTCTTCATTAAAATGATCTTCGAGATGCTGACGGACCGAATCGGAGCCGAGCAGCACCTTTTCAGCATGAAGATGTTCCCGCCGGACTTTTTGGATGGCATCCCGGTCGTTTTCCAACAATTTGATAGCCAGCCAGTGAGTCGGATATTTGGCGCTGAATTCGGGATCGCTGCTCAACAGATCGATGATACGATTATGAGCATCTTCGACATCTTCACCATAAAATAAATGACGGGCATTGGTCGAGGTCTTTCCCTTGGCGACGGTAATGGCAGTCTCCAATAATTGGCTTAATCCAACACCGTTGGTACCGACAGTTTTTACCAATGGAATTCCCAGGATGGCGGAAAGGTTTTCGGGATTGATGCAAATCCCTTTATCGCCACATTCATCGGACATATTCAGCGCGCCGACTAAGGGCACACCGAGTTCCTGGAATTGCAGCAACAGGTACAGATGTCTTTCCAGATTAGTGGAATCCATGACGTCGATGATGACATCCGGTTTTTCCTGAATAACGAAGTCGCGGGCGACGATCTCTTCCATTGAGTAAGCCGTTAAACTATAGGTCCCCGGAAGATCGATAATTTCAAGCACGTCGTCCTTATATTTAAGGCGTCCGTATTTTTTCTCGACAGTCACGCCGGGATAATTACCAATGTGCTGATGCTGCCCGGTGATGGCGTTGAACAGCGAGGTTTTACCGGAGTTGGGATTGCCAGCCAATGCAATCCGGATGGGTTGAACGTTCTCGGATTCAATCCCCGGTGCACGGCCGCGGCGATGACGAAACTGACGCTGTGGAAAATTCAATCCACAACCTCGACGTCGATTAACCGGGCTTCACTGCGTCGGAGAGAAACACGGGTACCCTTGATCTCGATTTCAATCGGGTCTTTCAATAAAGCCTGACGGAGGATGATTCCGATTTCATTTTTTACGAATCCGAGGTCAATCAGACGTTGCCGGATTTCACCATGGCCGCGGACTTTAAGGATTGCGAAACGACGGCCATCCGGGATTTCGGCTAAAGTGGTGAGAATTAGTTCGGCCGGCTCTGAAGTCATTATTTGGTCTCCACCGGAACGGCAACTTCGATCAGATTTGCCAGTTCGGTATTGATTTTAATTTGGAATCCATTGATAGAAGTAATGTACGGTTGAGTCCCGTTGCCCGGACGTTCCATTTTGACAGTTGCGCCCGGAACGAGACCCTGGGTGATTAGTTCGTGACGGGTTTCGGAATTGACGCCCAGCATGACGACGACACCCTTCTGTCCTTCGGGCAGATTCGCCAATAAATAATGCACCGCATGCTGATCGTCGACGGTATGCGGAAAGGCGATTTTCACGAAACAATCGTGGCAGTCGGCTTTTTCCGGCTGATTATCAGATGACAGACATTGCCTGAAATTCTCAATCAGGTTGTCGGCGTGGTGCGGGCAGTTGGTCAAAAACTGGTACAGCAGAATCATCCTGTCGAGTGTAGTGGCGCTGAGATGATGTTCCAGCAGGCAGGCTTCGGCGTTGGCAGTTTCAGCCGGGATGTTGAGAATATCTTCCAGAAAAAGTTGCAGGAACTGGTGTCGGGCGGTCATCTGCTGGGCGGCCTGTTCACCCTGGCTCGTCAGATCGATGAATTCGTGCGCAGCGTAATTGATCAGTCCGTCCTGAGCCATCTTGTGCATGGCTTCGGTGACGGTTGGCATGCTAACGTTTTTACGTTGGGCGATTTCCTTAATGCGGGCGACGCGCCGGGAATTGATCAGATCGAGGATGATTTTGAGATAATCTTCCTGGGCCTGGGAGAGATTTGATACGTTAGTTCGTTGGTCTGTCATTCGCCCTAATTTAATTAGGTCAGCCTAATTCGCAAACATTTTTTCTGATTATTATTAAAATATTTTATGTGTGATTATTTGTCTGGCTGGTTGACAAACGAAGGTACTGGTAATGATTTAGTAATTTGTACGAAGGCTGAAAATGATCAGGCTGATAATAAAAAATCTTTAATAACAGAAAACTGATCCATAATCGCATGACCGGTATCTTTCAGAATATGTATCTCTGAATTAGGCAGAAGACTTTTTAACCTTGCACCTGTTTTTACGGAATCAATCAGTGAGTCGTGGTCTCCACCGAAGAACTGAACGCGTGCCGTGATCTTCTGGATCTGTTCATCGCTGAAAATTGGAAAAGGCTCCATGACCGGATTAAAATATTTAGATGCAGCTGACTGAAATTCCAGCAGTTCCGACGGTACTTCCGTTTTATACCATACAGTTTTACTTATCAATTTTTGTCCCCTCTTACCCAGTAGACTATAAAAAATCGCCTTAAAGATGAAACTGGTTTTTGTCGGAACGACACCAGCGGACGTAAGCATTGACAACGCCCTGACCTTTTCAGGATTGTGAATGGCAAAATTTAATCCATACCAGCTACCCATGCTCATCGTGACAAACGAACCCTTTTCAATATCAAGATTATTAAGCAGGGAAGTAAGCCATTGATTTGGAGCGTCCGATTGCAGTGACATTCTGGTCGGTTCACTCAATCCGGGTTCACCGGGAATGTCCACACAATAGACACAGAAATGATCAATAAAATCCGCTGCATTTCCCAGCCAGGTGGCACTGTTGGATACAGAACCGTGAATCATGATCAGTGGTGGTTTGGATATTTCACCAAATCTCAGTACATGGGTTCGGGCGATCTCCGTGGGAATAAAAAGTTGCTCATAAGCCGGTTTTAAATGAGCGGCTAATGTTTTTCGATACAGCGATTCCACAATAAGTCGGCCTTCCTGGGATTTATAAACACTTTTAATCATGAAAATCTCCTTGCGTTTGGCATAATTGATCGAATGTTTGAAGGATTTTCTCAATGAATTCCGGGCTTCCATAAAAAACATATTTTGCCTTCTCTGTCTCTGGATAATAGAAAAAGTCATAACGGGATTTTCCATCAGAACCTTTTTCGCTGTTAAGTATAGCTAATAAATGATTGGATATCCTTGAGGCTTCTTCCGAATTCTGTTCAATAATTTCGATAACTACCGAGACATTGATGCGACTTTTTAAGGTACCATAATTCGGGGAAAGCGAGCGCGACTGTTTGTCTGACAGCTCGGCATGACAAAAACTCTTTAGATCAGCTTCATTGACCATCCAGGAGCGCCCGATTTTTTTTGCGTTTATTTTCCCTTCATGAATAAAGCGTAGAATCGTTTTGGGGTGCAGATTTAAGATAGTTGTCAAATCCGAAATAGTGTAAAGTTTAAGTTCCATAATTAATCCTTATGTTGAGTTTTAGTGGGCATTAAAATACAACAATAGGAATTATTTGTCAAGACTTTTATGTATTAATGAGTAGTTTTAAAGACTATTCGGTAGTTTTATTTCGCGAACGTCTAAGCCCTATTCATCCATTAACTGAGGTGGCTGTTAACTGATGGAATGATGGAAAGAATTTTCTAATTATTACTTACAGATAAGGGTAATTTGTCGTGAGATTCTGAATGAGTCGAATTACCTGCCAATTCTTCAGAGAATTTTCATTCGGATCGGGTGCTTTTAGCGGGTTAAAACGCCAAACCTGCCCGTTAGTTCGAACTAAAAATGTACTGCCCGAGCGGACGAGCCCGCTGTTTTGACTTTCTGAAAATGAGGTTCGATTATGAAAAATCGTGAATTTGTCGCGGTACGGTCGCCCGTTTTCGTATAAACAAAAGGTTGTACAATTACCACACTCATTACAGAGCGCGTCGAGATGAACGATCTGTCGGGTGTTGATAAACCCATCCTCTTCAACCCTAACAGAAACAGCGATATTGGCGCGGTTCGGACAGATATCCACGCAACGCGTACAGAGCAGATCGCATTCCAGGCAACGCCCGGCTTCGGTCTGGATATCTGCGGGCGTTTCGAATCGGTCAGAAGCGGAACAAATCCGTCCTTTTTTAGAATAGATGGTAGTTTCCATAGATGTATCCATTTTTTTATCCGGTTTAGATTGAGGCTCTATGGGTATATTTTCCCTTTCCAGGATCACAGTAGCAATTTTTCGTCCATCGGCGATGGCCTCAACGACCGTCGCCGGGCCACGCAGGGCATCGCCACCGATAAAAACATTCGGCAGTTCGGTTTCATTGGTATTAATGTTGATGTTCACTTTTCCGTGTTTATCCGGATAGAGCCCGATTTTCCTCAGATAATTATGATCGACCAGTTCGCCGATGGCGGTGATGAGTGTATCGACGCACAAATCTTCGAATTCATTGACCGGTACCGGTCGCGGCCGACCGCTGGCATCCGGTTCGCCGAGTCGCATGTGCTGGCATTTCAGGATACCATCTTTCGAGAACTCGACCGGTGTGATTAATTCGCGGAAAATGACTCCATCGATTAAAGCATTTTCAAGTTCTTCGCGGTCGGCCGGCATCTGGGCGATTGTGCGCCGATATAGGATCGTTACTTCCGTGACTCCCGGAATCATACGAGCTGCCCGGGCGGCATCCATGGCCGAATTACCGCCGCCGACGATGGCAACCGTGCGACCGAGACTAAAATTGGCTTTTTGGTGGTATCTTTTCAAAAACTCGACGGCCTCGATAATGTTGGGATTCCCGGATTGGATCGACATAATCGGACTGATCCCGGCGCCGATTGCCAGGACAATGTAGCCGAACCCTTTTTGCTGAAGGTCGGAAATTTTCGGGTCAGATTTTTGTCCGAAGACGAACCTGACACCATGTTCGGTGATGTATTGAACGTCACGCTCGATGGCTTGCAGCGGCAGGCGAAAGCCCGGAATGATGAAACGCACTGTGCCGCCCGCCTGTGGATTCCGGTCGAACACCGTCACGGAAAGGCCGGCGTTTTGTAAGAAAAAAGCCGTAGCCAGACCAGCCGGCCCGGCACCGATGACGGCAACTCTTTTCGCTGTTGAATTTTTCTTTGTGACTTTTTGAGGTTGGATGTGACCGTTTTCAACGGCGATCCTTTTCATATCGCGAATAGCGACCGGCTCATCATAAAAATTGCGGGTGCAGGCCGACATACACTGGTGATCGCAAATATGACCGGTAATGTTGGGGAGTGGATTTTGCGCCAGAATGGAAGCGAGGGCGGCCTCGTAATCGCCTTGCCGGATTTGCCGTAAATAGGTCGCTACGTCCTGGTGAATCGGGCAGCGTTCCTGGCAGGGGGCAATGAAACAGTCGAACACCGGCAGAGTGCGGGCGGCTTTTGGTACGGACTTGTATCCTAAGAAGAGGTTTTTCTGAGCGGGCGGAATAACCTGTTCAACGAGACGGCCAAGGAGTTCAAGGTTAACTTTTCCATTTTCCCATGAATCAGGATGTTTGTCGACTTCCTCGGCGAATTGTTTCAGGCGCAAATAGCCACCCGGTTTCAGCAGATTGGTCGCAACGGTGATTGGCGCGATGCCGGATGACAGAATTTTTCCAATATTGAAAAAATCAGCGCCGCCGGAATATGAAATCGGCAGATTGCCATCAAAAACCTGTGCGAGACGAAATGCCAGGTTGATCGTCAAAGGGTACAGAGCAGAGCCGGAAAGATACATCTCTTCTCCCGGCAGTTTGCCCTGATTATTTATTACTGCTAATGTGTTGGAGAGTTTGACGCCGAAAGTCAGGTTTTGCGCCTTGGCCAGAGCTTGCAGACGTGTCAACATCGGTTTAGCCTGCTTGAATTGCAAATCGTGCTCGAAGGAGGCCGGTTTTAATTGAATATGCGCAAATCCATTATGATCGAGCGTGTCGCGGACAAAATCATAACCGAGTAGAGTTGGGTTCAATTTGACAAAAGTATGTAAGCGTTTTTCCGTGAGTAGGTAACCGGCAATGGCCTCGATTTCATCGGGCGGGCAGCCGTGCATCGTCGAAAGCGTGATCGAATTACAAATGTTGGGCGAAATGCTAAAAGGGCTTGACTGACCTGAAAAAATCCCGGCAAGGAGCGAACGGTACTCGTTATATTGAGGAACCGAATCGGCGGCTTTCAGGTTTTCAATAAAGCGGTCGATCTTTGGCGACTGAATCCCGGCCAGATTATATCCGACGCTCATATTGAAAATGCAGTTATCGCTTTCGGAGTTTACCCGGCCGCCGATCAGTTTCCGGATAAAAGGAATCAACAGCCAGGCTTTCAGGTATTCGTCGAAAGCCTGCGGAATGTTGAATTCGGTCGACCATTCCGTATTGTAACCTTCCCGTTCGGCGGCGATGCAGGGTTTGGCAATTTCCAGATTATCGATTATCTGAACCGTTTTCAGTTCGAAAAAACGGGCTCCGGTCAAATAGGCCGCAATAATATTCTGAGTCATTTGGGTGTGCGGCCCGGCGGCTGGTCCGAGCGGCCGCGAACAGGTCTGATTTCCAATGGCAAAGCCGTGTGCCCCGGCAACTCTGTAAAAATTATTCGCCGGGATTCCGAAAATTGACTGCTGATTGCTGTATTCAAGTTTAATCCAGTCCAGCAGACGGTGAAAAGGGATTGGATACATCTTATCACTCATATAAATCTCCTTGAACAAAGTTAATTAATGGTCGTAAAAGAGGCAAGTCAGCGTTTTTTATCAGATTTTAAAAATTAATCCTTGACAAATATGTCAAGAAATATGAATATTTAGGTGGGTAGCGTAGAAATCAAAAGATAATCACTAACTACCAGTTTTAGTTAAATGTCAAAACCCGAAAAAAGTAAGTCTTAAAGGCCAGTCACCATGAGTGATAATTTCAATAACAGTGGGAAAAAAGGGAGCGCCCAGCCTTACGACAGTAAGATCAATGAACCATGTCCGAAGTGTTCCGGGACGATTGTGTACCGGAAAAACACTTTCTTTGGTAATAAGGTCTATTACAAAGTCTGTAATAATTGTGGGTGGTACGCGACCTTGTCCAAAGAGGTCTGGAAAGACGTGATCAGCGCCAGTATTAAACCGACTAAGGCCACTCCGGCCGAATCCGCTGAACACGATGAACAGATCGAAGCGTTCGTCGCTTAGCTGTTTTCCGATTTTCCATTCAATCTTGGAAACAATTTAAATTGTGGCGGATTTGCGAAATTACTCGCGGATCGGTAAAACCGTGTCAATGGCAGATAAAGTTTTAATATGTCCTGAAAAAATTCTGATCGGGGCCGCTTTTAAAACCGAAATCGCGGGGCTTGCCGAGAAGCTCAAACCGCGATTACTCGCCTATTCTAATCTGACCATCGAATTTTTATTAACCGGAATGGGTATGAAAAATGTCCGGCACTGTCTTAATGGAAAAACCGGAAACGGATACACTGCGATTCTAAACGTCGGAACCGCCGGAGCTGTCCGGACTGATTATGAACCGTTGACGGTTTTTTATCCGCATACGGTTTATGCTGAGATAGGGTCGGAATTGCAGAAGATTCCTTCAATAAATCCCGAATTATTCAGACAATTTCCAACCTGGAAATCCGGCGGTCTTTTTAGCAATTCCCGGCCGGTGACAACCAGCACCGTGCGTCAGGTCATTTATCAGGTATCACAGGCCGATGTCATCGATATGGAGGCCTTTGCTTATGCCGAATTTTGTCAACGACGCAAGATTCCATTCTATTGCCTGAAAGTAATTACCGATCGGGCGGATGGCGATACGCCAGCCGATTTTAAAATCCACCAGGCCGCGGCTGCTCAGAAATTGACCGAAAATGTGCCGTTGCTCATCGATTCGATAATGAAAATAAATTGCGCGAAAGTTACTCCTGCTCATGGATGATCCGGGGAAAATATCCGTCATTATTCCGACTTACAACCGGGAAATTAGCCTGGAAAGAGCCATCGAATCGGTTCTGACGCAGACTTATCGCAATTTCGAATTGATCGTGATCGATGACGGCAGCACCGATGATACCAGTCGCATTATTAAAAAATATAAAAGAAAGATTCGCTATTTTTCTCAGTTGCATTCCGGCGTTTCCTCGGCTCGCAACCTTGGGCTGGAGAAATCCGAAGGCGCCTGGGTCGCTTTTCTCGATTCGGACGATTATTGGCTGCCGGAAAAATTGTCTCGGCAAATGCGCTGGCTGGCGGAAAAGCCGCAATGGCTAATCGTTCAGACTGACGAAAAATGGATCCGCAACGGGGTCTTTGTCAATCCGATGAACAAACATCGCAAATATTCCGGCTGGATTTTTCAGCAATGCCTGCCGCTCTGTATCGTCAGTCCATCGGCGGTCATCATTCATCAAAAAGTCTTCAACGATGTCGGTGTTTTTGACGAAAGCCTGCCGGTTTGCGAGGATTACGATCTGTGGCTGCGGATCGCCCTGAAGTACGAAATCGGCCTGCTGCCGGAAAAATTAATCGTGAAAACCGGCGGCCACAGCGATCAACTCTCCCGCAAATACTGGGGTATGGATCGCTATCGGGTGCTGGCGCTCGAAAAAATTTTACTGGCCGGTCTCGACCGAACCCAAACCGGATTAGTGCTGGACGAAATCATCAAAAAACTGTCTATCCTGAACCAGGGCCGCGCCAAACATCCCGAGTTGCCGAACATTTACGCCGCCAAACTAGCTGAATACCAACAAAAAAAGGAAACGTTTTTTGCAGATCAAGACTGTTGAACTGGTGCATGTTCATCTGAATGATTCATGGCCGGGTATTTTTGAGGAAGAGGATTCCCGGAATGACCGGTTATCACCCCGGAATATATTTTCGGCCCCGGTCTTTTTACAGAGCGAGGTCAATGGCTATAAAGTTCTCTACGGATTCGGAGAAATCCGAACCTTGCAGAAATCCAAAGCGCAAACCGTACCGGCTTTCGTTATCCCGCGGAATGTTTCGTTTGCTTCGGCTTTGAATATCGTTGCGGATTTCGTCCTACATTCGCGTCCGGCCTGGCCGGTGGAAGTCGCCCGCTGCCTGGCTGAATGTCAAAAGCACAACGTGACGACCGGAAAAAAATCAAACCTGTTCAAAAAACTCACCGGTTCGGAATCGACTGCCGCTTTGGAAGAACGTTACCTGGCGCTGAACCGGCTCGATCCGCTTCTTATTCAGTTTTTAATTGAGAAGAAAGCGCCGCTGAAGACCTGGTTTTTGGCGACTGAACTGCCGGTGGCTTCCCAAAACTTAGCGCAGAAAATAGTAACCGAAAGCCGGCCAACTCTAAGTCTTTTCGAGGAAATTTGCCGGAATCTGCTGGATATCTACCGCCGTGAAGCAACCGAACCGGCAGAATTATTGACTGAGTTGCAAAATATAGTTGATTCAGAGGCCGGCTCATCGTCAGAAAAAATCGAAATATTACGGATGAAGTTGCAGGAACACCGTTTTCCGCACCTGACCCAACATCGGCAGGAAGTTCTCGGCATTCTTGAAAAAATCAAATTGCCTACGTCGACCCGGATCGATTATGATAAAAATTTTGAAGATCAGAGTCTTAGTATCAGCGCCCGGATCAAAACTGCGGACGACCTGGAAAAATTTCGCGAGTTTATAAACGGTCCGGCGCCATCACAATTGAAGCAATTGGTAGAAAAACTCTGAGCGGAATTCCGTAAACCGATGATCATTCCCGCCGATCGCCTTATAAAAAAAATATACCTTACGGCTGAATCCGCCGAAGACGAGCTGACTGACGAAATCCTGGCGGCTTATCCGGATGCCGAAAAAATCGCGATCGACTCGGAGAAATATTTATCTGAGAATAAACTGCCTGTCGATCCGAAAAGAGTATTGCTGCTTACCCGGTCAAAAGGCGAGGTGGTCAAGGATTGTCCGGGGACCGCGGCGCCGTATCTGTGCTGCCGCTATCAGGTCATCAACCAAACCCTGAATTGCCCGCTGGACTGCACCTACTGCATTTTACAGTTTTACCTGAACCAGCCGGCGACGGTCGTATATACCGATTATCAGGCCATAATCGCCGCGACCGAACAGAGAATCATTAGTCAGCCGCGGCGCTTTTTCCGGTTTGGCACCGGCGAACTCGGCGACAGTCTGGCGTTGAGCGCCTCGCAATTTTTCGCGGTCAGATTGATCGATTTTTTTACATCTCAAACAAACGCCTTACTTGAATTAAAAACCAAAACCGATCGGATTTCCCGGATTCTGGACCGGCCGCATGATGGACGAACCGTGCTTTCGTGGTCATTGAATCCAGCGGTTATCAAACGATCCGAAGAGCGTTTAGCGGCGCCGGTAGAGAGACGGATTAAAGCTGCGGCGAAAGCCGTCAAACACGGTTTTATGGTCGGTTTTCATTTCGACCCGATCATCGACATTCCGGATTGGGAAAAGCATTACGGGGCTTTGATAGATGAATTGTACGAGAACATCGATCCGGCCCGGATCGCCTGGATCAGCCTGGGTTCGTTGCGCTTTCCACCGTCGATGAAAGAGAAAATCATCGCCCGCTACCCGCAATCGAAAATTCCGTATGGCGAATTAATTCGCGGTCAGGACCAGAAAATGCGTTATTTCCGTTTGCGGCGGACTGGGCTATACGAGTTTATTTATGCAAAATTAAATCGGGTTTCCAATCCGCCTTTCATTTATTTTTGTATGGAGAGTCCGGCGGTCTGGCAGGCGGTCTGCGGATTTACACCGAAATCCAATGTCCACTTGGACTATTTATTCGCGGAAAGTCTCTGGCGCAGATTTCCAGGGTTGGTTTCTCAAAAACCGGAGCGGCCGGTATATGAAAACGCCGCCAATGGCTCGGTTTCGGGTAAAATTAATCCCGAAAATTGAAATTATCGGCCATTCTGCGGGAAAAACCGATTCTCATTGCGCAGGATGTCCCCTAACGATGAACGAACTTGCCGTTTTTCGCCGGAGGCTGACCGGCTGTCAATCATCCTAATCTTAACCGAGCCCCGAACTTCCGAAAAAAAAAGACTTGCATCTGGTAATAATCCAAAATATATTCCGGATGTATGAAAAGGAGGCGTGTAAAGGATGAAGAATTTCAAACGTAGTCCTGCACAGAAAGATTTCCTGGTTAACTAAGATAATCACTTACAAGGACGGATATAGTGAAAGCTGAATTTGTTTGGTATTTAGCGCATTTATATTATTAGCAATATTTATTGAAAGAAGAATTGATGATAAAAAGACCTCTATTGAAAGTGAAATATTTAGAATGTATTTCTTGCATTTTGTTATTTATTATCTATTCATGTGACGATAGTCCGAATGAAGCCGATCAATCATATTTTCCGCTTCAAGTTGGAAATTCTTGGACATATCGGTATGGCACCTGGACATATTCTGGTGAAGATACCACCAGAATATTTACCTATACTATAACAGAAAAGAAGCAAATAAATGGAAGGGAGTATTTTGCATTCGATTATCGGATGCCATTTTTCCCAAGTATTTGGGTGTTTCCCGATCTCGGTACTCCTTTTCTACGTCAAAATGATACTGGAAATATTTCCATCGTAATTGATAGTACCGAATGGACATTTCTAAAATTTGAAAGGGTAACAATAGATTCAATCTATAAATTACAATTAAATGATGTTGATTATTGGATAAAGATTAAATCTATTAGTGATACTGTAGAAACTCCGATTGGGGTTTTTAAAAATTGCTTAAAAATGTGTAATTACTATCCTCAAATTAAAGATACGATTTATTATATTTGGTTTGCACGTGGCTATGGTCCGGTGAAAATATATTATCCATCCGTTGGTACAATCTTTGAGTTGATCGATATCGAAATAAAATAAAAAGAATAGGGGAGGTTAAAATGAAAAATGTTGTAAGTTGTTTTGTTGTTATGGTCACTATCGTTTCGTTAATTGAGGCGCAAAGTGCAGAAAAACAAGCCGAATATGAAATTTTTCGAAAACAACATCCGGGAAAAATGATAGCCGAATGGGATTCGACATCCGGTGGTCCCAAGAAAATCATTGGCAATAATATTTTTGTTAAATCACAATCGGTAAATCTATCAAACATTCAGGATATGACACGTCAATTTATTTCAGATAATCAGGACTTGTTAAATATTAATGGTTCAGACCTGAGACTCGATCGGATTACTGAACTAAATAACAAGTTTTATATCTCATTTCTACAATATTACAATGATATTCCTATTTGGAAAACAAAGTTAAGATTAATTGTAACACCAAATGGGAAAATTATATCTATTAATTCACCCTGTTTTTCAAATTTGAAAACATCTGCTGTTCCCAGTATTTCCAAGAATCAAGCAATAACCATTTCGTCATCATATATGAGCAAGAACAATGATTCCGATAAGGATAGTGTTTTAAGTGAATTAGTATTTTATCCACTATGTGAAAATAAAGTAATTTTATGCTGGCATATAAAGACCGGCAGAGAGGGAATTCTTATAAATGCACAATCGGGAGAAAAAGTATATAAATATTCTTTAATTAAAAATGACACTATGCATGGAATTGTGCTAAGTAAAACGTGGAGTATATCTGGTGCGTCAGGAGCAACTCCGGATTTAACAGATTATTGTCAGGATTTACGAGTTATAGTGCAAGGCGTTGGTAACTGCACCACAAATTCTTCCGGATATTATGAAATTACGGTACCAACCAGTGGTGATTATTCAATTAATTCAACCTTATATGGCCCCAATTGCTATGTTACCAATTTTACAGGATCTAATGCGTCATATAGCGGTACTGCAAATACATCTGGCGATTATAATTGGACATGGCAGGAATCCGATCATTACAATGAGTATTTCGTATTCGATTATATGAATAAAGCATGGCATAATTTTTATAACGGGGTTTCCGGATTTTCTGGGAATTATTGGTATTCCAATAGGATGTTAGGCAAAGCCGACGCGGCCCTGGCTGCCAGTATTTTCCACTTCGGAGAAATCCCGATTCCGACCCTGAAACAATACTTAAAATCGAATGGCATAGAGGTGCGCATATGAATATAGATTTCGAGAAAAACGGCGGACTGGTGCCGGCCATTATCCAGGATGAAACCACTGCCAAAGTGCTGATGCTCGGATATATGAACTCCGAGTCTTACGAAAAAACTCTGGCAACCGGCCAGGTGACGTTTTACAGCCGCAGCCGCCAGACACTCTGGACGAAAGGTGAAACTTCCGGAAATTTCCTGGCAGTCAGGGAAATTTTAAGCGATTGCGACGGCGATACGCTTTTAATCAAAGTCAAGCCGACCGGTCCGACCTGTCATACCGGCGCGGACACCTGTTTCAATGAGACCAATGTGGCCGCTCAATCATTTATCTACGAACTGGAAAAAGTCATTCTTGATCGCAAATCGCACCCGCAAGCCGGCTCGTATACTAATAAACTGTTCGACGCCGGGATCAAACGCATCGCTCAGAAGGTTGGTGAGGAAGCCACGGAGGTCGTTATCGGTGCCGTCTCGGACAATGTGCCGCGCATGCAGGAGGAGGTCGCCGATTTACTGTATCACCTGCTGGTGCTGTTAGCCGAGAAAAACATCGCTCTCGACGACATCATGAAAGTGCTGGAGAAACGGCACAAAAAGTGACGGGTTGCGGGTTGCGAGTTTAAAAGTTTCCAGTTCGCGGTTTACAGTTAATCATCACGGCTTACGTCTTACGAATTACGAGGAATGACTCCGGCGACTGACGGACAATGTGATCCGTTAAAATCCGGCAGAGTCCGGCCTTTGACGGAACTTCGCTTCGCTCAATCCGTCAAGAGCCGGACTTCGCTTCGCTCAGCAATCAATGACCATTGTATGACCACTGAATAACACGGTACTATTCTATCCC